>JACCEC012505920.1_pt1 | contig 25499 bp, 25 predicted proteins | sample 7450121 | NCBI WGS metagenome assembly JACCEC01 (sample SAMN15323455, study PRJNA562643) | freshwater metagenome | isolation source: river surface water | place: USA:Blue River Watershed | collected 2017-08-18 | reverse complement strand
GTTTCCAGACATTTCTGAAGCGGTATGTGAAAATGACTGCAGAGCAACAGCTTGAATTTGCCCCCGAACTCAAGCGTCGAATGATCCGTCAGAACATAGTGATGTATTATGTTAAGAAGGGCACGCATGGTGATATGCAATATTATCCTATTTGCGAGGCGAAAACCCCGGCATTCATGCCGGGGTTGAAACGAGCTTGACAAGGGACACAAGTTGTGAGATACTTAACATCTGGACACGAAAACCAAGTGTCCAGAAAGTAGTAAAAAGAACCGCTGGGCAGGCGGGGATTAGTCTGCGGAGCTAATATAAGACGAGATGTAAAAATTTCGCATTCGGCTGTGAAACAGAAAGTCCTGAACGTGAGTTCAGGAATCACCGTCCTTCAGGGCGGTGAGGATGTCAATTCTAGCTTATTTTAAGGAGAAAAATATGAACCGTAGAATTAATAATACTAGCCCTTTCGACATGCTGGATTTGCTGGCATCGAGTATGATGGGATCTGAATTTATTAAGGTGTCCGGCTACAATTACCCGCCACACAATGTAGTTCAGATTTCTGAAGACCATATTCAGATTCAAATTTCAGTTTCGGGATTTAAAAAATCTGATTTGTCGATTAAGGAAATTGATTCTGTTCTAATTGTTAGTGGAAGCAAGAATGAGACTTCAGACATTACCTATTTGTTCAAGGGTCTAGCGTCTCGCAGCTTTGAGTTGAAGTGGAAGTTGCCCGCTGACATGAAAGTTGGAATTTCCGAATTGGTTGATGGCAACGTGGTTACTAAGTCTGCATCTTTAAATGATGGTATTTTGACTATTGATTTGGTTAGGGTTGAAAATTCCAACAAAGTCAAGTCATATGATATTGTCTGAGTGGTAACAACAAAGTAAAAACCCGCCTTTTAGGCGGGTTTTTGTTTTTCTAAATAGGTAAAACATCTATCAAAAATGAATTTATTACAAATTTTAGAGGCGCTGGCGCCACATCAAGAACAAGACGCTGTTAGAATTTCTCATGATGGGCCTGATGCAATTCAGGACACAAGAAATCCTGAATTACATAAGGATTTGGTGCTTTCTGATAAGTGGAAACGAATGAGAGATTTATTTTTGGATCAGCACCCAGAAGCACAAGCGATGTTTGCGAAAGGTGGAGAAAAGCGCGAATATCAAGTAAGGTTTAAAAATGCATTGACTGGGGTAGTTGCTAAACCAACGGATTATTCAATTAGGGTATTCAAAGAAATTGCGGAATTAGTGGATAAAGTTCCTGGGGCGGTTACTACGCAAAAAGAAGTTAGAGCTTTAATCAATACTGACGATTTTACTATAAATCATGCGGGTCCAATTTTAGACACCATTAGAGCCAAGCAGGAGGCACATGTAATTTTGGCAAAAACGCATGTTCAGGAAGATTATAAAAAAGGATTAATTGTAATTGGTAAGAAGTTTAAAAATGCTGATGGTGTTGAAAAAATTAAACCTGTTACTTTTTCTATTGGTAAGTTATTAAGGATGAACGGTGCATCGCCTGATTTAATTCATAGATTTACAGTTGACCCATTTAGATCGGGCAAAGGCGAAAGCTTTGATATTATTGTGACTGGACATCCTATTGACATTTATGGTGCCTCTACTGGACGAGGCTGGACATCTTGTGCGAATTTAAAAGACAAAGCTGATGAGATTGAGCAGGGGGATGACGATCATGGCGATAAGTATGGGTATGAACCAGATAATGCAGCAGCGCATATTGGGCATGACATTCATCAACATGTTCATATCGCATATCTTGTTCCATCGGGTGGTGATATTGATCATGATGCAGTTGCAAGAGTTACATTTAAACCTCATACTAAGATGGGTGGGATAAAGACTACATTGATTTCAGAAAATAGAGTTTATGGAAACCCTCCTGCTGGTTTTTTACAAAAAGCGAATGAAATAGTTGGTTCTATGTTTAAGATCGAGAGTGGATTTTATGTTCAACATAAAGATACTTATGTTGACGATGAACCACTTAAAACAATTGGGGATGTAAAAGTTGATGGTGAGATGTTTAAAGACTTGCTGGGTGAATACAATGAAATTGATGACGATGATCGTAAGGATGATTTCATCAAAAAAATTGTTGGGTATGTTGAAGCACTGAATCAGCACGATTTCGAATTTACATTAAACCAAATAACGAGCAGGTTCCAAAATGCGCTGGATACTTTGGAAGATGACACAGATTTTGATGATGAAGAAGAAGTTAGTAGGTTCTTTTATGAACTGATTCATTTAGATACTTTTAAAGAATCAGAAATGGATTTTGATTATTCAACGGGATTTTACAATGGTATCTTACGGGGATTAGCAGATAGTAAAAAGTTCCAACAATGGTGGACTAAGAGCACAATGTTTGTTAATTACATGCATACTTTCATGGAAAACATGTTTGAGCACATGACCATTGATGATGATGGTGATAGTAACATGGATTCATTGTTGTCAGATTTTACTACTTACATAACTCGTGGTATAATTGATGTTAAAACTGAGAAAGCCAAAAATTTCAAATTATTTTCTAATGGTTTTCACAGAACTGCCTCAGATGTTTCGAGAAAAATGGTGTATTTATTTGCCCATTTTCCAACAGTTTGTGAAATTTTTGATTGGTCGGATTTTGCAGTTAATGATGGCTCGTCGATCGAAAATGCCGAAATGATTTTTATTGAATATTTCGATGGCGTGTATTCCGCCCATAAAGATATGCATGGTGGTATGATTAAGGAGATGCTCGGATTGTCTCGCGTATTAGATAATCTAACAAAAGTTAATTATTCCGTATTAGATTGGTTAGTTCTACTAGAAAATAAACTTGGTGAAGAGAAAATTTGTGAAATTGAGGATTTGCACACTTGTAAAGACTGGATCGAGCAGTACATTTACGAATTGAATTCGGCAATTGTTGACGTGGTAGATCACAAAAATGTGTTAGCTCCGGCAACACAACGTTCCGCAGATTTATTGGGAATTTTCTTGAAAAAGAACTGCACTAGAAGGGAAACCATTGACAGATGTATTGAGTTGGTGGATACCGGAGAATTTAAAGTTTCAATTGGTGAATAAAAATGAAAATTAAAAATGTTACTCGTTTATACATTAACCCTGAGGTTGCGTTACGTCACTTAGATACCGTTGATTATACTTTAGTTGAGGATTTTGCTTCGGGTCTTATCGGATTTGGTGCATTAGTTACTGAAATAAAACAAATTTTTGTGCAGTTATCTAAAGCAGGTTCTGGTAATAAGATGGGACTTAATGACGAGATGCTATCTGAAATTTTAAAATCTGAAGAAGCCAAGGTTAATGAAATTTTGGTTAAATTGCCGAATAAATTGGCAGTTGCGATTCGTCTTGAACTTAGTAAAGCTGGTATCTCATTGGGTGCGGGGGTAAATTTAAGTCGTAAGCATTTACACAAAATCATAATCTTAAAAATAGTCAGGCTGTTTTGTTATTGGGCAGAAAATGCGTTACAAAATCCAGTTGAAACGGTGATAACTTTAATTTCCGGATGGCTTGGGAGTTTGGTATCCGCAGTTTTTGCAATATCCGATACAAAATCAATATTAACAACGATCAGATCCGAGTATTTGGAACTTCAGAAAATCATTAGAAAAATTCGTTCTTAAAAGCGCCAAGATGGCGCTTTTTTCATTTGTAAAAAACAATCTAAATACTATTTTTCGGAGTTTTGATGTCTACTGGATTAAATCAAGTGACAACTCATGATCTTTGGGTGGAATCGCGTCAAATTTCAATTATTGCAGCTAGGACTTCGGAAACTAGCATGCAATTACAAATTTCCCATCCGAACACATTTAGTGTTGTGGATGGAATTATTGTATTAGTATCAACTTCGCCAATTGTGAATGATAACCATCCAGAAGACGGCAGTAGATATACAGCATCAACTATTTTTGGTGATATCGCAGCGTCCACAATTCAGGGTGCGCAGGTTGTTGCTTTTTATTCTAAGACGTTAAACGTGCCGTCTCCTGGGGTAGATGTAAACAATAAGATTAGTTTCACTATAGATGTAACTGGACTGTCGCCATCAAAAATATATTATGCCTCGGTTCATGGTATTTCTAATGTATTACAGTATTATCCATTCGGAATTCAGTCGTATCCATTAGAAGCATCCAGATTAGAAAAAGCATCTGGGGTTTATGTTGGAAATATACCATCGTTGCCATCGCCACCAACCAATCCTCCAAATGGCTTTGTATATTATGATAAAAACTTAGAATTAGTTCAGTATTGGGAACACAATAAACAGATTTGGATTCCAACCAGAATGGATACTATTTTATCTGGTGAAGTTAATCCGGGTGTATCTGGACAATGTTATCTTCTTGATGGCAATAAAATAAAAGCTTTTAATGGTAAAAAGTTTGTTGAAGCTTCCCCATCAAACTGCCAAGTAAACCTTGGATCTTCATTTGTTCCATTTGTGAAAGTTAGTAGTGGAATACAGTATCCTGCGGATGCAGTTGCTGGGGAATTTTTCTATTCTTATGTTACGGGCAGATTAGAATTTTACAATGGGGCGCAATGGAATTATGCGGTATTAGGTTCTGCGCTATTAGTCGTCGATGGTGGCATGATACCAATGTTTACTACACCATTTGCGGTAGAACCAGAAGATATGGTTGAGCCGTATCTTGGATTATTATTTTATAATTCTAAACAAAAACAGCTTAATGTTTGGGATGGGGCTAAGTGGGTTCATGCAAATACTGATCAGGAAGGGGCTCCACTATCAGATAAAGTTTCTATTGGAACTGATGGTTCATATGATGATAGACAACGTTTAATTAAAGTTTTGAAGTTACAATTGGGTTGGCCGACACAATGTGTTGAATTAACCGAAGAGCATTTTAATTTATCAATTGATAATGCGTTAGATACTTATCGTCAATTATGTTCTAATGCGTATGAACGTAGATTTTTATTGTATTCTGTATTCAAAAACCAACAAGTTTATTTTTTGAATAGTCCTATGGATGGAACTGATAGAATTGTTAATGTAGTTAAAATTTATAGATTAAACACATTAGGGTTTACTGCAACATCGTCTACTTGGGATGCCAACGTCTATCTACAATCATTCGCTTCATTTTACTATTCAACTTCATATGTGGACCTATTATCAATTCATTTAATGGCTAATTTGCAAGAAGAAATGCATCGCATCTTTGCGGGGGAATACATTTACACTTGGAGTGAGGCTCGCAGAGAGATGCATATTACTCGTAGGGTTGCGCAGAACGAAAAAGTGGTAATTGAAGTTTTTATGGAAAAAACTGAGCAAGAGATTATGCTAGATAGATTTGCAAAACAATTTATCCAGGGATGGGCGATTGCTGAATGTAAAGAAATGCTTGGACTAATCCGTAGTAAGTACACCAGTGGGACACCTGGGCCATCTGGAAATATTACTTTGAATGGTGAGACTTTACTTACTGAAGCCAGAACAGATTTTACGGAATGGAAACAAGCTCTTCTTGATTGGGAACACTCTTCTGCCGAAGTTGGAAACATTTCTTTCTTAATGGGTTAATTATGTCAGAAAACACCTGCCCAAATAATGGGTCTTTACATCAAACTGATGATGGATTGAAACCATACACCCCACCAGAACTTTGTGCGGGTGATTTATACATTGCCGATCCGAATTGTGACACTATTCAGGAAAACTATGCGTTTGAAAATCTAGAAATTTCTGGTGCCACTTTACACGTTTTCAAATTATTAGGCGTACACGAACAGGGTAAGCTAGTCGATGTGGTTGGAGATGGCATGGCGATGAACAATTCAGAAAATGTTTTTTCTGATTCGATTTCAACATGGATTTCTAGGGAACGCGGCATGTCAGTTTTGACTACGCCTAGTTGGATTGGCTACGATTTTGGTTTTAAGAAAACTTCTTATGGTATGACCGCGTATGAAAATCCACAACCGAACTTACAATCTATTTCGGCAATGCGGATTACACAGCCTGAAAGCACCCGTAGAGCCTCGCAAATAAGAATTGAGCGTTCGGATGGCAACTTCAAAACCGATGCGTCTAAAGTCCATTTTAGTGGCTCTGGTAATGGCAAAATTTCAAATCTTTTAATAGGTGTTAAGCCGGAGGCCGGTATTTTAATGTTGATTGCCTCAGATGCGAATACATTTCAAGTTTTTTTCCAAGGACAAAAAACTAAGACTATTGGTATTGCGAAAGTTGGAAGTCGGTTCGTTTGTGATTTGTGTGCATTCAATTTAGAGAGTTCGACAATACCTTTTAGTCCCGGCGACATGTTTTCGATTGGTATCGAAATGGAATGGGTTAGAGTTGATGTTGTCAATTTACCGAACTTATCAAATTCTAATACGATAAGATTTAACAAAGCTAAACCTAGTAGGTATTGGCGGATTGTCCCAACGTCTTTTGTTGGGGTCGGTAGTAATCAGCCATGGGAAGTCTCAGAATTAGAATTGTATGATTTTGAATTAACAAGAATTGATGATATTCAAGACAATTTGTTTATGGAGAATAGAGACCGGGACTATTCAAAGACCGCTGTGGACCTAAAAGCAGCATATACCGCATTTGATACGGTCACAAATTTCAATAAATTTGGTTTTGATATGGGTGATACATTTAACTTCACTACAACTTTTGCGGGGATGGTGAAAGCTATCGGACGGCCTATTGTGGTTGGTGACATCGTTGAAGTCCCTTCAGAAATGCAATATGACCACAATTTAAAACCAGTTCGTAAATTTTTGGAGGTGGTTGATACTGGGTGGGCCGCAGATGGTCGAACTACTTCATGGCGGCCAATTATCTTTAAGTTTCAAGCCACGCCTTTTATGCCTTCTACGGAGCATCGAGACTTATTAGGGACGATTGATACTCAACTGTATGCTATTGACGATTCAGATTTTTTTGCTGGGACTAAAAATCAAATTCAAACCCAACCATTAGTCAGTAATAAAATAAATGAAGCTGAAGCACAAGATGCACTCCCAGAAAAGGGCGCCAATGTAACAGAACTTGCGTCTGGGGTTAGTCCCCACATACCATCGGTTAATAAGTATGATGGTGCTAGTAATTACGTGGAAGATGGTATTCCTCCAGATGGACTGCCGTATATGGAAGGATATAAACTTCCAGAAGTTTCGTCTGCAAAAGATGGTGATTATTTCAGATTATATTATGATCCAAAGTTAAACATTTCTCCAAGACTTTACAAGTTCAGTTTAGCCAAGGGAAAATGGATTTACATGGAGACTGATCGCCGTAGGGAAAATTCTTCGCATAAGCCTTCACACGCTGAAATGTTCAATAGGACAGTTCCATTAAAAAATGGAATTAGACAATTACCAAAGGATGACAAATGATTCATCACTATTTTTATGATAACCAAATACGGTCATATCTTAGACAGTTTATGACTATTTTTTCTGGGATTCAAATAAAAACTGGGAGGGGCGAATGTGATGAAGAGATGGTATCAGTCCCATGTATTATGGGATTTAGGGACCGGGTGGTATCTGCGATTATGTCCGGTAATACACAAAATCGAATTATGTCCCTACCAGCATTGTCAGCATACATGGTTAATTTAGAGTTAGCGCCAGAACGTAGGAAAGCGCCGGCACTTATCGACCAACGGGTAACTATGCCTGTTGGTGGGGTATTTCCTGATGATTTAACCACTTTGAAACGCGCCATGCCAGTTCCTTATAACATGGAAGTCGAATTAAGCATCATGACTTCAAATGTTGACCAAATGTATCAAATTTTAGAGCAAGTTTTAGTTTTATTCAACCCCGATTTACAAATCCAGAAGCACGACAGTCCATTAGATTGGACTATGTTGTCTTCTGTTGAGTTGATTTCAATTTCAAATGAAGAAAACTATCCTATTGCGGATAAAGGTAGAACGATTATTTGGACATTGGCATTTAAGATGCCAATTTGGTTAAGTATTCCAATTGGTGTTAGAGATGATTTAGTTAGAAAGATTACCATCGACATTGCTGATGGAACCGTTAGGACTATGGAAGTGGATTCTGACGGGAATATTGTCCCATTTGGAAGTAAATCTCTGGGGGCGGTTAGTATTTCACAAGAGGACTTTTTAAATCAAAAAAGCTCCGAAAAATGAAATTTCTTAAATACAAATGATAGTTTTTAAATTAAGAGGTAAAAATGGCTACTCGCGTTTCTGCTGGTGTGTCAGTAACTGTTGATAATCAGTCATACTACACTCCTGGAACAGCTTCAACTGTTCCACTGTATATTATCGCCACAAAAGGTTCAAAAACCAATTTAACTAATAACACTGCGGTCGGAACTACCGAATCCGGTGTCGTTCGTGTTGTAACAGGTATTGAACAATCTTTAGAATTGTATGGAGTTCCATCTTTCAGAACAGCTTCTGATGGTTCTCAACTTCATGGCGATTCAAGAAATGAATATGGTTTGCTTGCTTTGAATCATTTTCTAGAGGTTGGCGCTCGTGCTTATGTTTTGCGTGCTGATATTGATTTGGATGATTCAGAAGCTGGTGAAACTTTCATGTCATTAGGTGTTCCATCAATTATTCCGTCCACTGCAACGTTCTTTGGTGAGGGAGAGGGGTATCTTTCAAACGTGGTAGTTAAGTCCAACTTAGTCAAACCACAAACTTTCACTATTGAGTTTATTGTTAGTGATTCTGAAGTTCCACAATACATAGTAAGGTCGGAACAATTTGGTTTCATTGCAAATGAAGTTTTGTCTTCGGATACTCCCAATTTTATTGTTGGTGGTAATGGTCGTGGGCAGGTTGGGAAAACTTTTAAGAACTCGTTAATCGATCTGAAAGTTGTTGCTGATGGTGTAGATTTCGTTGCGGGCGATGTGTTCACGTTCCAAGTTGGTTACACCGCAGTTGCAAACCCAGCAAATGTTGGTTCTGGAACTATTGAAGGCTTGAGTGTCGATGCTCTGTTGACTTCTGGTGAAGTGTTTACTGTGACGATGATTTCCAACACCGCATTTGAAGTGGTTGGAACTAATTCTGGCGTTTCTGGTGTTGCAGGGACTATTGGAGTCCCATTCGACAACAACAAAATTGTTTTCACTGTGGTTGCTGGAACTACTGATTTTGTTGCGGGTGATTCATTTACTATTACGGCAGCAGAAGTTACCGTTCCAAACCCACTTGGCGAAACTGATGCTCAACGTAGAGTTAAGATTGTTACAGCATTACAAGCAGTGATCAATTCCAATCAAGATATTCGTTCACCATATTTTGAATTTAATTTAGTGAGTTGCCCTGGATATCCAGAAGTTGCTGATGAAATTCAGCGTCTGTTGACGGACATCAACATTGATTATGAAGCTTTCGGTGTAAATGACGTTCCAGTTAATAAATCACCAGAACAGGCGGCAACTTGGGCGATGTCTACCGAGAGAGTTCGTTCAGAATACAATGCATATTACTATCCATGGTGTATTGTTAGCAATATTGATGGAGTGGATGTATTAGTTCCACCATCGGCCGTTGCGATCAGAACTATTGCAAATTCTGACAACATTTCATACCTATGGATGGCACCAGCCGGCGAAGGTAATGGAGATGTGGTTGGCGTTACTAAAATTGGGTATGTTACTGGCAAAATTGGCGAATCTGCAAAGTTTGTCGAGGTCGAAATCAATCGTGGTCGTATGGACATTCTGTATGAATACGACAAAAATATTAACCCAATTCAGTTCATTCCTGGACGTGGATTTAAAATCATGGGGCAGAAAACGTCTGCTTCTGCTGCATCTGCATTAGATAGAGTTTCTACAGTACGTTTAATTTGCGACATGAAACGTAAACTTCGTAAGGGGTCATTCCCATTCCTGTTCAAGCCAAACGATCAAATTACTCGCGATGCATTAAAGAGTAACGCAGATAGTATTCTGGCGGATTACATGTCTAAACGTGCGCTGTATGATTACGCAACATTATGCGATTCTACAAATAATACTGCCGACAGAATTGAACGTAATGAAATGTATCTGAATGTTGGTATTAAACCTAAAAAGGATGCGGAATTCATTCACATCCCAATTCGTGTGGTAAACACTGGCACTTCTCTTTAATTAATTTGGGGAGAAATACTCCCCAAATTTAATAAATTGAATTTTTAATAAATACTTATTGAACATAAGGAGAAAGCAATGGCTACTTTAGCTGATGCAGGCGTGGCTGGTTACGCTGGTGTATATTTACATCCTAAACACCAGAATAAGTGGATTGTAACATTTCAAGGTATTGGCCGCGCAGCCGGATTTATTGATGGTAGAGACATCACTGTTCAAACAACAAATGTCCAGCGTCCAAATTTAGAATTTGGTGAAGTGGCAATTCATCGCTACAATTCAACTGCATATGTTGCGGGGAAGCATGAATGGCAGCCAATGAGCTTAACTTTTGAAGATGACATCAATGGTCTAGCTTCAGATACACTAAAGGCTCAATTGGAAACTACGCAGCGTTTAGTTGGTAATAGTTTAGGTTTTGATGGCCGGTATTTCAACACTGCTGCCACTGGTTCTGATTACAAGTTCGCAATGACTTTGAAGCAATTAGATGGTGATGAAGGTGTTGTTGAAATGTGGGTGGTTGAGGGGGCTTGGATTAAATCTGCCGATTTTGGTGAATTAGATTATTCAAGTGCTGAAGCGGTGAAAGTTCAATTATCAATTCGTTTCGATCATGCTTACACTGTAAACTTGTTCAACGATTATGGTGCTGCTATTGGTGGCTTCGGTTCTGCTGGACGATAATTTTTAAAAAAAATAAAAACTACAATTTTGAGGCCGGGTTTTTCCCGGCCTTTTTTGTTTAAATAGATTAAAATGTGAATTATGGCAATAGAAGATGATTTATTTGATTTGGGGATAGTCCCTTATCCAACTGAATTCCCAAATGAAGATGATGTAATTCAATCAATAAATAACGAACTATTTGAATTGGCTGATGTCGGATTTGTTTCAGATGCGGATGCAGTTTCACAAATTTTAGATTTTGAAAAATCTGTTCTGCAGGAAAATTCGATTGACGATTTTTCATCAATAAACACACCAACAGATTTCATATCACAATCTTCTAAAAATGTGTCTGCTAATGATGCCGTAGACGGGTGGCATTCTGTTTCATATGCGTATGGATTGGCTAATTCGCAATTTAGGCCAAAACTAAAATTCATGTTTTATGTGGATTTTATGTTGAAGCCAGAGTTTTCAGAATTGGCAAATGAGTTTTGGGCCAGAAACATGTCTTTCAATGCAAAAACTGTTGATCGTCCTAAGTTGTCATTCGAATTTGAGGACATAAATCAATACAATTTTAAGACGAAAGTTGTAAAAGGGTCGAAATATGAAGATGTTTCAATTACTTTTTATGACGATTCTTCTAATTCAGTAATTGACTTTTTTAGGTTTGTGTTATCATTATTTCACCCAATAACAAGACGTTCCAACACGATGTCTTCAGATTTGTCCACTGGCAGTTTAAGTATGTTGGAAGGTCATGGGATGTCATTTTCGGGGGATACTTTTGATACTTCGGATTTGTCGCACCGTGGGGTCGTTAATACTGACAATGGGCAAATTTTTCAGGTAATTAAAGTTACTCAAACATACATTGTCCCGTCTGGGGACTTAAATGCTCGACAAATTTCTTACTTGTATGTAAATCCAACTATTTCATCAATAGAATTGAATGAATTGTCTGCTGAAGATTCATCTAATACCTGTGAAGTGACATTGAAATTTTCTTTCGATGCTATAGTAATTCCTAATACGGAAGGTCTCCAAACTCCAAGAAATCCAATGCCAAATGTTGGTGAAGTTCGTTCGGATTTTTCCATTAATGGAAATAACAGTCTTGGTGGTTTTGGTGGAACGGCTTCTAAAAATGTAAATGTTCAATCAAGTTTGGATTCGTTCATCGAAAATATGGAACCGCCATCGTCGGGAGGTTTTTTAGCATCTTCATTCGTGCCTGGATTATCAACAAATAAAAATTTAAATTTGAATTCGCCAGATGTGGGTGTTGCGGATGTGCAAAGAACTGTTATTTCGGAAGCCAAAAGATATGGTATGTCACAAGTCCCACCAGAAGCTAGAAAAATTATTGGACAGATCGAAAATCAATTCAAGATCATAAATCGACCATCTGGTTCGGCTCGCCAGCCGCAATTTTTAAACAACTTAATCTCCGATTCATCAACTCCCGGAGACGATATTTTTGGATTTAAATTATGAAATTACAATTTTTAAAAGAAGCTTATCAAGATGTTGTTGGAAAGATGAATAAAAATTCCGATATTGGTGACGATGCACAAGTTCCAGAGTTAGACGGGCATGTGAAAAAATCTATTGGGAGATATACATACGCATCCTCTGATACCAATCTGTCGATGCGCGATGTTGCAGCCGGGCACAAATTTAGTTCTGGGTTAAGTCATCAAAAAATTGAAGACATTAATAATTTACAAAATGCTGCGCATTCAATTAGTCATAAAAAACCACCACATTTATTTTCTGGCATTTCTGTTGATATTTTCAGAATTAAACAGGTTCATGGTGTATCTCTTGACGCTCCATTACGATTACATTCACCAAGTTTCACATCAACCAGCGTAGATTTTGACATTGCGGGGGGCTTCTGTAAATCATTTATGTTGAGAAAGTGCCAAATGGCTATGGACATGATTAAGAAATTAAATCATGACGCCTCGGTTTATTCTTATAAACATTTATTGTGTTTTGAGGGAGTTGAGAAATTTTTGAAGGTATGTGATGAAGTTGGTGGTAATTTTGGTGATGAGGAACGTGAGTTTATTCTACCACACTCAATTGACATTGAGATTTCTGCAATACCAACAATAGAGTATTCAGGCCCAACCACAGTGCTTTTCATTTGGGATGCAAAAGTATTACATTATCATGATAAAGTCTTTGAACATCATGAAAAATATGATCCATCACAAGTGGACACTGGAGCAATTGATTTAGCTCACGACATTCAATCGTGTATTGAGAAAAACGAATTAGGAGGTAATGTAGATGTAGCTGTAGTACGTCTAATTTCCACTCTAAAGACTGGCCGTATTCATCAGCCATCGTACTCAACCTACATTAAAGAAGGGGTGGTGGCACTATTAATGATGCTGGACGATGTTGATTTGATTGGTAAAGAAGCCAAACTTATAAAGAATATATTAAACTATTTGAATCTCAGTAAAAAGTCATTTTTAGATTTAGATCCAGAACGGTATGGCTACCATGTTGATAGACTGTTTAAAATAATTGATGGGGTGTCTCATGGCTAAAAATAAATCTGGGATGCGCGGCAGGTTTAATCCAAAACACCCTGAAAAGTATATTGGTGATCCAACTAAAATTTTTGGTAGAAGTTCATGGGAATTTAAGTTTTTCGCGTGGCTGGATTCAACTCCTTCAGTTTTAAAATGGTCAAGTGAAACAATTAAAATTAAATATGTTTCACCTTTAGATAGTAAGGTTCATACTTATAGCCCGGATTGTTTAGTCATTTATAGAGATTCTGCTGGTGAAATTAAAAAAGAGCTTGTTGAAATCAAACCATACAATGAAACAGTAGAACGCCCAAATTCTACCCCGGAGCAACGGCAGGACATTGCTGTAAATAAAGCTAAATGGCTTTCTGCGGCTAATTTCTGTAAAAATAATGGACTAACATTTAGAATTATTACAGAACGCACATTAATGCCCAAAAAAATTGTTAGGAAATGAAAATGAAACAGCAAATTTTTAAAAATCCATTGGATGAATTATTCAATGTAGAAGATTCTACTGGGGATTTTATGGATGGTTATGCTCAGGTTCCAGCAACATTGGTCGAACCTGAAAAAACAAATCAGCCAGAAAAAGATCCAGAAGATATTGAAAATGATAAAAAAATAGATGCAGTGTATGAAATGGCTATTGATGCGTATAATCAACAGACTGCAATGGTTGAAATTATCGATCCGAAATTTGCTGCCAGAAATGCGGAAGTGGCTGCCAATTTTTTAAACATTGCCCTAAATGCAGCGACGGCTAAGGCGAAAATAAAAACTGATCGTAAAAAAATTGGAATGTTTAATCCCGCAGCAGCGCAAAATAAAACTACGAATAATGTCATTGTTGCGTCGCAAGAAGACATTTTGAAGATGATTGATAAGGAACAAGGTTAAACTATGCCGAACAAGATGCTATTTGCGTTATCTAAAAAGCATGATGTCCCTGTAGATGAGCTAGAGAAAAAATGGGATAAAGCAAAAAAAATCGTTATTGACGAATATGGGACCATCAAAGGGAAATATGGTATTTTAATGACCATTTTTAAAAGAATGACCAATTTGGGCGAAGAAAAAATTAGTTTTAAGCAGTTTCTGTTAATAGATGAAGACCTGTAAATACTTTAAAATGGAGATTAAAAATGAATGAAAATCAAATTGCTATGTTAAAAGGTGCAGTCAAGTCTAAGACTGTTTGGTTGAACGTGTTGACTTTAATTGTTGATTATGGTGCCGTGCTATCGGGCGTAGTCCCTCCCGGCGCGTTAACTGCAATTGTCGCGTTAGCTAACATTGGTGTTAGAGTATTGACCACTCAAAGTTTGGCAGAAAAGGGTGCAAAATGAGTTTTTCTACATTACAGTCTCTTTTAGAAGTGGACTTTACCAATAAGGTCAAAATTGACCCAAATGCCGTTGCGCAAGATGTGAAAAGCTCGACTGGGCAGTCAAAGAAATTTGATGACATGACATTATCAGAAAAATTACTTCATTTGAATAAAATGTATTTGGCTGGGCAGAAGTTGTTACGTCATGTAAACACCCAAAAAGAGACGCAGCATGTAAACAACGAAACTGGTGAAACCACCACTCATTTCGATGATGCTGAAAAAATGAAAATTCGCATGCGTGTTTTGACTGGTTTTAAACAGTTGAAAGCCATTACAGTGTCAGTATTGAGGCAATTTGAAGCTGAAGAAGCTCAATTACAATCACAGGTAAAACAAAATGGGCCACATTGAGTTTACTACCCCCTATATGCCATCAATACCTACATCACCTCCGTCAGTTTTTGACGGTGATTGTGAAGATAAAAAACATAGTATTAAACTTAATTCCTATATGGATGTTATTAAGTTTTTGATGTTTACTAGAGATATTGCACAAATTCTACATTGGGCAACATATAAATTTTCCGTTCATATGGCGATGGGGGAATTATATGATGGTTTAGAAGAAATGATTGACGATTTGGCCGAAATGATGCTCGGTAGTGTCGAAACTATGGATTTCGCGTCCGCAGATACTGAGTCATACCAAATGTCGAAGCAACCTTCCGAATTTATTGAAACTGTTAGAAGTGTGATGATAGACAGTGCTCACTTATTTGTCGCTGAACCATCGTTGAAGAATAAATTTGATGAAATAGTTGGATTGATTAATAAAACCAAATATAAAATTGATAGGTTGGTATCATGAAATTAGATAAAATTGCATTTAGAACTAAACATATCCAGCTAAAAAAAGACGGATCTATCCCACTTTCAAATGATGCCCCTTATGATTTTGAAGACGGTGATACAAATCGTTTTAAAGAATTGAAAGCATTTCCGAAAGTTCCATACACCCATGAGCAAATTCTTCGAGCTATGAAATCTTTGCATAAAATGATCGAAAAGCAAGCAGAAAATTATGGCAAGGGGAAATTATTTAAAGCTGGAATTGTTGAATCTACTGATGAGAACGAAGCGGATACTGAATTAATCCAACAGTGCTACGATTTGTTGAAACATTTAAAGGACAATAAAGATGAAGCTGGTATGCAGTTATTCATGTCTATTGTTAGTGACATTATTGATTTTTCTGATGAAGATCCCACTGAAGAAACTCCAGATGTAAAAAAGATTACTGAATCTGAACAAATTCCTGAAGCGGATGCGTATGGTGGGGTGTTGATTCATGATGGCAAGGTATTGTTACGTGAACCAACAAATCATTTTGGTGGATATGTATGGACTTTTGCTAAGGGCCGCGTTGATGAAGGTGAAGACCCAGAAACCGTAGCTTTGCGAGAAGTTTATGAAGAAACTGGGTATCACGCAAAAATTACACATCTAATCCCAGAAACATATGGTGGGTCAACTTCATCAACAGTATTTTTTATTATGCAGCCGGTTGGGTCTCCAGACCAATTTGGTTGGGAAACACAATCAATCAAATGGGCTACCTACGATGAAGCGGTCGAGTTAATCAAACAAACGACAATTGCATCTGGCCGCGCCAGAGATTTGAAAGTTTTGCACGATGCGTTTCATGGTCAACATGTATCAATGTCGAAGCTGAATGAAGAATTTTTGAGTGAAGGTGGGTTGTCTGACCAACAGCGAGAAAAATACAATAAATGGAGAAGTCTGGTAAACATGACTCCATCCGAATTGTCATCATTTAAAGATTCACAAATGTCTGCCGGTCGCAAAACTGCATCTAAGTATCCTGGATTAAAACCAAAAGAAGCTAGAAAACAAGGTATTTCAAGTGGTGTGCAATCCGCGAATTGGATTATCAAAATGAAACAGACCCCAGTGTCACAATGGACTCCGGAAATGTGGAGGTGGTGTGGTAAGCAAATTAGCTTTATTTCACGAATGAAAGGCAATGATGGACCATTATATGATGCTAAGGGGAATCCAACTAGAAAACTTCTTTCTTTAAAAATTTGGGGCCACAATCCATCTAAAGGCAAAAAATGATCACATTTAAGCAATTTTACTTAGTAGAGAAGCAAATAATTGACGAAGGATTGCTTTTAGAAGGTAAGTATCTCGACATGGTGAAGCATTTTATGAAAAATGTCTATAACATGAGAGAGATTTACTACGATACTGAAGAATTTAATAAAAAAATGTTGGACACCGGGCGAGGTAAAATTTGGGATAAAGGTAATGATATTAATTTTCTTGCGTCCGAAAGTCGAAGCTTAATTTCTAACATCCCTGAGTTTTACCAAAAGAAAATGAAGCGGTTCATTGAAACTGTATCTGGGGAGCCTATTGGGGAATTTGATGACGAAGTTGTAGAAAGAATGTTTGGTAACAACAGCTATAAAGGTTACTTTAGGCTATATGTTATTAATTTTCTTCTAGAAACATTAATCATGGAGTCGATGGAGAAAGAAACTGCTTTCGACAAAATGCTGAAAGATATTAGTGATGTATTTGATTTAGTAGATTCAATTGGCGATGATGTCGCAATGCCCAATAAAATTAAATCAGTGTTATCATTAGTTCCAAAAATAGTTTCTATTGTTGGCCGATTTGTAAAAATGGCCGCAGATAGTTTCGAAAAATAAAAAAACCCGCCAAATGGCGGGTTTTTTATTGAACCGGGTCGGAACCGTCTTGTTCTTCTGTTACTTCATTAATTGTTTCATAGTCACTTCGGTAAAGAACTGAACCGACTTTATACTTGGCGACATCATCAACAAATTGCTGATTGGGTTGATAGACCGTATAAGCATATCTGCCGTCAAAGTAGACATAGCAAGTGGTGCTGTTCGGATCAAGATCGGTAAAGATTGTGGTATATGCAACTGTATCTTCTGCAGCCGCAACTCCTAGGAACCCAAGTGCTGGGGTATCCCATTCTTGAATAAACATTATACTAAGTCCAACTTGTTTAGACTTAGTACAAACATCATCGAACGCCTTCTGCAGAATTTCGGATGGTTTGTCAATGTTAAGTTTTTTCATTTTTTCTCCTTAAACACATTCATATTTAATTTTCATTTTCTGGAAAAGAATTGGCAGCGTTTCACTTGCGGGCGCTCCAGAATTTCCACTTTTTTCAACAAAAGAAAAGAAATTATTAGCAATTTCAAATAATTTTGTTGGTGATTCAATTGGTGATGCATTTGAGCAATTTGGATATAGAACTGCATCATGGAAGCTCAGGATGTATCCTCGTGCAATTAAAACTTGTTCTTGATTGGAACTTTTCAAGAACTGATGAATTGCCCCGGTAGAAAAACTATATTCTCTTGAGTCTTTAACTATGGAGCATTTTTTAATACTTATTTGATAATTAACTTTTGAAATTATTACCGAATTTAAAAATTGGTATAGAGAATATCCGTACTTTTTCCGATCTTGCAGCACTTCCATGTTTGACTCATTTATTATTTTCAACGCAGTCTCATTGGAGTTACACTTTAAATTTTCTACAGTTGAGAGAATCCCCATACCATACCCAGTTAAGAAAATTGCTTCCTGTGGACTCCCGACTTCTTCAACTGGAAGTGGGTTCAAAGCATAACTTATTGCTGGGGCAAACATTAACCCGTAGAAAATTTTTCGCATGGTGGTCTCCGTGGTGCTGCGTGGAAGATGATACATCTTACCACACTCGGCCGCGCGGCGTCAAGGCCGCGACGTAAATAAGTTAAAACGTAGTAAAATGGCAACAAAACAGATTAAAAGATATAAAGACACTGATGAATATACTCCGGAACGTTTAGCGGAACTAAAACGTTGTAAAAATGACCCTGTTTATTTTTTAAAAACATATGTTACCATTCAACATCCAACTCGTGGCCCCGTGCCATTCAAATTATATCCGTATCAAGAAAAATTTATTGATGTAATACATAATAATAAAAATACTATTGCTTTGTTTGCTCGCCAACAAGGTAAGACCACATGTGCGGCTATGTATATTCTTTGGATGGCAATTTTCCAAGAAGCAAAAAAGTGCATTATTGCATCCAAAAACTTGAAGCATGCTACTGAAATTATGTCAAGAATTAAGTATGCTTATGAAGAATTGCCATCATGGTTGAAATCTGCTTGCAAATTTTATAACAGAACTTCTATCGAATTTGTTAATGGGTCGGTAATTAAGTGTGAGGCCACTTCGGAAAATACGGGTCGGGGTGATTCGCCATCTATTCTTTTAGTTGACGAATGTGCGTTCTTACCAAGAAGAATACAAGAAGCAATGTGGGCATCATTACAACCAGCATTATCGACTGGGGGTAAATTTATTATTACATCAACGCCAAATGGCGACGATGATTTATACGCAAATTTGTGGCGAAGTGCCATTTCTGGATTGAATAATTTTGTGCCATTTGAAGTTAAATGGAATGAACATCCAGAACGTGGTCCAGAATATTTCAAAGAAATGTTACAAAATTTAGGAGAGTTGAAAACCCGACAAGAAGTTTTGTGTGAATTTCTATCTTCAGAATCTTTATTAGTCGATTCAATTAAGCTTTCTAAAATTAAGAGTCAAGAACCATTGTGGTCGATGAATTCATGTAAATTTTGGCTACCCGAGAACGAAATTGGTGGACGGGGTAAAACTTATTTAGTTTTTCTAGATCCGGCCTCTGGTGGTGGCGCGGACTTCTCCGCAATAGAAGTTTTTGAATTTCCGTCGTTGCGACATGTTGCAGAACTTAGGATGAATGAATTGATACCACCAATAATCTATGGTAGACTAAAGTGGTTATTGAAATTCCTAACAAGAAAACTGAATAGTCATTCTGCAAATGTTTTTTGGTCTTTTGAGCGGAACAGTGTGGGTGAAGCGATTTCTGCATTATATTGGGCCGATGAGGAACCTGTCGAACAAGCCGAGTTGGTTAGTGACCACCCGACGAAATACGGTGTGTACACTGCCAGTGGTAATAAAACTCAGTTTTGTTTAATGTTAAAAAGAATGGTTGAGAGAGTTGATGGTATTGATGTTAAATCAACAAGTCTTTTAAACGAACTTAAACATTTTGCCAGCAAAGGGGTGAGTTATGCGGCTAAACCAGGAATGACTGATGACTGCGTTATGGCAACAGTTGGTATTATGAGACTAATTTCATACATTTCTGGGTCAGATGAAAATGCGTTCAACATGGTTAATGAATACATTGACCCAGATGTGGTAATGCAAATTGGGCAAGATTTTGATGCCCCGATGCCATTTTTGGCAAATTAAAAAGCCGGCTTTTAGCCGGCTTTTTAGAAACTGAAATCTAACTTAAATGTTTGTCCAGTATAGTTAACCTTCAAGTCAACTATAACTTTTAAACCATTTTGTTCATTTAATACTGCGAAATCTAGCATAGAAACTCGACCGTCATAAGTAATGGCTTCTTTTAAATCCTGCTCAATTATAGAAATAGTCATAGAATCAATAGGCTTGAATGCGAGTAAGGGAATTCTGGTTCCAAAATTTGGTAGGTGGGGCCTCTCACCCTTGATGGTTTTTATATAATTTAGAAGATCATTACAAATTACATCAATGTCAAAAATTCTAAATGTTTTTTGCATTTTAAAACGTTTTGTTGTGAATCCTTTTAGCATTATGCTCTCCAATTTTTATTACGTTTGATTTTAGAATTTGGCCTAACCCAAGGTTCATGAGCTGGGACTACTGATGGCGAATCTGCACATACTGCTTCGGCAGCTTTTGAGCTGCCATTGAGTAGCATTTTAGAACTTGACAGCACAAAATTTTGACCAACTTTAAAATTTGTATCTTTTGATGAAGTTAAATTTAATTCAGATCCTGCATTAACATGAAAAGAACCGCATGATGAAATTTTAGTATCTGCCCGAGCCGCAATATTAACATTATTTGCGTTAACATTGAAATTTCCAGTTGCACTAAAGTTCAAATCACCCCCAACATTCATACTAACATCATTATTGGCGTAGATGTGAATTCTTCCATCACCATCCAACTCAATATAATTATTGCCTCTCGCAGTTGAAATGTAAATTCGTTCATTCGCATCGTCCAAAATAATTTGGTGGCCGCTCGCACTTTTGACTCTCACTCTACAATTCTTTGGATTATCTTGAAAAACTAAAGAATGTAATCCGGGAGTGACCAAACAGTAGGTTTGGGGTTCGAGTTTTTCTTTGTTGGACGGTGAAATGTCATATCCTTCACTACCATCTTTTAAGGTTTTGTCTTGGGCTACTGCACGTTCATAAACCCCACGAGTTATAGCCTCTGATGCAGTTAAGTTGTTTTGGAACTGCATTTTTAAATTGTCCATCGCTGGCTGAATGGGTTCGTATGTATCCGAAAGTGGTCCCGGCGTAATATCTGGTCGATTTCGCCCATTTGGTAATGAGCGATTTCCGTGTTCACCAAAAATGGAGCCAATATAAAATCTTAAATTTGAATCATTATGCAAAAGACCAATAACTACGATAGTTCCAATTTTTGGAATGGCCCAAAAACCATAAGATTTATAACCATTAGTTTGAGATTGGGTTTCTGCTGCCTTAAAATCCAACGTTTGACTGGCAATTGGTGACAGGTAAAAAGTCCAAGGTAAATTTTCAATGTTATAATCATCCCCATCTAATGATGGAACCCAAACTTTTAACCTACCCATTTGTTGTGGATCATCATTATCCACAACAAGCCCATCAAGTAAATTACCTTTGTTATTTTTCCTCATCATCTCTCCTAAAATCAACACCATACACCCCAAAAGGATTTAGGTGAACGGTATGCTTAAACGAAATGCCATCCGCAATTTCTGATTCTATCGAACTAACAAAATAGTAATTTTGATCGAAATAAATTCTTGAGTAATCCACTTCAGGATTCACTTCGTGAGTTAACATGTTTTTGGAAACATCCAGATTTGGTCCATAGATGTTTATTTTAAAAAACATCGGGCCTGAAATAAAATTAGAACCAGTTAATTGTCCTGAATTTGATTCATCTCTCGGCATATTGTCCAAGCCCTGAATTTTCAACATTCTTTCTTCGAATTCTTTTCTATATTGTTTTTTCGTTTCCGCTGAATACTTATAATGTTTCATTAATGAACTTAATGAGGTTGACGTTAGTAAGTACGGATTGCCCCTAATGGACACCGATGCTTCTGGAGATTGACCACTTGAGTAAAATGCCGCCAAATTCTTTATGTATTGCTGATGTATTTCACGGGGGTCTGCATCAGAATTTTTAATATTGTTTGCAATGTTGGTATGATTTTTATCATCCGCCCAAGTCCGATCACTCAATAAAACCGGGTCATTTTTTCTAATACCATTCGCTAATTTGGTGCTGGTGTCTGTTGAACCGGGTTGATTTTTTTGAGTTTGTCCTTCAGATGTTGATTTTTTATTAAGTTGGGCACTTCCGATTTTAGTTGGAGACATTAAAAGATAATTTAAATTTTCGAAATTTAAAATCATTTCCAAAACGTCAACATTTGTTCCACTGAAAGTGTAGTCATATTCGACTGCGTTTTTTGGAATAGTTGTTGTTATGCCATTTTTAGTTGATGTGTAAAAAAGATCGGAAGACCCACCTTCTTTTTTAGTTTTATTAACATTTGGAACAACATATTCAACCACATCAACGTGAATCATAAATGTGTCTGTGTCACTCGTTACATTAACTAGGTGTTTATAAAAACTAATTTTGTCCGTTTTATCGGGGGATGAAAAGTTGGCTATTTTAGCCATTTCTACGCATTGGCTAAAAATAATGTCTAAGGTTTGTAGAATTGACATATTCGGTTCAACTGCGATGTTGGTCTCTTTCGCCCCACTGCTTTCTGCCTGTTTTTTCTTTTTTTCTGTCTCGCTGGCGACTTGTTCTTGTTCTTTGTTTTTTACAAGTTTCACAAAGTCCGTCTCTTCAATTCGGCCCTGATTTGGGCCGGTCATTTGGAAACTCTCCCACTTTTCTGGGATTGTTATCATGTATTCCACTTTTCTTCCTATTTTTCCGTCTTCATTGTTTTTATTAATTGAATCGTAAATTTGGGAAGATTGTTTGTTTAGTGCAGATTCAAAAGATGTTATGATTGCTCCGAGCGTATTATCATTTTTACCAGTGAAAAATTTGGAAGCTGTCCCAATATTGGTCCACTTCCGATGTGATGTAGAATTATTTGCGCCGATGAGTGGTAGCATTTTACATTCATAAATTCCACGAGAATCTAAAAGTTCTAATTTAATAACATCGAAGAAACATGGGATTGCAACCGACGAAACCGTTTCAGTTGTTCCATCCGCAAGATGTCCAACGAAAAGCACTCTGAATAAACATGCCATACCTTCAAAGGAAACTTGCAATTTATTATCCATTAAGTATTGTAAAAAATTGGAAAATAAAATACCCATTGGATCTATAACGCTAAACTCGAATTCTTGTGTTATGCCATTTGGAGACACATTAAAATCTTTAGTAATCCCAGTGGGCATCACCATTGATTTCACATTTGTAACCAAAAATTGAGAAAAACGTCTGGTGTCTAAAACTAGATAGGTATTACTCCCATTAAAAGATACCACATCTCCTAAAAATTTGGCTTTATCGATCGCATCCAGACTTGGGGAACTTCCATCAGCAACGTTTTCATTATAAACATTTAAATCACTTGTTGACGGTGCAGCCAACATCACATAGTGAACACTATGTGAAATAAATTTATCTAAAGGATTTGGTAGTTTCATACGATCGGGTAAATTGTATTCATATTTAACTCTCGCTGGGACGCGGTTCCGCCAATTTTTCCATTGAGTAGAGAAATAACACTTTGAGGGGGGATCCTTAAATATTTTCCCTCCTGCATCTCTTCGTATGGATCAATTAATGAATTGTATTGCGCTATAATCCACCATAATTTACTATCACCCAAAAAATCATGGGCTAATAAATCAATTCTGTGAACATGTCTTCCAGTGACTACAATAAATTTATCATTTGGGTCTTTTTCGAAAATTTTTCGTTCCCACCAACCGAGCCTATCTTCCTCTCGTTCGGATACTCCACCCATAACGTATCTTGAAGTTTTTACTAGCATTGAATTTTTATTCATTTACAATTCCCGATCCTATTTTAGTTATAAGAACCTATAATAAATTATAGGAAATTATCACTATGCACACTGATATTTCAGTGAGGGTGTATCTACCAACGCACGCAGGAAGATCCCGCGTGCTCCATTTATGTCACGGTCTAGTGTAAGACCATTACTTGTAATGGTCTTTGCTGAACCAAGATTGTGTTTCATTTCTCCGGTCCAACTTGCGGTTATGGAAGTGTATGCTTCGCACACTTCCATAAATGCAACACCTTCGGTTTGGCATTTATTTTTCAGTCGCAGTTTGAACTGATAATGCTTCAGAGACAGCATGTTTCTCACAGACTTCTTAGACAGTCTTCTCTTCAATCGTGAAGACATCTGCGATGTCTCGAACGATGGTGAGAGTATCAAGTCATAGTTGTCTATCAAAAAACGTATAGTCTTCCAATGCAGTTCATCAGTCAAGTCATTCAGTTTCCAGCGAATGCGGTTCGCTGCTTTACGCATGCGATACCGCTTCGCGGCAGTTACTTTTGACATCTTTGACATGAGCCTATCTAGATAATAACACAGTCTCGCGATACGGGCAAACGCCTGTTCGCCGATTTTAAAGGCTTCGCCTTCTGCGAAGCCGGTCATGAAAGTCCGCACACCTGGATCCAGTGCTACAACTCGTCGTGCTTGGTTCTCGACACGAGTAATCGTAGTTTTATACACTAGACATAAGTAATACCGACCATTTTCCAAGATAAACTTAGAATCTCGGACTTCCCCTTCGGGGAAGTCCTCCGTATAGTGCAGTTTACCCAACTTTGTTGGGTAAATGCCTTTTGTTGAAATGGCAGATGCCACTACATCAAAACACTGCGTCGGTGCCCGACGCGACTTGAACTTCATTTCAAATGAAGTTCGCTTCTTCTTAACAACCAACTTCTTGTTGGTTATTAACGCAGTATGAAACTCGCTGACTGCGAGTTTCTTCACCTGATACGGGACATCTTCCGCCCATTCTGGACAGTTGTTTGTTAAAACTTTACCAGCATTCATCCAGTTCTCGGACTTATACTTGGCTCCGGGGTTCGCTTCAGCGAACTGTGCCTGTAAAGTCTTATCCCTGTTTAATGCTTCATTGTAAAAGTACCTACTCGTCCCGAACCACTTCCTCAGTATGACCCGCTGCTGCGCAGTCGGTCTCACACGGATCTTTCGCGTTTTGATGACTACGATGTCCGTAGGCACAACAAGAGAAGTGATGGAGGATGGACAATAAATCGGTTGTGAGCGTTGATTCTGGGGACGGTTCAATAGAACCGTTGTTGAGAACCACGAGCTTTCCACCGTTTTCTTGTATAAGGAACTCAATGAGTTCAAATCCGAACCGGGCAAGTCGGTCCCGGTGGGTAACCACAAGCGTGAGCTTGTCTCCGCGCAGTAGTCGCACCAGTATGGTGTTAAGTCCTTTTCTCTTGAAGTTGAGTCCGGAAGCGATATCGCTGACGATTTCGCTTCCTGGGAACTCACTTCGGAGT
>JACCEC012698312.1_pt1 | contig 25501 bp, 12 predicted proteins | sample 7450121 | NCBI WGS metagenome assembly JACCEC01 (sample SAMN15323455, study PRJNA562643) | freshwater metagenome | isolation source: river surface water | place: USA:Blue River Watershed | collected 2017-08-18 | reverse complement strand
GCTGAATCTCTCCTGTTGGGTTTGATGTTGTTCCCAACGCTGTAATCTGGATAGCCAATACTTCTGGACCATCAGGGTACACGCCTGTGCCGGGTACTGCACTGGTACCAATCTGCTTGATTGTACTTAGATCCAGCATGTTGTTTGTTCCACTTTGGACTGGAATAGCAAACAGTCGTTCGCCACCTGTGATTTCAGTTGTAACCGCAGCAACTGTTAGGTTCAAGTCGTTGGTTGGTGTAGATCCACCTAGTGCATTACCTAACACTTTGAGTGTATCGCCTACTGCATATCCCGAACCAGGGTTTTGTACTGTGATTTGTACTGTGGTATCGTTGTAGGTTGTACCAGTCTTTGTCAGCTGAACTGTGATGTTAGCATTGGCTCCTGAACTTGATACGTTAGTAGGAGTAATGTTAGCATAGGTTCTAGCACTAGAGAATGTTACTTTAGTACCACTCTTAACAAAGCCGCCAGTGGTGTTATATGGACTACCAACTACGCCACCTGTGGTTTCGTCAGTGTAGGTAGGCGCTGTAGTGAATTGACTAAAGCTAGGCTGGAAGCCACCACCTGCATTGTTCAACCCTGCCCAAACAGTATTGGCAGCGTTGATGTTACTTGGATTTAGGATACCTTCAACCAAGTAACGACCGGTACTAACGTTGATAATCATGCTAGACAGTGTGAGCTGAGCACGGTTAATTAGGTCGCGTTCGCCGAGATCGCCAATAACGCCGTTGCTTACGCTAGGTGCCAAACGCATAGCAAACGCTGTTTGCTTAGTACCTACGCTGGATGGGAAACCATAGTTGGTACGGTTATATGTAAACTGGTAGCCTTCGTCACCGTCAAAACTACCGTCCATGATCACTGAGCTACCCCAGTGGTTAATCAACGGAGTGCAGGTGTTGCTGATTAGAATAACACCAGTGTTTATAGCATGGCTCGCAGCAGCCGAGCTTGTGAAGCTGCGGTTAGCACCTTCAATCCACTGAGTGAATGTAGCAGCTCGTGTGCAACCTGTAAGGCTGTTGCCTGACTTACCTGAGTACTTGATGATCTCAGAGTCAATCATCACATATGCAGGATATGTAACACTGGCATCTGGATAGTAAGTAGCATCGTTAAGAGTGATAGTTGTCTGACTTGCATCGATGGCTGAGGCCAAACTGTTGACTGGGCTTTCGTTGATAGCTTCGTAACGTGCTGGCAGGTTACCCGAACGCAAGTATGCTTCGTAGTTTACATTGTTGTTTGGACGACGGTGGCAAGGGATCATTTCGCCTGCTTGGCCACGAATCATCCATTGTGCGTAACCTGCACCGTACCATGAGTATTCAACGCCCAACATCTGCATGCGGCCTGTGTTGAGAGTATACCCACTTGGGCCTGTGCCATCCAGTGGGTCGATGTTGAAGTCAGCTTGCTTGACGCGAATTTCTTGACGCAAGCACATCTTCACGCGGTTTTGGTTAGATACTCCACGATACACCGGAACCACTGTCATGCGGTTCTCGCTGAGAATACTTGTAACAGTGTGTGTCATGCCACGGATAACAACGATGTCGCCGTTGTTGAGCTGTTCTTGGAATCGGCTGATGCCATCTCCTACTACAAGGTTAGATCCCACACCCACAGAAACCAAACCGGCCACTTGGAATGTTGAACTACGTTGTACGGCATTGACGTTTTGGCCATCGCACTCCCAGAACATACCGTTCTGATCGTCAAAAATACCAGCGCGGATACTAGCGCCGTGCCAAGCTTCAACGTTGACGCGAGGTTGAGGGGCAAGGCTAGGTGTGGCTGAGCCAAGATTGACCTGAGCTTCGACTGTGAAACTTATGTCGCTACCAATGCTGGTAACAACATAGCCACTGCGTGTATAGCCTTCGGTGTTGATACCATTCAACGCTACTACCGCACCGGGTTGCAAGCCGTGTTCAATGTCGGTGGTCACTGTGATTGTACTGCCAGGTGTTGTGCCTGAAGCAACCAAAGAAGTAATGTCAAACGTTGGTTTCAGCATGGTGCCTGATGTAAACAGGATACCTTTACCCGATTGATAACGGAAGTACTTCTTGGTTTGACGTGCAGCACTGGCGCCGTGTGTCGGAACACCCGGGCCCATGATAACACCACCGTCAAACGGACGAGGCAAGAATGTAGCATTGCTGCGAACATTGATTGTGCCAGAGATAGATCCGCTGACTGCGGCGCCTGCCTTGGCGGTGTAGGTGAATGTTGTTGTACTTGGCACGCTAACAATATAGAAGCTACCTAGGCCATACTGATAGTTTGTACCAGCAGTCAAGTTAGCCAAAATAGGAGTACCGGGAACCAATCCGTGAGCATAGTGTGTGGTCACAGTGATAGTGCTTGGGCTAGCGCCATCGCTGACAATGCTAGAGATGTCAAGATCGGCACCCGAGAATGGATAAGCTTCGCGCACTACGGTATCGGTTTTGTTCAACGGATAGCCCAAAGCTTGTGCAGGATCCCGTCGAGGATAGTAACTGAAGTTATTGGTGTTGTAGCCCAGTGAGCTAACGATGTTGATACCGTTTACATCTGTGTCGTTTGCAGTAAGAACTGTACAGTACTCGCCTTCGCCTTCGCCAATTCCGTGATCAGGTGCATTGACTGCAACCAGCGGAATGTTGGCATTTTGGCTGGCATTGTAGATACCAGTCATACGCACAAACAAACTACCTGCGCCTGCGGCTGCAATTGCTGTGGTACCAAATGCGCTGCGGCCAATGGTTTGTGTACCGTTGACTGCTGTGCTGATAGAACTGTGCTGTACTAGTTCAAGGTTGCCACTGAGTTTTTGGATGATACTACCCACTGCTGCTGAACTCAAGCTTGGCATGTTGTACCAGCCACGAGTAACTTCAATGGTGTTGCCGTCAGGAACGTCGAGAATCTGTGCTACTTCAATTCCGGGCACCACGTAGGCATTGTTACCAGCAGTGATATTAGCGCCTGCTGAGTTGGTACGGTTGGTTTGGCGAATAACAGTTAGTGTGTTTGTACTAACGTTAGTCACTGCCATGGTTTCATAAACATTGGCTGTGTTGGTTTGTACAATAATGTAGCTACCGTCTACAATACCAGCGGCTGCTGCATCTGCTACAGTGATAGTGGTTGTAGCCACACTAGTAATGTTAGCTGCAATTGTTGTTCCGCCTGTGGTTGGACGAGGAATAATCACAACGTTTTCGCCAGCAAAGAAGTCTGAGCTGCTGGCAACTGTGAATTGACGTTCTTGTGGGCTAGGGACCGCAGTGGTTAAGTATGTGGATGTTAGAGCGCTGATGTTGCCCTGTGTTTGACTAATAAGCAATGCAAAGTCATCAACAACCCACTCTGGTGAGCCAGGGTTGCTTAGTCGTACAGAAGTGTCAACGTTGGATGTAATAACATCGTCGCCAGCAATCAAACTAGCATAACCGTTGGTAGAAAATGCAATGTCAGCTCCGGTGTACTCAAAGAAGCCAGGAATGTTGTTGTTTACAGACCAGTTTTGCCATTTGGTATTTTGCAAACCATATTCAAAGTCAGCATCAATCAGTGCTTCGGGATTTGATACTCGACTGCGTCCGATTGCGTCTTCACCAAAACCCCAAGGCTTGGTAAGAATTTCTTGGTTTTCAATCCATACTGCTAACTTATCGCTGGCGCTCATTGCGCTGGTGTCAATGTCCAAAGTCAGTGTGGTGACGCCATCATAGGCTGCTGGCCAGTCCGAATTGGTACCTGCGGTCCAGCTCACTGTGCCGCCCAGCGCTGGGTCGCCAAAGTTGTAAATGCAAATACCGTCTGTGGTATTGTAAATGGCCAAGAACTCGGGCAAATTTACACGCCCAGCAATCTCCACTGTGCCTAGGCCAGCTGTGCCAGGTGTAAAAATGTAATTATTAACTCGTTGTCGTGCCATTTGTTAAACTCCAAATATGATTTGATTAGCTGTCAATGTTGCTTGTGCTGTAGTTGACAACTTGTTGTAACTGATAGTACCATTGGCAATTTTACTGTCAGTCACTGTTCCGTCACTGGGTGTACCAGTATATAGTGTATCGCCCATTATGATTGCAAAGAAAGGTGTTAGAGCAGCAGGAGGCGTTGGGAAACTGATTGTTGATCCGCTGATACTAAAACCCACTCCTGGGTTCAAAATTACGTTGTTTAAGCTTACCATCATTGCATAAGCTGTAGCTGGAGAAAATGATATTCCTCCAACTTCGATAGGAAAGGTGCTGGTACTGCCATCAAAGGTCAGCGGATCCATGTATCGATATTGACCTGTTTGTGGAGTATTACCTAAATATGCCATTTTATATCCTTATAGTCTTCCAACAACCACTTCGATTGTTCCAGTTTCGCCATTGAAGTTTTCCAAGGCCTTACCGATCACAGATCCCATGGTAGGTGTGGCGCAAGCCATTGCATAGCCGTTGCCAGCACTGACCATTAGTGCGCCTTTGGTCACCGGTCCAATGACCTTGGTTGGAACTCGACCGGTCAGCGCCAGGGCAACTGCACAATCGCAATCCAAATTAGAATTCATTAGGTGTGCCGGATTAGTTGATACTACCCCAGCTACTGCGGTGTCTCCAACTTTGTTTGCAATAGTAACTTCTTGACTGCCACCGAACACTAAAACTGTGCCTGGCTCATAGTCTGCGTCAGCGCAGTACATTTCAGCCAAGTCAGCGTATTGTGCTGTTGTTGCTTTAGCAAATACAGTGTTAAACGTAGTAGTTGCACTACCGATGTTACCAACACCCGAGCTCGCACCGTTGACAATTGCAGTTGCAGCAGCTCCTGAGTTTACAGTGATAGCGCCACTTACAGCCAAACTGGTCAGCGTGCCAACGCTGGTAATGTTACCTTGTGCTGCTGTGGTCACTGTGCCAGCTGTGGTTGCTGATGTAGCTGTTGGCACAGTGCCTGTGACACTGACGGTTACTGCACCTGTTGCTGCACTCACAGCAATGTTGGTACCAGCTACAATACTGGTAACACCTGTGTTGGTAATAGTAACGCCTGTGCTGCCGTTGTAACTGGTTCCGCCAAGACCTGTGCCAATAGTCAGTGCATTGGTTGCAGTGGCTGTGATTGTACCAGATCCTCCCAACGAAATTGCTGTGCCGTTGACTGTGATACTTGAATTAGCCAATCTAGCTTGTGCCAATGTACCACTTGAGATATTGGTAGCGTTGAGGTCTGTCAACGGTGCACCGTTACCGTAGTAAGCAACCGCAGAAATGTTACCACTAGCACTCATGCGTCCAATGTTTACGTTGCCTGTGCCGTTAGGTGTGAGCACAATGTTGGCATTAAGAGATGTGGTTTGAAGATCGAGCTGGGTTGCATCGAAAATGCCACCACTGATTATTAAGTTTCCGCCGGTAATGTTACCAGTTGCAACAAATGCATTAGCACTGATGACGTTAGCCCCGCTGATGTTGCCACTGCCGCCAGTGGTAATAACGTTGCCAGCAATAACGTTGCCGGTTGCCGAGATCAATCCAGCGGTGTTGATGTTACCACCAACAACGTTGCCACTCACACTCAAACTTGTCAGTGTACCAACAGATGTAATGTTAGCTTGAGCGTTACCAGTTACAGTAGATGCTGTAGTTGCTGCGCCAGTCAGTGTGGCAGTAATGGTGTTGGCTGCAAAGTTACCTGCTGAATCACGCAAAACAACAGTGCTAGCACTGTTAGCTGTGTTTGAATTTAGAGTAACTGTGATATTACCTGTGCCGGCGCTGGTACTGATACCAGTACCGCTGGTTGCCAAGTTACCTACACCAGTATGGGTGTGGTCTTCACGGGCATATTTTTTGCTTAGACCAACAGTAGAACTACCAATCGGATCCGGTACAGTTGCACTGGCCTGGCCAATCACATAAGCAGTAGTAGCAACCTGATTGGTATTGGTATCTGCTGCGGCGTTTGCTGCTGTAACAATGTTTGTAAATGCTGCATTGTTGGCAGTGATGTTACCACTTACGCTTACACTTGCACCAACCAATGCTGCGGTAGCAACAATGTTGCCGCCAGCAACGTTGGCAGTAGAGATAATATTTCCTGTAGAGCTAACCAACCCAGCTGTGTTTACGTTGCCACCAGTGATGTTACCTGTGGCACTAATTGTACCGCCTGCAGTGACTGTACCATTGGTAGCAATGTTTCCGCCAGTGATAGTGCCTGTAGCACTGATTGTAGTTCCTGCTTGAACTGCCCCAGAAGCTGTTACGCTAGCTGCACTAACTGAGCCGACTGCGGTAACCAAGCCGCCAGTTACAATGTTTGCTCCAGTAACGTTTCCGCCGGCGGTTACTGCACCACCGGCACTAACCAGTCCAGCAGTTATTAAGTTACCGCCGGTGATGTTACCTACTGCTGTAACTGTGCCTGTGGCGCTAACACGACCACCTGTGTTGATGTTACCGCCAACTACGTTGCCAACTGCACTGACAATGTTAGTGGCATTTACGCTATCGCCTGCACTGATGTTACCAGTTGCAGTAACTAGACCACCTGTGTTGATGTTGCCGCCACCAATGTTACCAGTTACAGTCGCAAGACCAGCGGTAATCAAATTACCACCAGTGACGTTTCCGCTGGCCGATACTACACCTGTTACTGTGGTTCCAGTCGAGCTGACAACGAGTACATTAGCTGTACCTGCGCTTTGAACCGTTACGTTGCCGTTGGCAATGACTCTGACATTGGATGTTCCGTTAGTGAGTTGTGTAGTGCTCAAACCAGTCAGCAAAGAACCGTTGCCAAGTATGAAATTACCAATGATGTTGCCTGTGGCACTGACCAGCCCAGCAGTGTTGATGTTACCACCGCCAATATTTCCTGTGGCACTGACCAGCCCAGCAGTGTTGATGTTACCACCGCCAATATTTCCTGTGGCTGTGACTAGACCGCCGGTTGTTAAGTTTGCACCAGTAACGTTGCCGCCGGCAGTAACCAATCCGACAGCACTGATCAATCCGCCTGACAGAATGTTTCCGCCGCTGATGTTAGCAGCACTTGTGACATTGCCTGTGGCTGTAATCAATCCGCCGGTGGTAACATTGCCACCTATGATGTTTCCTGTAGCACTGACGTTGCCAGATGTAGTTACTACACCAGTAACTGCTACACCTGTTGAGCTAACTGTAGCAATAGTAGTACCATTAACGTTGTTAATGATGCTACCGTTAATCGACGGAATGATTACTGTGGAAGTACCGTTGTTGATGTTGCCGACTGAGGTAACAATACCCGACAGCAATGCGCCGTTACCAAGAATGTAATTACCAGTAACGTTGCCTGTAGCACTAACAGTGGCCAAAACTAAATCTTCGTAAGCAAAACTAGCAGCACTAGTGTCTACAGTAGTAGTTGGCTTGACTGTTAAGTTACCAAACAGTTTCCATCGACCGTCTGTGATGTCGCGGAACAAACCGCCGTAGCGTGTGACGCCATCGTTGTATTCGGTAGCAACACCAGAGTCGTAGGTGTCGCCAGGATTGGCATTGGCTAAGAAGATAAACGGATCAGTAACGTCCAGACTGTCTGTACCTGTAGTAGTAAATGTACCGTTTACAGTAAAGTCGCCTACGCAGGTGATGTTTTGTCCAACGTTTAAGTTACCAGCAATGCCAGCGCCACCGGCTACAATTAACGCACCAGAACCAACGTTGGCGCTGTTTACGTTGCTGTTTATGTGAACGTGTCCACCAGCATGAACGTTGCCAGTCAGACCTAGTCCGCCAGTTATTCTCAAAGTTCCACTAGTTGCAGAGCCTGAATCAGTGTCATTGGTAAAAGATACTTTGTTTGTGCCAGCAATCGACACGTTCATTGTAGTAGCATTACCCCAGTACAAACCTGAATTGTTAGCAGCAAGGCTGTATACACTCGGTGCGCCTACAGTACCAGCTGGGAAAGCAGTGGTCTGTAGATCGAGGGTGTTTAGTGCGCCGCCACGAAAGGTAACTGTAATATTGTTAGTTCCGGTAGTTGGCGCTGATGTAAAGATCAGAGATGTACCTTCAGCGTCGTAGTCAATACCAGGGCGTTGAGCAGTTTGGCCGATCAGCACATCCAAGTCGCTGGCTGATGCTACGCTGCGATTCAACGAAAATTGCAGAGCAACGCTGTTACCACTAAAGTACTGTGTACTTGTGTTCAGCAGAGGCGTGTTTGGATTTAAGCCGATATAACTCATTATGTGATTTCCAGAATGCTAAGGACAGCGTCCATCGAACTTGATGCGCTGCTTTGGACATAAATTTTGTCTCCGGTCAGGAGCACAACCTTTTGATCTCCGCCAATTGCTACCAAGCTGGAGCCCGATGAGATTGGAGCACTTGCAGCAATATAGGTATTAGCAGCACCATCGTTGATAAAAACGTTGGCAGCAATAGCACTGCCTGAAACGTTTGTAATAGTAAGTCCTACAACCACTGCGGTTGTGTTAGCGGCTACTGTGTAGCTACCAACGGCAGTTGCAGTGGTTCCTACATTCTGACTAAGTTTTCTTGTAAAAGTATTTGCCATTTCGTTTTATCCTAAAGCTATTGACAGTGCAACTGCATCGTCAACTGTAGCTGCTCTCTGGTTAGCAATATTTACCACACCCGCAACGCTGAGGTTAGCGCCTGTGATATTACCTGCTGCACTGACTTGGCCACCGGTGGTGATATTGCCACCTCTAACGTTTCCAGTTGCAGTAATCAATCCACCTGTGGCAATATTACCACCTGTGACGTTGCCAGTTACTGTTACAAGACCACCTGTGGCAATGTTGCCACCTGTGACGTTGCCAGTTACTGTAGCATATCCACCGATCACAGCGTTGCCGCCAGCGGTTACGTTGCCTGTGGCGCTGACTAACCCACCGGTGTTGACATTGGCTGAAACTATGTTGCCTGCAACACTGAACTGGCCAGTAGCATTGGTAAGTCGGGCTTTGATTGCACTGGTTGTAAATCCACCTGTAGCAAAGATGATGTCTTTGGTGGTACCGTATTCACCTGTGGCAATAACCAAGTTACCGCCGTGGTTAACATTGCCCTGAACAAAGAAGTAGCCATCGTTGGGTCCAGTTACACTGTATGCAGTGTCACTGAACGTGTTGCCAGTCATACCAAAGTCGGACCAGCCCTGATCTTCTGCACCGTTGTTGGCGTATGCAGTCCAGTCTGCAGAACCATCGCCCGAAGCGTTTTGGATAGCTGCTTGTACAAATGTAGTACCTGCGTCACGACCCACAAAGATTGGGTTGGTAGTAAAACCTGCAGAGATCGCACCGTTACCAACATACAGGTCTGTACCAGCAATAATGTTGCCCGCGGCACTGACAAAGCCAGTTCCTGTAATATTACCGCTGAACAAGTTGCCTGCGGCACTGATCAATCCACCTGTGAGGATGTTTCCGCCGGTGATGTTGCCACTTGCTGACACTGTACCCGATGTTGTCGCACCTTGGATTGCTAAGTTGCCACCGGTGATATTGCCTGTAGCACTGACTGTACCACCTGTGGCAATATTGCCACCTGTGATTGTGCCGGTTGCACTTGCAATACCAGTTACAGCAATGTTACCGCCATCAATATTGCCCGAACTTGTAACAATGTTGCCTGTAGCAGTTATTGATCCTGCTGAAGTAATATTGCCACCGTTAGCAGTGCTGATTGGACCACCCACAGTGAATATATTTCCAACTTTGTCAAACACAAGACCTGTTGAGCCTACTGCGTTGCCGTCATCGTTGTAGATAACTTGTGTATTAGCAGAACCTGTGGCAACCAAGTTACCGATAATGTAGCCGGCGATAATATTACCAGCCGCAGAAATTGTTCCTGTACTATTGATGTTGCCACCGGTGATATTGCCTGTGGCGCTGATCAAACCTGTGGTGGTGATGTTTGCACCACGAACATTTGCTAAACTTACAACGTTACCTGTGGCACTCACAAAACCGTTGGTAATAAAATTAGCACCAACAACGTTGCCAGCAGCACTAGCAAAACCTTGAGATATCAAGTTAGCCGCAGTAAAGTCTGCGCCTACTGTGGTATTGCCTGTAACGTCAAATGTACCGCCAACTACAATATTGCCAGTTGCACTTAAATTATTAGCACTGATCAATGCAGAAGAAACAATATTGCCGCTGGTAGAAATTTGCGCTCCCGATTCAATGCCACCTGTTAGTGACAAGTTTCCTGCCGCAATATTACCAGAACTTACAATGTTGCCTGTGGCGCTGACTCTTCCAGCTGTGTTGATATTGCCACCGTTAACGTTGCCAGCGGCTGACATTAAGCCAGCGGTATTGATGTTGCCACCAGTGACGTTGCCTGTGGCACTAGCAAAACCTCCTGCTAGCATGTTGCCGTCAACACTGATTGTGCCTTGAGACGTAATACCTTGTGTTGCGTTAATGTTTGCTGTTGCGTAGAGATTGATACCTTGTACGTAACCTTGTGCGTCAACAAATCCTGCAGAAATAATATTTCCGCCACGAACGTTGCCAGTGGCTGATACTATACCGCCAGTGTTGATGTTGCCGCCTTGAACGTTGCCAGTTGCGGTTACTAAACCGTTGGAAATAACATTTCCAACAATAGCATTGCCAGTGACTTCAGCAACGCCGGCTACGCTCAAGTTTCCAGTTGATGTGTTTGCAGTAATTGTTAGGTTGTCTAGAGTACCAATACTGGTAGCAACTACGCCAGTGAGTTGGCTACCGTTACCAATAAAGAACGGAGCAGTCACGTTGCCAGTTACATTCAGTGCTGAAGTAACGTTGCCACTCAAGCTAACTGTTGCTGCTTGTACGGTACCAGAAGTGATTAAGTTGCCACCGCTGATGTTGGCTGTTGTTGTAACATTGCTGGTAGATGTCAAAACACCAAGTACATTACCGGTCAGGCTCAAATTAGTAGCATTGACATTAGCACCAGATATGTTACCGGTAACATTCAAACTACCTAGTGTACCAACTGCGGTAATATTTGTTTGACTGCCAGTAAGCAGAGTGCCAACTATGCTAACGCCTTCAAGGTTGCCGCCAGTGATGTTACCAAATGCGCTAACTTGTCCCAATGTGGTTAAGTTACCACCGGTGACATTGCCTGCTGCAACCACAGCGCCCTGGGCGCTAATTAATCCGTTGGTATTGATGTTACCACCAGTGACATTGCCCACGGCGCTTACACGACCAGCAGACTCAACATTACCGCCAGAGACAGTGCCTGTTACGTTGAGAGGGCTCACAACGTTACCACTCAAACTCAGTCCTACAGCATTTAAGTTACCACCGGTAATGTTACCTGTAGCCTGAATTGTACTACCTGCTGTGATCAGTCCAGCTGTAATAACATTACCGCCGGTGACGTTTCCTGTGGCCTGTACTGTTCCACTAGATGTAATCAGTCCTGTTGTGATTAAGTTACCGCCAGTGATGTTGCCTGCAACGCTAGCAAGGCCAGCTGTAATAACATTGCCGCCAGTGACGTTACCAGTTGCACTGATAACAGTTCCAAATACGACAGTAGCATTGACGTTTGCTGCATCGACATTTCCGCTAAATTGTGCAGATGATGCAATAACGTTTCCGCCAGTAATATTTGCACTGCTGATAATGTTACCAACAGCAGTAATTATTCCACTAGTTACCAGATTTCCACCAGTTACGTTTCCGGTGGCGCTAACTGATTGACTAGCTGTAACAATGTTGCTATCTATTGTACCAGCTTTGAATGTACCGTAAGAATTAACAGTAACAATTTCGTTGGCAATAGTAACGTCGGTGGCCGCAAACATTCTGTTGTTGAGGTTGTCATAACCAACAAATGCTTGCTTTTCTGTACCATCGTAGTACCAAAGGTCAATACCTCGGTCTTTGCCGTCGTCGGTAACCAATGGTGTATTGTTAGGACCGCGACCCATTTCGATAATTGGGTCTTCGACTGCCAATGTGTTTACATTGACATAGCTAATGTTGCCATTGACTGCAAGATTGCCGCCTACTACTACGTTACCAGTTGTGGTTAATGTAGCAGCAGTTACGCTGGTTCCAGCAACTACGGCGCCAGTCGCACTTACGATTGCTGTGTTAACATTACCTGCGGTAACGTTGCCAGATACCGACAATGATTCAAGAGTTCCAATACCGGTAGCAACCACACCAGTAAGCTGGCTACCGTTACCAAAATAGAACGGAGCAGTCACGTTGCCAGTTACATTCAGAGGACTGATTACGTTTCCGCTTAGGCTGACGCCAGTTCCGATGTAGTAACCAGCCTGAACGTTTCCTGTTGCGCTGAGGTTAGTAGCAGTAACAGTTCCTGTTGCGCTGACGTTGCCAGAAGCAGCCAATCCTGTAGTGTTGATATTACCACCAGTGATATTGGCTGTTGTAGTAATGGCTCCAGTTGTGTTGATGGCACCTAAAATGTTGCCACTTAGGCTCAAGTTGGTTGTGTTAACATTACCGCCGTCAATGTTGCCAGTTGCACTGACCAATCCTGATGTATTGAGGTTTCCGCCAGTGATGTTGCCAATGGTGTTAACTCCACCAGTTGAACTCAGTATACCTGCTGTGTTGATGTTACCGCCACGAACGTTGCCAGTTGCAGTAACAACTCCAGCAGTGGTAATATTAGCACCGTCGATGTTACCAGTGGCTGTGATCAATCCACTAGTTGAAATGTTACCACCAGCAACGTTGCCAGTGACGTTCAAGCTGCCCAGTGTACCAACTGCTGTGATATTGGTTTGGCTAGCAGTGGTCAATGTACCTGTGACAAATGTACCGGTTAGGTTGCCAGCAAGCAAATTGCCAGTTACGTTCAATCCGCTGCCACTGAATGTAGCCACTCCAGAACCAGCAACACCTACTGTGACGTTGCCAGAACTTTCAGCTACTACGTTGCTGGTGCCGTTGACAATTTGAGTCGGTGTGCCGCCGCCCCCGCTGATGCCTGTGAGCAGCGCACCGTTACCTATGAAATAGTTGGCGCTGATGTTGCCTGAGCTGGTGATGTTGCCAGCTGCGGTGATCAAACCAGCAGTTGAAACGTTGCCACCAATCACATTACCAGTGGCGCTTACTAAACCACCTGTGTTGATGTTGCCACCTGTGACGTTGGCTGTGGCTGTGAATGTAGTTGCGCTGATGACGTTGGCGCCAGTGATGTTACCAGCTGAACCAGAAGTTACAAAGTTAGCAGCAACCACGTTGCCAGCAGCACTTACCAATCCAGCTGAGTTAACATTGCCACCAGTGATGTTGCTGGTAACGTTTAGAGCGCTTACAACGTTACCACTTAGGCTCAAGCCTGTGGCATTTAGGTTGCCGCCGGTGACGTTTCCTGTGGCAGAGATCAGTCCTGTTGTAGTTACGTTACCACCAATTACATTGCCTGTGGCACTGACTGTAGTACCTCTGACCAATGTAGCATTAACGTTGGCGCCGCCATTGATGTTTCCGCCAGTAATGTTACCAGTGGTGCTGATTGTGTTTGAACCAAATCCTGCTAGCAAAGTAGCAACGTTGGCATTGCCATAAGTTGCAGGCAAGCCAGTTAGCAATGCGCCATTACCTAGTATAAAACTACCGCTGATGTTAGCAGTGGTTGTAATGTTAGCCGTGGTATTGATTGCGCTTACAACGTTACCGCTCAGGCTCAACCCTGTGGCATTTAAGTTACCACCACTGATGTTGCCAGTTACTGCCAATGATCCTAGTGTGCCAACAGATGTAATGTTTGTTTGAGCTGCGGTAGCCAGCGTACCAACAATGCTAGTACCACTCAAGTTACCACCAATAATGTTACCTGTAGCGCTGATCAACCCAGCGGTGTTGATGTTACCACCAACAACGTTACCACTTGCACTGACCGTTGCTCCTGCAACGGCGCTAGTAGCTGCAATATTGCCGGCGCTGATATTTCCAACTGTGCTTACGTTGCCAGCAATTACGTTACCTTGAGCACTGACATTGCCCAGCACAGCTAATACGTTAGAATCTTTGTTGTAGGTTAGTCCACCTACTGCATCAGCATTACCGTTTGTGTTAAACAATACCTGAGTGTTTGAACCAGGCACAACAATGTTGCCAGTGATGTTGCCTGCAAAGTTACCAACAAAATAACCAGCAGTAGTAATGTTACCAGTTGCTGATACTTGTCCCTGTGTGGTCAAGTTTCCGCCAGCTACGTTGCCTGTGGCTGTAACACTAGCAGGATTAAATGCTCCAGACAAGCTCAAGTTGCCACCAGCAATATTGGCAGTTGTTGTGATATTAGCCGTGGTATTGATTGGGCTTTGAACGTTGCCACTGAGACTCAAAGTAGTAGCAAACACACCAGCGGTGTTGACATTGCCGCCGACTACGTTACCGGTTACGCTCAAAGGAACGTTTTGCACCAGTACACGAGTTTGCTCTACCACAAGATTGTTGTTGCCGCCGGCGCCAATATTGACTCCAGATGAGTCTCGAGCACTGATGTTAACTACATCAAGATTTACGGTTTGAATACTTGAAATATTTGCGCCTGAAGCATTGATATCTCCACCGTTGATGTTGCCGGTCGTAACAATGTTGGCTGTGTTGGTTCCCGATGCCAAATATGTTGATACATCTGCATTGCTATAACCAGCAGGCAGGCCGGTCAGTTGACTACCATTACCTAAAATATAAGAGCCTTGAATGTTGGCAGAACTAGTAATGTTGCCGCTGACACTCAAACTTGTCAGCGTACCAACACTAGTAATGTTAGCTTGTGCAGCGTCTGTTACGGTGTTAGCAGTAGAAGCAGTGGTTGCAGAACCAGCAGTGGTTGCATAAGTGGCGTTGGCTACTGTTCCTGTAACATTGGCACCAGTGATAGATGAAAGTCCAGCGCCTGAACCATAGAATGTTGAGTTAACGTTGCCACCGTTAATGTTGCCACTCACACTCAAACTTATCAGTGTACCAACACTAGTAATGTTGGCCTGGGCAGCACCTGTTACTGTGTTTGCTGTTGTAGCACTGCCTGCGCTAGTTGCATAAGCAGCATTGGCTACAGTACCTGTAACATTGGCGCCTGGCAAGTTGCTCAGTGCCGAACCGTTACCAATAACAAATGCACCCTGTACATTGCCTGTGGTTACAACGTTGGCTGTGTTAGTACCGCTGGCCAAGTAATTAGAAACGTTGGCGTTGCCATAGCTGGCAGCAACTCCAGTTAAGAAAGCACCGTTACCAAGAATATAGTTACCACTGACGTTGGCAGTGGTTGTAACGTTGCCTTGCAGAGATGCAAGATTGCCAGTGTATGTCGGTAAGTAAGCCCCTACGTTGGCATTGCTGTAGTTTCCGCTGGGCAGGTTTGTAAGTTGGCTACCATCGCCTAGGATGAAAGCACCTGTGACGTTGCCGCTGGCGCTTACGCTAGAAGCTGTTACTGCGCCAGTGTAGGTAGGCAGATAAGCAGCAACGTTGGCATTGCCATAGGGAGTGATTGTTCCCGAACCTGACAATACCGATGTTTGTCCCGATTCGTTGGTAAGGATTATGGATGTGGCATTGGCGCTGATTGTAGCATTGCCAAGATAAATGGTACCATTAGCCAAGAACAGGTCGTTGAACGCATTGGTTGGACTACCAATGTTTTTAGCAACGTTGCCTGTGGGCAACAAGTTACCAGAAATTGTAAGATCTGTTTTGGAAAATACAGCGACATTGCCAACGCCGTCAACACCAACAGTAACATTAGCCCCAGAGCCGCTGATACTAACGTTGGATGTTCCGTTGGTTATGGCAGCACCAGCTGATGCCACAATGCCAGTAAGAGCAGCACCGTTACCAATGAAGTAAGTAGCAGCAACGTTGCCAGAAGCAGTGACGTTACCCGATGCGGTTATGTTTGCGCCTCGTATATTACCAGATGCGCTTATGCCAGTGGTGCCGTCGAGTTCAATAGCCATTTAATTCAATCCTTTAATCTTATATTTATGGTACCACATTGAATGTAGATGAGTCGGGTACAGTAATTTGCAATCCGTTGGGTATAGTCAACGGACTTACCATCATTGCAGACACGTTTTCTTGAACAGCAATGTTGGCCGAAAGAGTTCTTGGTGTAGCAATCACACCATTTACAAAAAGCGAAGTTTGACTTACAGTAACAACGTTGCCTGTTCCCGAAACGCCTATGGTTACATTACCATTTGCTGTAGCAATGTTAACGTTGGAAGTTCCATTGACGATGGCTGTGCCATTGCCTCCTGATCCGCCAGAAATACCTGTAAGTAAAGAACCGTTACCAACAAAATAGCCAGCGTAGATTGTGTCAAAACGCAAGCTGTTGCTACCGATGTCGTGAACGTTGCTAACATTGGGAAGAATACTAGCATTGGCTTGAATGACCCCAATGCCATTGGGCTTGAGAACAAGGTTGGTATTTGTAGTGGTGGTTGTGATTGTGTTGTTGGCAATTTGAATGTTGCTACCAACAGGGCCAGCAGTGTATATTTCAGTAAAGTTACTGTTTACCGCTTCAAACGCATTACGTAACGGTTCGCCTGTACCGTCATTTGGATTAGCGCCAATATCGATTATCTGCTGAGTCATTAGAGTCCAAGTCCTTTGGATGTATTTACCAAAAGACTTAGACTGCGGTTTTGTGGAAAACTGCGTTAATAATACCGCAGTTGGCGATTTTTACTTAGATTCTGCCTACAACCACTTCAACAGTTCCGAAGTCACCATCGAAGTCTGCCAAGGCTTTACCGATCACAGATCCAGTTGCTGGATTGGCTTCGGCTCGTGCTCGACCATTGCCAGCTGATACCATCATATCGCCCTTGCGGACGGTACCAACTACATGACAAGGTACTCGTCCTTGTAGAGCCACCACAGCAATGTGCTGCGATTCTAGTCCAGCATTCATCAAATAGCTTGGGTTAGCAGAAACCACACCAGCAATTCTACGGTCGCTGTCCACAGTGCTTTGAGTTACTTCTTCTGCACCGCCAAACGCAACAATAGTTCCTGGTTCATAGTCAGCGTCTGCTGTGTATTTTTCTGCCAAGTCAGCATACAACGCAGATGTGGCTTGAGCAAACACTGTGTTAAAGTAACTAGATGTGCTGCCAATGTTGCCCACGGCATTTGTACCGGTGTGGGTAATGTTGTTGACTGCTAGCGTACCAGTTGTGCCTGCTGTTACTAGGTTTCCACTGGTAACGTTGCCAGTAACGCTCAAGCTGCCCAAGGTACCAACTGAGGTAATGTTTGTTTGGCTTGCTGTAGCAATAGTACCAATCAAATTGCCACCGCTGATGTTGGCAGTTGTTGTAATATTAGCAGTGGTATTGATTGCAGAAACAACGTTTCCGCTTAAACTCAATCCAGTTGCTTGTAGATTTCCGCCAATCAAGTTACCACTTGCCGATACTAGTCCGCCAGTATTGATATTACCGCCAGTGACGTTGCCAGAAGCACTGACCGTAGTGCCAGTAATTGCGCCGCCAACAATAGTTCCTATCAGATTGCCGCCTGTGATATTACCAGTGCCGCTTACTGTGCCAGCACCAAATGCAACACTACCCACCAATGTGCCAATCAAGTTACCGCCAGCAATGTTTGCTGTAGTGATAATATTGGCTGTGGTATTGATTGCAGAAACAACGTTTCCGCTTAGGCTCAATCCTGTGGCATTTAAGTTACCGCCTGTGATATTACCAGTAACGCTGACTGTTGTGCCAGTGTGAGTTGTTGCAAAAACATTGGCGCCACCGTTGATGTTGCCACCGTTGATGTTGCCAGTTGCTGTAATTAATCCTGCGGTGCTCAAATTACCAACTGTGGCATTTCCTACCACGGTTAGAGATGTTAGATTTCCAACGCTGGTAACGTTGGGCTGTGCAGCAGAAGTTACTGTACCCGCAGTTGCAGCAGCGCCCGAAATATCAATAGCATAAATGCCTGTTAGTCGATCAGAACTAACTGTACCCGATGTAAGGGCAGAAGCGTTGATGTTATTTGTTATCAAATTGCCGATGTTAGCAGTACCTGCGGTGATAACGTTGCCAGCATTGACGTTGCCTGTGACGCTGATATTGCCAGTGGCGTTTACGTTGGCTGCTGAAACGTTACCAGTTGCTGACACAGATCCGTTGAAGTTGGCACCGCCACTCCAGAGAACCATAACGTTACCAATGGCATTGATTGTAGCAAATATATTACCGTTAGAGCTTGCAACTGCTAAAACTGTAGTTCCGTTGGAGATTTGTTGGGCTGCAACGTTGGACACCGCAGTTACGTTTGACAAGAATCCGCCGTCACCGATGAAGAAGGCGCCACCAGCTGCGGTAATATTTCCAACAGAGTATGTTTGACCAGCAGAATAGATTGCGCCAGCATTGACGTTGCCTGTAGAAGTAACTAGTCCGCCGGTAACTAAGTTGGCACCTCTAACGTTGCCTGTGGCTGAAATGTTTCCAGTTGATTGGACCATTCCTGCACTAACTACGTTGCCGGCACTGAAGTTGTTGGCAATTACGTTGCCTTGTGCAGTAACAATACCCTGTGTGATTAAGTTGGAACCGGTAATGTTACCGACTGCTGTAATTTGATCATCGCTGACAATGTTGCCTCCACGGACATTACCTGTAGCTGTGACTCCAGCAGCGCCTGTGGTCAAGCCGCCACTGGTGATCAAATTGCCGCCATTGATATTGCCTGTGGCAGTGATCAAACCAGCCGTAGAAACGTTGCCACCAACAATGTTGCCAGTGACGCTGAGGCGTCCAGCAGTAGTTAAATTACCACCAGTGATATTTCCCACAGCCTGAAGAGTGCTGCTGAAGTAACCGGTTCCTGTAACGCCCAATGTAGTATTAGGGTCAGTGTTAGCAATACCAACGTTTCCGGTAGGTAACACTGTGACTACCACCGCTGGAGTTACTGTAGTTCCTGTGAGGATTTCAACTTTGGCATTACCAGTTGAATCTGTATAAGTGGATCTAATAGCAGTTGCAACTCTAGGGTTGGGCACTGCGTCGCTGGTATACCATTCAACTGCACCAACTACTGTGTTAGCTGTGGCTGTTGTGTCTGTGTCAGAAAACCTAAAAGTGGGCTGGGTTACGCTGGCGTCTCTGGAAATAACAACATTACCAACGGTATTGATGTTGCCACCGTTGATGTTGCCAGTGGCCGATACCAAGCCAGCAGTATTGACGTTTGATCCTCGCACATTACCTGACGCTGTAATTGTGCCAACAACGTTTGCACCTGTGGCATCAAACACCGCAACGTTGGCTGCGCTGTCCACTGTGATTACCACATTGGAGTTTGGTGCAGGAATACTTACAGCACTGTTACCTGAGAAAATTTCGTTGACCGCAAGATTACCAGTTAAGCTAGCGTTTCCTGTGATAGTAACGTTACCATCCAGTGTAATTTCACTGCTTTGAATAGTTACATCCACGACGTTAGATGTATTTTGTAACGTATAGCCAGCGTTGACAATCTTGTAAGTAGCCATTTAGAGATCCTTTGCGTTATTTATACGGTTTAAGAACTCTGTCATTGGCAGGGTTTGATAGTTCGGAACATACGTAAAATCTTTTATTTGCGCTGATGTATCGCCTAGCACACGTACAAATTGTATGTTGGAGAACTCTTTCATAATCGACGCTATTTGCCTGGACCAGTTGCCTGTGTATGTAGGAACAGCGGTGCTTTTTTTGTAGAATTCGGTGTCAGCATATACATTGTTGAATCTGTCGTTTACAGGGCCCATGTCAAATCCCACAAGATACACAGTTTCTGCACCATCAATACAGGCCAAGCCAGTGGCTATTGGGCCCGAGCTGTAACCAAAGTATTTTTGCGGAACGGACCTTGCACCAAGACCTTCAATGGGCCTGCGTGTATAGAACACATTTTGATTGGCATAGCCAATTGACTGAATTTTTTCGCTAATAGGGCGATCAGTGCTGATCAAAACGTCAGGAACAAAATCTCTATACAGCGCATTGCAGCCGTAGATCTTACCTAGTCCTTTTAACTTAGATAATTCTACCTGTTGCCTGCTAACCCCATTGCCCAATACAAAAGATACGCTCATAAAAAATCCTCCTAGTAGTTATCTAGGAGGATTGTGGATCTAAACCAAATTAGCTGTTGTACTTTTGTACTTGTGCCAAGGTGATTGTGCCGTTGGAAGCTTCGCCCGACTTGATAGCTGTGCCTTCGTCTGTGAAGAAGTTAGCAAGATATGTGTCTTCGCCTGAGAAGTCAACAACACCAACGTTGTTGCCACCGTCAGCATAGCTAGTGAGAGATGTGCCATTTTCGTTGGCAAAGTTAGTCCAGTTGCGCAGGAACTTGTTGGTCAACTTACTAACAGCAACTTCAGTTGAATCTCCGCCAATAGCATAGCTGATACTCATCAAGCCAGCAGTTGGGCTCAAGTCGCTGGTAAGAACGCACACACCTACTGCATTTACACGACCTGTGCCTGTGTTGCCCAAGGCAGCAGTAGCAGTGAAAATAGTACCAACAGCAGCGTTGGGAGCACCGTAAGCAGCCCAGTTAGTGTCGCCAACTGTGGTGATTCTGTATGTTCTGCCAGAAACCAGTGCTGTACGAGCAGTAATGCCGCCTACTAGATATTTGTAAGAACCTTTTTGACGGATGATGTATCCATCTTCTTCAGCAAATCCTGTGATGAAAACACGAACTTGTACAGTAGGATAAGCTGCTGTGTCAACTGTGTTTGAACCGCCAACAACACCAAAGAAGTTGCTGGATGTCATTGTGGTTGGAAATACTGGATTGGTTAGGGCACTGAAACTTGGGTAACCGTTGTCAACGCCGGGATTGCCTGTGGCAATGATTTTTTGTATTTTGAGAGGACGTCCCATTTGTTTTCTCCTTACAGAAGTCCGATGTGGGTTCTAGCCACTACGCGGTGGTTTCCGCATAAGTCGCCGAATTGCGAGCTGTGTATTTATAGAAATAGCAAATACTGTGCTCAGCACCGTTAAATATCCGCATGAATATCCACGAACTAATCGAAGTCGGAAATCAATTTAGATCCAACAATCAACCTGAACAAGCTCTATCGTGCTATGCACAAGCATTTGCACAGGATCGTAACTATGCCGCAGCGTTCAACAACTATGGCAATGTGTTGCGAGAAGTCGGAGAACCTGAAGGTGCTATACCATTTTTACAACGTGCAATACAGTTAGATCCTAGCAATGTCACAGCTCAGTTCAATCTCAGTGTGGCATATTTGTTAGCTGGCGACTACGATCGCGGTTGGCCACAGTACGAATGGCGCTGGAAGTACGAGCACCTAGCTGGCACAATGCCTCCGTTTCAAAAGCCGCGCTGGCAAGGTGAAGATCTTCGTGGAAAAACCATTCTTGTAGTAGGCGAGCAGGGACACGGAGATAACATTCAGTTTGTTCGTTTCTTGTACAATCTGCATATCATGGGCGCCAAAATTATCCTCCAGGTCACAGACGGGCTTGTGCCTTTATTACAACCCAGTGCAATATTGGAGCGAGTAACAGGGTACGATTACACTGTAGATGACTTTGATGTTTGGACTCCGATCATGAGCATCCCAGGGCTGTTGGGAGTCAATTTGAACAATTTACCGCGCCCTGTAAGCTACCTCAATGCCGACGTTGGATTACAGCGTCGATGGCAAACATATTTTGGTCCCAAGACAAAAATGCGTGTGGGCTTTAGCTGGAGTGGCCGCAGGGACAACTGGCTAAACCGCCACAAGGGCATGCCGTTTGAAAACATAGTAGAGTTAATCAAAGCAAATCCGCAGTACGAATGGATTAACTTACAAGCAGATTGCACTGCCGAAGAAGAGGCTACACTCAAAGAGTTAGGCGTACACTGCCTGCCCCCTAACCCTAACATGTGGGCCGATACTGCTGCACAAATGATGCACATGGACGTGGTCGTCAGCGTTGACACTGCGGTAGCACATTTGGCTGCTAGCCTGGGTCGACCAACCTGGCTCATGCTGAACTGGTTCGGTACAGACTGGCGCTGGGGTGTAAAACGCGAAGACTGCCCGTGGTATTCAACTATGCGTGTGTTTAGACAACCTGCCATGGGGGATTGGACCAGTGTAAACAACAAAGTTACCCAATTCCTTTCATGGTTCAAGGTTTAAGTGTTATAATACATACATGCGCTAGTATCCCGTAAGGTAAGGGAAGCTGCCTCTAAAACAGCATGTAGCAGGTTCGATTCCTGTCTAGCGCACCATTTATAAATAGCATACTATGTAGATTATTAGGTCGTTAAACTTTATACTATCTCGCCCCGACTCCTCCTGGAATGACCGAACTGGATGCCGGGGCTTTCTTATGGCTTAACTTAGAGGAGATTACTATGGCCTAGATTGAATATGCGTGTAAAGATGTTGTTTTCCACTTTAACAAAAAGCATTTAGAAGACGAGACCGTGCCTATGTGGGTGTTAAAAACACATGGCGAAACTTTCTATGTCGATCATGTAGAAGCAGAGATGCCTTGGAGCACCAAGGAAACACCCAACAACAATCACACCAAAGGTAGTATCAAGTTCAAAGAAGTTCTTCTCAAAATTGACGACGACAATTGTGCTCACCTAAGCAAACTCACTGTGATTGACAAGATTAGATTGCGTAATCAAAAATTAGGTATTACCAGAATCATGTTTAGACCCGGAACAGATATTCATCGAGCATTGCGAGACAATGAAGTTAAACACAGCCCGTTTAAAAACATTGAAGGTGCTTGTACTACATCATTTGTGATCTGTGATATTTTAAAGAAAGAAGATATGACTTTCTTTGGACTGAAGTATGCTGGACAATTTAGAATTCTCATGCCCAACGAAGGATACTACCAAGCCTACGATTCAAAAGAAAAGTATATCTACGAAGAAGACGAATACGAGGATGATGAAGATTAAGTTCCGGACCCAGTCACAGTGTTCCACTGTGTAGCACCGTAGATTTGCATGCCAGTGCCTGTGACATAGATCATCATGCCTGGCTGTGGACTAGTGATGCTAGAATCTCTTACTGTAGCATTGGCATATACTGCAAGTTGCATTGGTCCAGGCGCAGTTAATGTTCCGGTATTTCCAAAAACCCAATCGTAAGTAGTAACTCCGTCTATGTTACGAACAATGGTACTGCCTACTGTGCCCAACGTGAGGTTACCAACACTAGGATTAAAGATTTCAGCATCAGGCGGTGGCTCTAATGTGCGTCCAGATCCAGTAAAAGTCCAGTTTCCGCCAGGGCTGGTGCCCGCTGCAGGAATACTGATTTGAACATATCCACCAACTGTGGTGTCATCACCGCCACCACCTCCGAATAGATAAACACTACCGCGATCTTGAGTGGCATCTGTAGTATCACCAGCTGTGATATAAACATTACCACCACCACCGCCGCCGAGACCGTTGGCCACACCGCCTTCGCCGGCTGATACATAAGTGTCTCCGCCACGCCCAGCGTTTGCAGTAGCACTACCGTCTCCGCCACGACCAGCGTCTAAACGAACAAATCCACCTTGTCCACCACTGGATATATCAGCAAGACCGCCAACACCGCCAATGATTTGTACATCGCCGCCTGACCCTGTGCCGCCGCCAGCATCGTCTGGACTACCATCTCCGGCAAAGATGTTAATATCGCCGCCTTCGATATCTGATCCTAGAGTACGATCACGAGCCTGTAGAGTGATGTCATCGGCTGAAAATAAATTAATGTCTGCCGTGTTGCCTGTGGCACGGTTGTCAATAAGGATAGTAGCTTGACCTACAACTCTTCCTGGTATTGTTAAGTTACCAGCGGTGTCAAACGTCCAGGTGCTAGAACCAGCCACTGTGACAGTAGCATTACTGTTTACTGTAGCAATGTTAAAATTACTTGTGCCGTTGGCCAATGGCAATCCGGCGCTGCCTCCTGAAGTAATTGCAGTAAGTTGTCCGGCGTTGTTGCCTACATATAGTGCTGGAGGATTGGTTTCAAGATTAACTACTAGTTCACCTGGACGAGCATTACCGTTGTAGTTTGCCAACGTCGTCTGGGCATTGTCTTTCATTACAGCACGTGAAATGCCGGTTATGTTATCATATGGTGGTGGTGGATTTGCCATGCGTATATTTATGGAGCCAATGAAAAAGGCCCCGAAGGGCCTTTTGGTTTTTCCATCCTGAGAATGGATCAGCTGAAGCTGAGGTTGGACACGGCGATCTCACCAACGTAGTCACCAGCGTTACCAAAGCTGCTAGCAGTGTTGGTAAGCTCAATGTAACCGTAACGAGTCATGAAGCTCACGACTGGTTCGAAGGTGGTCGGATCCAGCACAACGCCAGAACTCATCAGAGGGATGTAAGGGCAGTAGAACGCAGGAGCGTCAGCCTCACTAGAACCCTTATAGCCAACCAACACAGGAGTTGTGTCGCTAGCATAAGAGTCAACGAACACACGCATAGCGCCGTTCAGTGTACCAACAAACTTGGTGTTGGTAGGAGCTTCGAAGGTACCTTCTGTGGTACGAGCGAAAGCAGAAGTAGTAGCAGACTGAAGAACAGTCAAAGCAGCTGAAGAAACAACAGCGTAGTTACCAGCACCACGACGAGTACGTTGGGCGATCAGGTTAGCAACACGGTTGATCAGAACAGCTAGAGCAGCGTGTTCGTCACCAACGAATGTAGCAGTACCAGAAACGGTAGCTTGGTTGTATGTGAACTCAGTAGAAGCCAGTGAGCGCAGGCTCAACAGGATCTCTTGGTCAATTTCAGCGGTAATTTCTTGAGCCAGAGCAGCCATGATTTCGGCTTCGACGTCGATACCGTGCATAGCTTGAGCATCTTGGGCACTTTCAAATGTCCAACGAGCTTGCAACTTACGAGTCTTAGCTTCAACAGCTTGCTTCAGGATCTGGACGGAAATTTGCTTACCGCCAGTACCTTCCATGGTAGCTGTAGCACCACCAGTGTAGCTAGTAGCTGTAGCTGTGTTCTGAGGAACAGTAGAGTAAGCAGTAGCAATGGTGAATGGTGACAGAGCTTCTTGGCCGGCTGTTACAGAAGTAGCAGCAGCAGAGCTGTCAGTCAAGCTCTGAGCGTAACGAACACGCAGAGTGTGGATCTGACCAACTGGACCGGTCATTGGCTGAACGCCGACCAACTCGTTAGCGATAACGGTTGGCATGACACGTCGGATAACAGGCAGAATCACACGGTTAAGTGTGGCGATGTTACCAGCAGTGGTGGAACCTGCGGAAGCGTTTTCCTTCAGGTACTTGCGAGTGTTTTCGAGGATAACACCCATGCTATTGCGCTTGGTGCCTTGCAGACCTTCGAGCAGAGCTTCCTTGGTCTCGCCCCAGCGACTTTCTAACAATTGTTCTGACATTTAAGTCTCCTAAAAATTAAATTACAGTC
>JACCEC010185041.1_pt1 | contig 25523 bp, 18 predicted proteins | sample 7450121 | NCBI WGS metagenome assembly JACCEC01 (sample SAMN15323455, study PRJNA562643) | freshwater metagenome | isolation source: river surface water | place: USA:Blue River Watershed | collected 2017-08-18 | reverse complement strand
CGGAGCAATTGCGCCGCCGTCTGCACGGCACGCACGGAAAGCTCGATGACCTGATCGCCAGCGTCGAAGGTGAAGTGCTCCGAGATTCGCGCTACCTGACCGAACTGGGGCGAATACTCGGCCTCGTCTGACCGGCACAGCGCCGGTAACTCCCGCCACGCCTGCGCCCGGGCATAAAAATCACCCCGGGCCGGCAACTTACGTCGTCCCGCCCTGTCCTACCCCGGCTTCACGCAATCCATCTCAGCGTCAAATTCAGCGTCAACTCTGACGCCGCCTCGCCGCAGGCCGCGGCATCTTTACGAAAAGTTTACATGCCTAATTTCTCATCGCTTGCGCAGTCGCTGAAAAACGGTCATCTGCGCACCGCATTGTTCGCGCTGCTGCTGCTCAGCGCCGTGATCATCTCGATCGAGCGCGCGCCCAAGCTGCTGGAACATTCTCCGGTGGTCTATAGCCAGGATATTTCGCTGGTCACCTCGCTCCCGGCCCAGCGCGACCGGCTGGAATATTTGCTGCTCGCGCAGCCCCTGTCGGACTCGCCCCGCTATGTGATCAAGTACAAGGATCAGGCCAAGCTGTTCTCGGTCAAGGTGCCCAGCACGACGCACATGAACCTCGAGCGCGAGGTGCTGCTAAAGAACGGCATTCCCTATGCGATTGCACAGCCGGAATGGCTGGCAAAAAATGCTCAGGTCCTGAATGATCGGGAAGCGCAGCAAAGTTTCTGGAATGACGCCGGTGGCTTCCTCGCACGGAATGCGATTGGCCTGTTGCTGCTGGTGCTGATGGTGGTCGCGCTGAAGAAGAGCATGCCGGGGCTGGGTGGCGGCGTGGCGGTGACGCGGCCGGACAAGCTCAAGGGCAGCATGGAAGATCTGGTCGGCATGGAGGACATCAAGCGCGAGGTCGCCCATCTGGAATCGATGATACGTCACCGCGAACTGTACAAGTCCCATAACATCGACAAGCCCTTCAATGTGATGCTGACGGGCCCGGCAGGAACCGGCAAGACCAAGCTGGCGGGCTATCTGGCAAAACAGCTCGACACACCACTGATTCAGGCCTCAGGCTCGGGACTGGAATCCGGGCTGGTGGGCGGCGGCTCGAAGACGCTGAATGCCATCTACAAGAAAGCCTGCGCGCAGGGCCGCTGTCTGATCTTTCTGGATGAGGCGCAGAGCCTGTTCATGCCGCGCGGCCGCGGCGAGCGCAAGTGGGACGATGACACGGCCAATACCCTGCTCGGCCTGCTGGATGGCATCAAGAGCGATGAGGGCAATGGCGTGATCTGGGTCGTGGCCTCGAATTTCGATGATGCCAACAGCGAGATGGACGAGGCGATGCTGCGCCGCTTCGCGGTGAAGATCAACTTCAGGCTGCCCAACAAGGCTGAGCGACGCGAACTGCTGGGCGTTTTCCTGCGGCGCAAAGACAAGGCCGTGATCGCCTGGGAGCAGCTGAACCTCGACTATGTGGCCGAAATTACGGCCAACCTCTCCCCTGCCCTGCTCGAGAGCGTGGTCGATCGCGCCAGCATGATCGCGATCGAAGAAGGCCGCCAGATCGATACCGACCTGCTGTTCCGGGCATTCGAGCGCAGCGTCATCGGCCTGACCGATCGCGCGGCCAGCGCAGAGAAAGACAAGCAGCGCGAGCGTGTGGCACTGCATGAGCTGGGCCATTTTTTCATGCAGATCGATCCCCTGCTGAAGAAAGGACTCGCACTGGATGAGGTCAAGGCACAGTCACCGCTGCTGAAGATCAGCACGGAATCCGTATCCAAACTGGGCGCACTCGGCTATGTGTTGTCCGCCACCCCGAACGCGGGACTGCAGACACTGGAAGAACTGGAGCAGGACGTGATCCAGCTCTATGGCGGCGTGGCCGCCGAGGAACTGTTCTACGGCGCGCGCGGGATTTCGGTCGGCAGTCAGAACGATATCCAGAAAGTCACGGCCCGGCTGGAACTGATGGTGAACCAGCTGTCGATGTACTCCCGCTCCAAGCTGGATTACCGACAGCTCAGGCGCGATGGTGCGCCCGACGCCTCCGTGCGAGAACTCGAACAGAAGGCGGACGAACTCTATGCGCACACGCTGAGGTCGATGCTCCCGTACCGCGACTGGATGGTTCAGCTGAAAGACACGCTGATGGAGCGCTATGTGCTGTCGAAAGACGAGGTGTTTGAACTGCTGGCGAACCTGCAAGCGCAAGCGGCCAGCAAAGAGATACCTGCCCATGCGCGTGTCGCAGCCTGATCTGCTGATGAATGGCCTTCGAGGCGCTCTCCCCTGCCTTCTCCTGGCTTACCCTAAGCCGTTTCCTTAATCCGCTCCGAAGTCTGCTGGCCGGAGCAAGGTAGGTTCATCCACCTTGCCTCGGGCCAGCCTGCGCTCTACCGCGCGCTGTATCTTCATCTTCAGCTGCAGGTAGGCATCGAGCTGATTGAGCGAAGCATCCTGATCCCGGCACAGCATGTACAGGGCCTCGGTCGATACGGGCCACTGGTAAATTTTGTCATTAATATTCAGCGTGAACAGCGTGCAGTTGTAAGCGCTGGCAGCGATGCTTTGCACATCAGTCATAGAAGTCTCTCCGGTGATCGTGAGCATGTCGGTTGTCATACCCTTGCGCTAAAACGTACTACCGCACGATTGCCCCTGTCCTTGCGGTAGCGCATATTCCCGCGAAACATCAGCCCCTCCCTGATCGGGTAGCGGATTCAGGCAGAAATAGATTCTCGGTAGAAACTGCAAGTGTCCCTGTCCGGTGCCCAGGGCGGTACGCGACAAAAGCGTCTTAGCAAGCGTCTTAGCAAAAGAGTCCGGAAAATGCCTAAGGTTCAGGCCGCGGCGAGACGGTGCAGGGTCGGTGCGGACACGGGTGGTTACATCGGCGGGAAAGCCGGCAGGCAGCAGATAGCCGCCTGCCGATGAGGACATGTCGCAAGACGACGCGCTTTATGCTTTGTCTTCGGAGAGTTCCTCGGCTTCTTCAGGGATCGACGACGGCGCTGCGGTAACCGTTGATGACGACTCAGGCAGATCCGCGGCCGTGGTGGTGGTCGTGGTAGTCGTGGTTGGCGATATCGTCGTAGACATCGTCATCGTGGTCGTCGTGGTTCCCAGTGGCGCAAACATCGTGTTGGTCGTCCGCGGAGTGGGTGCGATCGAGACGATTGAGGCTGTCGATGCCCATGATGAGCTTGCCGGTCCTGTGCTGACAGGTGTTTTCCTCTCCACATCGGCAATGGAATTATTCATCAGGACATTCAGGAACTCCATATCATTCAGGCTGATCGGCATCGTCGCACGCCGCTGTGCACGGGCCGCCAATTCCTTCGAGGCCAGTGCCGCCAGATCCACTTCAAGATGCATCAACTCGGCTTTGACGGTCTTCGTTTCAAGAATCAGCGCGCGAACGATTTTCAACAGATTCGAAACAACGGCATGCTTGCTGATATCGCTGGATGAAGCAGCCCAGCTCAGCTTTTCAACCGATATCTTGTCTGCCACGGCCGTCGGAAATTCTGCGATGCTCAGCGATTCCTGAACCTGCCTGAGCTGTTCATCGATCTGCGACCGTAAAAATTTTTGCCTGGCCTTTGCCTCGAGCGCATTTTGCTGCGTGGCGGCGCCCTGATCGCTGCGCGAACGAAGATGACGCTGGGAGGATTTTTCTCTCAGCGCGATGAAGCGACTTTTTCCTCGCTCAAGTGTCTCTGCCTTGATCTCGTCGGAGGATTTCTGCACCAGCCAGTTTTGCAAATCCGAAGGAAATTGTTCAAATGATCGAGACTGAAAATCTTGCGAGAGAGCCACGGTCGCTTGCGCCAGAGATTGCATCTGAGCCCTCAGAAAAATACTATTCCCCGGCGTGATCGTGTCCACGGAAGCGACCAGCATCGGCTGAATGAAACGCGTCACGAGCAAATGGCTCAGGAAGTAGGCTCGCGCCTGCTCGATATTTTTTATCGAGAGCGTATAACAGCCTTTTTCCTTGTTGGCAGCCCTTCTGTCCTGATCCTGCAGCCGGGAGACAAATTGCTGATCAGCCATACAGAGAAATGTCTTGAAATCATCAGGCATTTCCAGTGATGCCAGTGTCACAGGCGGCTTGAACAGATGCGTAACGAATTTATCTGCCGAGTCTTTCAGCATAGAGGCCAGATGCGCTTCCTTTGCTCCCTCGAAGCTCCCTGAGGCGGGTGTCCACTGAAGTTTGGCATTCATCTCCTTGCTCGAGCTGATCGCGTTTGTCCAGGCCTCGCTTTTTTCCACATCAGCCCAGAAAATGGCATGCATCAGATGATTTGAGCCCGGCGATTTCTTTGTCTTCAGATAAGCACTGAAGGATGCCAGTGCGGGCGGCAGATGGGCGGGATCGAGTTTGCTATCGATACGCCCTAGTTCTCCGAGATTGCTCGGGTTAAGCGGCTTTTCCGTACACTCAGTCACGAGCATATTGATCAGCACCGTCATTTGCTCTTGCTTGCTGTACTTCACCGGAGGCGCGCGATGGACGGAGGGCGTGATCGCGATATCGTTGATCGAGACACTTGCTGTTTGCTGCGGGATCCAGCGCCGCGGCCTGAGAATAATGGTTTGCTGAATGTGATCGCCCGTCTCGCGCAGTATCACTGGTAGATCATCAGAAGACTTATCGTCAACGCGCGGCGAGGCACCGGTTGCCTTTGGCGTCAGCGGCAGGACAGTATCTGCCTGCCCGGGCGGCGTCGCAGTCGATGTGGTCGTTGCGACCGGCAGGCTGCTGCCTGGCACGGCTATGGTGGCTGTGACGGTACTGGCGAGCGTTGTGGTGCTGGCAGTTACCGGTGGGGTGATGATGAGCGGTGTTGTCGTCGTGGTGGTCGTGGCATTGATCGGTAGCGTGGCGGTCGTCGTCGTCGTTGTCGTCGTCGTTGTCGTTGTCGTGGATGTCGTAGTTAACGTCGTCGTGGCGCCTGTCTCGGAATTCAGTTTCCGGTGACTTTCAAGACGTCGGGGCTTTGGCTGCTCCTTGCGCGGCGATCCCAGCGAGCGATACGCTTCCGAGAGGGAATCAGCCATCGCTTTGGCCTCTGCTTTCAGCTGCTCTTCGGTCTTTGCAGTGGACGGCGAGTGATCCGCCAGACTTTTCCCGGGCGACCGTGGAGACCGGGGAGATGCCGGAAGCTTTTGCGTCTCATCCGGCAAAGGCAGGCGCGGGAGCGGCTTGATCCCACGGGGAGAGGTTGGTGTGGCCTTCTTTTTGTCAGACACGCCAGATAAAGCAGGCAAACCGGACAAAGCGGACAAATTCAGTTTCTCGATGACTGGCTTGGATACCATGACAGGCAGCTTCACGCTCTCCTTGTCTGTAGGGACAGTGCCATTTTTCTTATCATCCGACAGCTTAACGCCTTGCTGACTGACATCACCGGACGAGTTTTTGTTTTCTTCCTCACTGGTGAAGGTGAAATGGCTGGAGGAATCAAAGAGTTCTTTTTTGGATGAATCAGCGTACATGATCAGCGGGCTCCGTAAAGTGATGTGACAGTCGTCGCGTGCCCTGAGTAATGAGGCAGGTCATACGACAGGCGGCAACTTCGTAACCCTGCCCGGACGATAGTTCTTGAATTGTTTTATATAAAATCCCGACTGCCGGTTTTCAACTGGCCTAGCAGCATGGAATGATCAACCAAGCGTTTAGCGATCAAATGGCTCACATTATTTTCGGTCTGCCATATGCCGTAGACACCTAACAGACTTGCGTGTAACAGCTCTGCCCGCTGCTTTTCGATCAGCGCCGGCCAGACGATGACATTCACGGTACCGGTTTCATCTTCCAGCGTGACGAATATCGTTCCTTTTGCGGTCGCCGGTCGCTGGCGCACGGTGACAATGCCGCAGGCACGTGCAAATTGTCCGTGCTGATAGGTTTGTAAAACATCGGCTGTCATGAACCGGTGATCGAACAATTGCTTACGCAAGAAACTTAACGGGTGATGTCCGAGTGTCAAACCAAGTGTTCGATAGTCGCTTATCGTTTGGTCACTGTCTGAGGGGGCAGGCAAGGCAACCGGATCGGGCGCGGGCAAGGCGCCTTTCAGCAAGCCTTTGCCGGGACTTGCCGCAGACGCCTGCCAGAGTGCTTGACGACGGTGACCTGCGAGAGGTTTCAGTGCATCCGCAGCAGCCAGCGCCTGCAATTCAGGCGCCGATAAGGACGCTCGAAGGGCCAGGTCACGCAGGCTGGCAAAGGGCTGCACCGCTCTTGCTGCGGCAATGCGCCAGCCGGCCTCCTGCGACAGGTTGCGAACGAGATTCAGGCCGAGCCGGACGGCGGGCTGACCCTCGCCAGCGGGTTCGAGCGTCGCTTCCCAGTCACTGAAACAGACATCGACCGCACGTACCTCAACGTCATGCCGGCGCGCGTCCTGCACCAGCTGCGACGGCGAATAAAAACCCATCGGCTGACTGTTGAGCAGCGCGGCCAGAAAGGCGGCTGGCTGATGGCACTTCAGCCATGCGCTGGCATACGCAAGCAGCGCAAAGCTGGCGGCATGGCTCTCAGGGAAGCCGTACTCGGCAAAGCCTTGTATCTGGCCATAGATCGCTTCGGCAAACTCGCGTGTGTAGCCGCGCTCGTTCATGCCGTCGATCAGCTTGTCATGAAATTTTTCGAGTCCGCCTTTGCGCTTCCAGGCCGCCATCGCACGTCGCAGCTGATCAGCCTCGCCGGGCGTGAAGCCGGCGGCAAGCATCGCAATCTGCATCACCTGTTCCTGAAAGATCGGCACGCCAAGCGTACGTGATAACGCGGATTCCATGTCGGGACTGGGATAGACGACCGGTTCCAGCCCCTGCCTTCGCCGCAGATACGGATGAATCATTCCGCCCTGTATCGGGCCGGGGCGGATGATCGCCACTTCGATCACGAGATCATAGAACGTGCGGGGCTTCAGCCGTGGCAGCATGCTCATCTGCGCCCGGCTTTCGATCTGGAACACGCCGATGGTATCGGCGCGGCTGATCATTGCGTAGGTCGCAGGATCTTCGGCGGGAATGTCGGATAAGGTGAACACTTCGCCGCGCTGCTCGGAAATCATGTCCAGCGCGCGCCGCATCGCCGACAGCATGCCCAGCGCGAGGATATCGACCTTCAGCAGGCCAAGCGCATCCAGATCGTCCTTGTCCCACTGAACAACGCTGCGGTCCTGCATGGCGGCCTTTTCTATCGGCACCAGCCGCGACAGCTTGTCGCGCGCAATCACGAAGCCGCCGGGATGCTGCGACAAATGGCGCGGAAAGCCCATCAGCTCGGATGCCAGTGCCTGCCATTGCTGCGACAACGGTGATTCGGGATCGAGGCCGGCCTCGCTGAAGCGCTCGCCGAGTGCGTCACGGCGGTCCCACCAGCGATGGGATTTCGCCAGCCGGTCGATCAGTCCGAGATCGATACCCAGCGCCTTGCCGGTGTCGCGCATCGCGCTGCGGGGCCGGTAAGTGATGACGACACCGGTGAGCGCTGCGCGATGCCGGCCGTATTTTTCATAGATGTACTGAATGACTTCTTCGCGTCGCTGATGCTCGAAATCGACATCGATGTCAGGCGGTTCATTGCGCTCTTTCGAGATGAAACGCTCGAACAGCAGATTGCCGCGCGCGGGATCAACCTCGGTAATGCCAAGGCAGTAGCAGACGGCAGAATTTGCCGCCGACCCCCTGCCCTGACACAGGATATGCCGGCTGCGCGCGAACGAGACAATGTCATACACCGTCAGGAAATACGGCTCGTAAGCCATCTCGGCGATCAGCATGAGCTCATGCTCGATCTGCTGCTGCACGCTGGCCGGCACGCCCGCCGGGAAACGGCGTTGCGCGCCCATCCAGGTCTGCTCACGCAGATAGCTCGAAGGCGTATGGCCTTCGGGTACCAGTTCGTCCGGATACTCGTAACGCAGGCTGTCGAGCGAGAAGCTGCACTCTGCAGCGATGGCCATTGTCTCGGCCATCGCCTCGGCGGGATACAGGTTCGCCAGCCGCAGCCGCGAGCGCAGATGCTGCTCGGCGTTCGGGAACAGCCGCCGTCCGCATTCTGCAAGCGGTTTTCCTGCATGGATGGCGGTCAGCACATCCTGCAATCGCTTGCGCGAGCGCACATGCATGCAGACGTCGCCGGTGGCCACCACGCGCAGGCCATGCAGGGCCGCTGTCTGCAGCACCCGCGCCTTGTGCTGTTCATCCTGTCCGCGATGCAGCAGTGTCAGTGCGATCCGGGCACGCTGGCCGAACACCGCTTGCATCCACGCCGCCTGACGGTTCAGCACATCGGCGCTGATGCCGTATTCCGGCGCCAGCATCAGCAGGCAATCGGGCAACCCGCGCAGGTGGGCATGGTCATGGCCGGGCTGTGCAAGATCCTCTTGCGTGAGCCAGTAACTTCCCTTCTCAGTCCGGCTCCTGCCCAGCGTGATCAGCTCGCACAGATTGCCGTAACCCTCGCGATTCATTGCCAGCGCAACCAGCCGCAGGCTGCCTGTCTCGTGGACGATGCGCAGCTGGCTGCCGATGATCAGCGGGATGCCCTGCCGCTTTGCCTCGGTATGCGCGCGCACCACACCGGCGACCGAGCACTCGTCCGCGATCGCGATCGCGCCATAGCCCAGCGTGGCGGCGCGCCCGACCAGTTCCTCGGGATGCGAGGCGCCGCGCAGGAAGCTGAAGTTCGATGCGCACTGAAGCTCGGCATAGGCAGGCAGGCCGCTGGCGACGGACATCATGGCCCTCACCCGAACAGGCCGTGCAGGTACCAGCGCGCACTGCCCGCATCGCGCTCGCGATAGATCCAGTAGCAGGCGCCCTCCCCGCCCTGAGCGACGAAATAGTCGCGCATCACCAGCGCATCGTCCCACCAGCCCGACTCGATGCGCTCGGGGCCGCGCACGAGGCGCAATGGCGATCCATAGAAAGGACGGTCACCGTGCATGCGCAGCGCCAGCGGCGCTTCCAGCAACCAGAACGGGCGCGCTGTTGGCGATTCGGGCGGGCTGCTGCCGTCGCTGTTGCTGTTGCTGTTGCTACTGCTGCGAAGTCTGCGCGGTGCCTCGATGGCCCGCTGCCACTGGTTCGCGACATCGGGCCGGTGGTCTTCGCGCGGACAGGGGATACGCACCGCATCCGGCCCCAGTCGCGCGACCAGCAGCTCGAGCAGGCGCTGATAGTCTTCGGGCGTGCCGCCGGGCTCGGGAAACAGCTGAGCACTGGGCTGGGCGCGCGCGGCCAGTTGTGTCGCTTCCAGCGACAGTGCGATCGCGGGCGCAGGCAGTATCAATCGATCCAGCCGCTCTTTCAGCAGGCGCAGCAGATGCGCATCCTCTGCGGCCGGAGCGGCCAGCGTCACCAGCACCTCGCTGGGCGCGCGCGGCGCGCGGCCGCGCTCATGGCGAATGCACAGCCTGAAGGCGCTCACGGCCTGCTGGCGTGCCGCCAGCCAGCCCGTCATCTGCAGCACCAGATGATGCGCAGCCGAGAGCAGCTCGACGGCCTGTTCGATACGATACGGCAGCTCGAGCGAGGCGCTGAAGCTGTCTGGTGCGACCAGCCATTCGAAGAGTTCGGGGGCTTCGCCATAGGCACGGTCCAGCGCATCGAGCAGCGCGGCATCGGTGCGCCGTCGGAGACCAGTGCGCGGCAGCCGGCGCAGGTCGGCCAGCGTGCGGCAGCCCAGTTCGTCGAGCCATTCGGCATGCGGCCGGGCGGCGGGCAGCGTGTGCAACGGCAGGCTGTCGAGCCGGCGTTTCATGCTCTGCCACTGCACGACGCGACGGCGCTGGCTGTGGCGGCTGTGCTGGTGTGCGAACAGCCAGGCGGCCTGCGCGGTCGGTGCCATGCCCATCCTGACGGAAAAGCCCAGTGCATGAACACTGTCGCGCACGCGCCGGCACAGCCGCAGCCGTCCGCCGAATGCCGTGAGACTGGCGCTCACCTCCATCAGCAGCGTCGCCTCATCGGCCAGCGCCAGTTCGGGGGTGTATTGCAGCAGTGCGATGGCCACGGCATCGAGCGCAGCGCGCTCACGATCGGGGTCGCGCGGCTGCAGCAGCACCTCGGGCGCGAGCGTCATCACGCTCGCCGAGCGCATGCCGATGCGCACGCCCTGCTGGCGGGCCAGCCGGGTGAGCGCGATCACCTGCGCTGCGTCGGTGATGGCGATGGCCAGCGGCTCACACCAGCGCGGGCGCAGCGCCTGCAGCGGCAGTACCGGCAGGCAGACGGCGATCCATGAACGCATCGCGGGACTCATGAGGAAGGACATACGGCGCATGCCGCGAGAAAGACGGGTGCTGCCATGGCAGCAGCAGCGATTCCGCGCACTGCGGACCGCGGCGCTTGAGCAGGTCGATGCGCAGCCCCTGCGGATGCGGCCGGAGTGCCAGCCTCAGCGGTGCGGGCGATGGCTCACCGGCCATCGACAGCGGACGCAGCAGCCAGCACAGCATGTCGGAAGCCTGTGCCGCCATTTGCAGCCGTCGCAGGGCGTCGGTGCGCATCGCCCCCTGCCAGAACAGCAGCGCGCCGCAGCTGCCATTGCGCAGCAACTGCTCGGCGCTCCACAAGGCGTCGGCGGTGCGCGGCGCGTGTATCCACAGCAGGCGCTCCGACGACAGTCCCCAGTGGCACCAGCCGTCCGCCTGCGGCCGATGGGGCGGCTGCAGCAAGGCGATACGCTGCCCACCCAGGCGCTGTAGTGCGGGCAGCAGCAGGCGCATCTCGCCGATGCCGCCCTGCGGCAGCAACACATCGATCAGGTTGCGGCGCGGCCAGCCGCCGCCGGGAAGCTGCTGGTCAAGCGGCGGATAGCCGCTCGAGATCGCGCCGGTGCAGGCCGCCGCCATGCCGGCGCCACGCCAGACGAGGCCGGCAAGGCTGACAGGCAGGGACGACGGGGCCGCCGGCGCCGCGAAAGCGGAGTCGGACATGGTTTCCTCTTGCTTTTATGGGAATAAGTGCGGTGAACGCTTATACTGTACAAATATACAGTATTTTAGGCAAGGATTACGCGAGGATTTCGGAAGGAAAAGTGCGCCGCCTGACTGGGCAGGCGGGCTTGCAGATACGTCTGGGCGGGCGTGGGGTGTGAGGTGTGAGGCGAGATCAGGCGTGCAAATGCAGATTATCCGTCCCCATTCCCGGCAGAGGCGGTGCGGCCTGATGCTCGGCATTGCCCACATACTTCGACCAGGAGCGCGCAATATCAGCAAAATTTTTCAGTCCCTGCTGCAGGTCGGTCAGCGTGAGGTTCCGCAGGCAGATTTCAGAACTGATGATGAGCGCTCCCTTCGGTCCGGCCAGCCCGATCTTCACGCCCCCGGTATCGCGCCACAGCAGGTTGTAGCACAGCAGGGTTTCATAGATCGGCAATTCCAGCAATTCTCCGGCATTGCCCAGCTCGGCGGACAGCACCATGCGTTCTGGATCATCAGCCGGTTCGATGATCAGGATGGTTTCATCCGAAAACTGTATCGCCCAGCTGGGCTCTTCGGTCTGAACGACGGCATCAATGTCGGGTGTGCTCGGTCCCAGCTCCTGCAGCAGTTGCTGTATCTGTTCAATCGTTGTCATCTGATGTCCCGGTGAAAATGTGCGTGAGGCTCATGCTCACGGCGGATATTGTGATGGCGCTTCTGGTGCTTCTGTTCCAGCTTGTCAGTGCCCTTCTCCGACGGCGTTATGGATGATGGGTTTGACGTTCGCATAAAATCCCGCCATACGGTTCATATGCGCCGACAGCATGCTCGTCTTGCTGGCGTCGCCATAGAGGTTCTTGATACTGCCGGTGCTGTTCGTCGCGACTTTCTGTGCACCACCCTCGAGTGCAGTCTGCTGCGCCACAGACGTATTGCCTATCCCGCCAATGCCCATGATTCCTCCTGTCAGAAAATAGGTTTCAGGCTAAGTGTCAGGCGCCCAGTTGCAGCATGTCCATGGGGCCGTGAATACTGCTGGCGGGCTGTTCGCCCTCCCCGGTCACATACACGCTCCATACCTCGGCAATGCTGCGGAAATTGGCGACCACGGTCTGCAGGTCGCCCACATTCAGATCAGCCGCATGCAGTTCATACAGGAGTATCAATTCGCCCCCAGGGCCGGCCAGCGCCATTTTTACGCCGCCCGTGTCTTTCCACAGAAGGTTGTAGCAAAGCAAGGTCTCGTAAACGGATAGCTGCATCCTTTCTGTCGGGCTGCCCAGCATGGCGGAAAGCACGAGCCGATCGGGTTTCTCTGCCCACTCCAGCATCACGATGGCCTGATCGTCAAACTGGATTGCCCAGTTCTTTTCCTCGCTCTGAATGACTGCTTCGATTTCAGGCATGCTCGGCCCGATTTCTTCCATCATGATCTGCATGCGTTCCAGATTGGTGGCCATGCGTGCTCCTTTCTCGCAACGAGGTCTTTTGCCATGTCTGCACGCTATGTAAGATCAGGCAACAATTAGTTCCAAATCCCAATCGATCCACAAACTAATTACTCGCGGGACGTCAAATTCCATTGAAAAAAAGCCTGCCGGTTTTAGCAACCAGGCAGGCTTTGGAGGGGCTTGGGGCAGATTTCAGGCAGGTTTCAGGCAGGCTTGCTGACCCTCCCCTGACTATCCTCAGGGAAATTATTTCGGCAAGGAAATAATGCGGGGTGACCCCGGGACGATCAGTGCAAGCTGATCAGTGCAACTTCACCCGGGGAGATGTTCTCTGGCGCAACCATTGCGCAACAGTATCCAGCACCATACGCAGGAATCCATGCAGCGCCATCTGATGCTGCCGGTACAGCGACAGATACAGCAGCCGCGCAAGAAAGCCCTGTATCTTCACGGAACGCCCGATCAGACGCCCCATCAGATTGCCCACAGTCTCGAAATTCCCAAGGGAAATCAGCGACCCATAGTCCCGGTAAATGAAGGTCGGAAGGCTTTTGCCGGCAAGACGGCGATGCACGCTCGCCACGAGCAGCGATGCCTGCTGATGCGCTGCCTGCGCCCGGGGCGGGACGAATTTTCCCGTGTCGGCCCAGGCGCAGCTGGCGCAATCGCCCAGCGCGAAGATGTCCGGATCGGTCATGCTCTGCAAGGTGGGCGACACGATGACCTGCCCCAGTGGATTGGTCGGTAAACCGACCCGCCCCAGCACGGCGGGCACCTTGATGCCGCCGGCCCAGACCGTCAGGTCGCTGCGCAGGCTGCGGCCACTGCCCGTCAGCACGGCATCAGTCCGAATCTCGGTGACCTTGTCGGCGGTGATGATCTCGACGTTCAGTGCATTGAGCAATCGCGCCGTCTCCGACGCGATGCGCTCCGGCAGCGGCGGCAGGATGCGGGGTCCGGCCTCGACCAGCGTGATCTTCACATCGCGCCGGGGATCCAGACGGTGCAGTCCGTACGCCGCCAGCACCTGTGCCGTGTTGCGCAGCTCGGCAGCCAGCTCGACCCCGGTCGCACCGCCGCCGATGATGACGATATTCACCTGAGGGCGTTGCTGATCGCCGGACTCGACCGTCCGGGTCTGCGCGCGCATGCAGGCGGCCAGGATGCGTTTGCGCACGTGCTCTGCCTGACTGACGGTGTCGATGGCCAGCGCATGCTCGGCCGCACCGGGCACACCGAAGAAATGGGTCACACTGCCGATCGCAAGGATCAGGGTGTCATAGGCAATCGGACGTTCGGGCAGGATGGGATGACGCTCGTCGTCCAGTACGGCAGACACCGTGATGGTCTTGTTCACCCGGTCCAGATCCAGCATTTCGCCCTGCTGGAATTCGAAGTGATGCCAGCGCGCCTGGGCAATGTACTCCAGCTGGTGCGTGTTCGGATCCATGCTGCCTGCAGCGACCTCATGCAGCAGCGGCTTCCAGAGATGGGTCGCCGTTTTATCGACCAGCACGACATGGGCTTTCTGGTGCCGTCCCAGCTGATCGCCCAGCCGCGTGACCAGTTCCAGCCCTCCCGCGCCACCGCCGACGACCACGATCCTGTGAAGCTTCTGCTCTGCAGGGCGCGTGCTCGCACGCGCCTGATTTTCGGTGATTTCCATAATTGCCTGAATAGCGAATTGCCAATAAAGACGCCATTGTAACGACTGGAAAGCCCTCTTCCTCATTCCTGTCGATGCTCACTGAAGTTTGCCATGCAGGGCGAACCCTGACTGCTGTTGCATTGTCCACTTCTCATGCCTCGATCAATGAAACAGGGAGAACAGAGCATGTCGGAAAAAGATTCTCAGACCAGTGACAGTCAGCATGATGATCTGATGCGCAGCCTTCAGGCGTTTGCGCGCGAACACAAGGCGTCGTACTGGTCGGGTCCTCTTTCCCTTTTTCTCGAAAATATTTTTCCGGCGGATCCCAGCGGCGCAGTGCGCAGCTCACACCAGTACATCTGGGACATGATCCGCTGGACACGTCGCAAAGATGCTGAGGGTCAGCTGCGCACCGGCCTGTTTGCCGATGAGCTGTTCGGCATGGATGAAGCGATCGAGCGCGTTGTCGACTATTTCAAGGCGGCGGCCGCAGGCTCGGAAGTGGGACGCCGGCTCTTGCTCCTGCTCGGCCCGCCCTCCGGCGGCAAATCGACACTGGTGATTCTGCTCAAGCGCGGGCTCGAGGAATACAGCTACACCGACGGAGGCGCGCTGTATGGCATTCAGGGCTGCCCGGTGCATGAGTCGCCGCTGCACCTGATCCCGCACACCTTGCGTCCGGGTTTCCGGGAAACCTACGGCGTCGATATCCACGGTGAAGTCTGCCCGTACTGCCGGATGCGGCTGGAGCAGCAGTTTCAGGGCGATTTTCTGCAGATGCCGGTCGAGCGCATCTTCATCTCCGAAGCCGGCCGCAGCGGCATCGGCACCTATGCGCCACATGACCCGACCACCGCCGATCTGGCCGATCTGGTGGGTTCGGTGGATTTGTCGAAAGTGGCCGAGTACGGAGACGAAGGTGATCCGCGCGCGTGGTCATGGTCGGGCGCAGTCTATGCCGCCAGCCGCGGCATGCTGGAGATGATCGAGATCCTCAAGGTCAAGCGGGAATTCCTGTATCTGCTGCTGACCCTGACGCAGGAAAAGAATGTGAAGGTATCGCGCTTCCCGCTGATTTATCTGGATGAGACGATACTGGCCCATACCAACCTCGCCGAATTCCGGAAATTTTTGCAGGAAAGCGAAAATGAGGCGCTGCTGGATCGCATGGTGATTATTCAGGTGCCGTACACGCTGAATTTCAGGGATGAGGCCCGGATCTATAAAAAACTGATTTCCTCAGCCGCACCGGCGTTCCGCGAAGTGCATCTCGATCCGCATGTGCTGCATGCCGCGGCCGTGTTTGCGATCCTGACCCGTTTGCATGAATCGGAAGAAAAAGATCAGGAACTGGCGAAGAAAGTTCGTATCTTTGCCGGCGAGGATGTCGAGGGCGTCAGCCGGCCGGATGCTGAACGGGCGCGGCAGAAGATTCCCGATGAAGGTCTGGGCGGTGTCTCGCCGCGCTTCGTGATCAATGCGCTGTCGAATGCGATCATTCAGTCCGATGTCCGCAGCCTGACCACGATGGATGTGCTGCTCGCGCTCAAGGATGGCATCGAGAATGATGCACGCATCGATCCGAAGAAAAAGCGCCGGTGGATCGATTATCTGGTACTGGCTCGCAAGCAATTCTATAACCGCTGGGTGAAGGAAGACGTGCACAAGGCACTGTTTGTCTCCTTTGAGCAGGAGGCGCAGGATTTGCTGGACAAATATCTCGATGAGGTCGAGGCCACGCTCGACAACCGGCAGATCACCGATCCGATCACCAATGAAGAACGGCGTCCGGATGAGCGCTTTCTTCGCTCGGTCGAAGAAAAAATCCACATTTCCGACTCGGGCAAGCAATCCTTCCGTCAGGAAGTGGTGCGCAAGGCGATGGGCGCGTACAAACGGGGAGAGAAATTCACGCTGGACAGCCATGTGCAGCTGCATGACGCCGTTCAGCAGTATCTGTTCGAGCAGCGCCGCGATGTGCTCCGGCTGGTCAGCTCCACGAGCCGGCCTGATGAGGAAGTCCGGCAAAAGATCTCGATCGTCGAAAAGCGACTGGTCGATGAATATCACTACGACAGTCACAGTGCCAGAGAGGCGCTGAATTACGTCACCACACTTCTTGCACAGGAATGAGGCTGAGGTCGTGCAAAACAATGCAGCAATCCGAAGGTCTAAACGCCGGATATGAGGCAGGATGAATCGCTTGCTCCATATCCTGCTGCAGTTCAATCAGGATGAGAGGCAAGAATGAGCGTCCACAGCACGATCTCTGCAGGTTCTCCGTGGTATGCGCTGTTTTCGCGAGGTGCCCGGGACTGGTTGCGCCATAATGAAAAAATCCGCGAGAGTGTGCAACAGAACCTGCCGGAACTGGTCTCCGGCCCTGACCTGATCACCGGCGCGGAGGACCGTACCGTCCATGTCCCGGTGCGGGTGCTGGAGCATGCACGCTTCCGGCTCTCGGACAAGGATCAGGAAAACTTTCGCAGCGTGGGACAGGGACAAGGACGGCCCGGCGATATTCTGCGGCCCGCCCAGCCCGGCCCGGACGACAGCGATGCGCCGGGCGACAACAGCGAAGGCGAGGTGCGCCTGCTGCTGGAACTGAAGGTCGACGATATCGTTGACTGGCTCTGGGATGAACTGAAGCTGCCCGACCTCCAGCCCAAGCCCCGGCTCACCCTGAACGAGGATGAATTCGTGCGCGAGGGCTGGGACAAGCATGGCGCGCGCGTCCGTCTCGACCGGCGCAGGACAGTCAAGGAAGCCGTGAAGCGTCGGGCGATTCAAACGAACCCCGTCCCTTTTTCCAACGAGGACCTGCGCTTTCGTCAGCTCGTGCATAAAAAGCGCCCGGCGACCAATGCCGTTGTGCTGTTTGCGCTGGACGTTTCCGCCAGCATGACCGATGCCGAGCGCAAGCTGGCGAAGACCTTTTTTTTCTTTGTGCTGCAAGGCATTCGCCGCAAGTACGGCAAGGTGGACACCCGCTTCATCGCACACACCACGCAGGCATGGGAGTTCTCGGAACCGGACTTCTTTCAGGTGACGGGCACGGGCGGCACCGGTGCCTCGACGGCCTTCAATCTCGCACTGGAGATGATTGCGACCGAATATGACCCGTCGCAGTACAACATCTACTTCTTTTATGCGTCGGACGGAGAAAACTTCACCGAGGACAGAAGTGCCGCGATGACCGGCTTGTCCCAACTCGCGTCCCTGCTGAATTTTGTCGGCTATGTCGAGACGGTACCGGGCAGTTCGCGCGTCACCGAAACAGAGATGCGGATGATCTGCAACCAGATCGAGCACTCGGGCGCCCCCCTGGGAAGCTGCGTGCTGAACCAGCCCGAGGATGTGTGGAAGGCAATCAGGAAGTTCTTTTTGCAGCAGACGGCACAGACGGAGCACGCATAATGGAGCCTACCCATCCCGAACTCGGCAGCTATGCAGGAAAAATCGAGGATCTGGCCGAAAAGCTGGGACTGGACTATTACCCCATCGATTTCGAGGTTGTCCCGAATAATTTCATGACCGAGATTGCGGTCTATGGGCTGCCGGTACGCATGCCTCACTGGTCGTTCGGGATACGTTACATCCATCAGCTGATACGGCAGGGGATGGGGCATTCACGGATCTTCGAGGTGATGTTTCCCGGTGATCCTTGTCATGCTTACCTGGAGAAGGATAATTCGACCGCCGAAAACACGCTGGTGGTCGCGCATGTGATCGGACATGCGGATTTCGCCAAGAATAATGACCTGTTCTCGCGCTTCATGCGCATGGCGGGTGGCCATATTCTGGAACAGGCCGCAGAGCGCGCGCACAGCATCGAACTGGCCCTCGAAGAACATGGTCAGCAACGCGTGGAGGCCGTGCTGGATGCCGCGCTCGCACTGGAGCCTCATATTGATATCAACCTGCCGCTTCACCGAGCACCCTATCCGCTGCCGTCCCGGACTGCTGAGCGCAGACCCGTCCGGCAGGATGACTTTGCCAGGCGATTTCAGCAATTGCCGGGCGAGTCCACGGAAGCCACAGGTGGGGATCGTGATGCCGCGCGCACGCCCTTCCCTCCGCGTCCCGAGTATGACCTGCTCTGGTTCATCGCACATCATGCGCCTGAGCTGCAGGGCTGGGAACGAGATATCTTTCTCGCGGTCAGGGAAGAATCCTTTTACTTTTATCCGGTATTTGCCTGCCAGATCATGAATGAGGGCTGGGCATCCTACTGGCATGCGCGACTATTGCGAGAGGCGGACTTTCTCCCAGATGAGTTATATCTGGCAGCGGTCAAGGCCCACTCGGATGTCGTTCGTCCGTTTGCGGGCAGCAGCCAGCTGGCACTGTCGATCAATCCTTATCATCTCGGTTTCTCCATCTGGGAAGACCTGATCGAGAAGCGCGGACTGCCGGCAGCACGGCAAATCTGCAAGGAAGAAGATGATTTCGGTTTCGTCAGAAACTACCTGACCGAAGAACTGGCCGACAAGCTCGGATTGTTTTTATACGAGGGAGATGCAGAGGGCGGCATTCGCATCGCGGAACGCGATATCCACGCGGTTCATGAAGCCATACTGGCGCCCCGGTTCAACTATGGCGCACCCAGAGTGTCCGTCAGTCAGATGCATGTGGACGGCAGCCTGGAACTGCGGCACGACTATCATGATGACGGTCGTGGTCTGGATCTTGGTCGTGCGGAACGGGTGCTTGACTATATCGCGCGCATCTGGCGGCGCCCGGTCAGCCTGCAAACGGCCGGCGCCAGTGGCAATCCCCGCGTGATCAGCAGTCATCAGGTACAGCGCTAATCGGGTGCGCAGCGATCTGACCGCTTCATGCTGCTCAATGCTACTTAGTGCTACTTAGTGCTACTCAATAATTCAGCAACAGCGTCAGATAGCCCAGATAATTACCCACACCAGCCGTTCGTTGATTCGCGTAGATCCTGCCATACAGGATCACGCGAAATGTCTTGTTGTCAGGATTGGCATCATGAACGGGAATAGGCATGTTGCTGGTCAGTGGAATGCTGCGCGCAGGATCGACAAAGACACCGTAGCGCAAGACATCGCCATAGGCATTCCGGATCTGGTATTGCGGTCGTTGCGATCCTTCCTGCAGCGTGACATTCACCCGCAGCTTCCCTGCCCGAAACGCCGGTGCGCAGTAGAATTCCACGGTGGTCTCGATGTCTTCCGGCTCTGCAGCCGTCGGATGATACGGTGAAAACACCAGGCTGGGCGCGCTCACGGAATAGCAAGAGGCCGCGTGGCTGAAGGCGACCCAGACAGTGGCGACAAATCCGATTATCAGGTGTTGCCATCGCTGCGGGACAGCTGAATATTGGCGGCTGTTGGCGTTGGAAAGATCATCGGGATAGCTCATTCTGACACTTCCTTGCACATGAATTCGCCCAGATAAGGAACGAGATCTTCCGAGGGCGCATAGGGAACACTGACGGTGCACTGATGGCCGGGCCATCGGACGAGTAACTCATTGTCAGCAGATAATCCTTCGATATAGGCGACACCTTCCCGTCCCACGGGAAACGGCTCTGTGGATCCGGGCAGGATCACCGTCGAACCGGCAGGAATATCATTGCCCTTCCAGTCCACAATCCTGAGTGTCGCTGACGTGATTTTTTTTACCGCGAAATTGACCGTCACGCCACTGCGCCAGCCCGGAACCGGTCGCGACACCAGCTGATCGATTCTTACATCCATAGGTAAATCGCTCTGTGCCAGCGACACATGATTGCGCACGTAGGGATGCAGGGTCGGCAGCAGCGCATAGCCGTCCTTGTCGGTGCGTGCGGTGTACTGGTTATCGACGAAAATACGGGTATCCGGGATTCCCGGAAGATGAACGAGGCCATAACTGCCCGTGATACGCCGACTCCGAAACCAGCGGTCGCCCAGGCGGGCCATCCCGCCCGAGAACCCGAGACGCGCACTGTCCTGCCCCTGAAAGCTGGCGGCTTCTGCGCGAAACGTGCCCTGTGCGGTCTGGACATGAACGGCCGCCTGCTGAGCGGCATTGATTGCAGTCTGCAAGCGCCAGCCTATGCCCTCCCCGTAAGGCGCACTTTTTTGCACCTGCAACAGGGTGGTGTCCGGAATGCGCTGATTCGCGATGTGCGAGAGGCTGGCATTCACCTCCCGGTCAATGGGCAGCATCCAGTAAACGCTGAGGGAGTAGCTGCTGTCGTCCCCGCGCGATTGCAGCGCGCTGAAAATGACACTTCCCATCGATGTGCGGCGCGTGCTGAAGCTCAGGCCGATAATCTCGGTCACTGACGACGACAGGCGTTGCTGACGACGGGTATACGAGGCGCCGAGACTGCCGATACCATTGAACCGATAGCTTGCGAACACACTATCCAGTGACCGTGTGCTCATCCCCGGATCGACACCCAGCTGACGATATCGGGAATCGGCGCGTTCCGATCGCAGGGCGATCGAGCCTTGGGCCGTGCGTCGCTCGATGCTGGCTGCAAACTGAGCGCCCACATGATCGCCATCATGGGACAATCCGGCAGCAAGCGACACCAGCCCCCACCCGGGAATCGCGAGGGTCGCACCACCCAGCATGCCATAGGGCCCGCCTGCGGCGGCGCTCGCACCGCTTTCTATCGTCAGCCGCTCGCTGATACCCTGTCGGTACGCACCCGATGCGAACAGCGTCTTGTACGCGTTATCCGGCAGACCGTAGTTTTCTCTCAGCCCTCCGGCCTCAACAGAAAATTCCGACAGTCCCGGCGCCAGCAACGAGGCGCTGGCATAGATGCGGCCGCTGATGAATTCCTCGCGTCCGGTAATGTCACGCACTTTCAGCAGAATGTCGCCATCGCCAGTGACCACCGGCGCTGTCGTGATCGAAAACGGCCCAGGAGGTACCGACGTACTATGTTGTAAAACATTATTAACGTAAAGATCAACCATCGACGGCAGTGCCGCTTGCCCGTTCAATGTGGGCACAGGCATCGTGATCAGATCGGGGCGCATCCGGAAATTTGTCGAGTACTGAACACCGCCAAAGCGTACCGGCCTGCCCAATGAGATCGGTGGTCGAGTCACCGCATCCCCCACGCGCAAGGTGGTCAGCTCCGATGGCACATCGAGGATGTAGCTGGTGTCGAGACGGACAAATCGCCAGGAATCGTCATCGCTGATGGCGCCGATATTCAGCAAGCCCAGACCGGGCCCAATGGCCCCGCCCCACTCGGTCAGCACGCTCTGGCTGCGCACCGCAGCGCTGCTGGTCAGTGACAGGTCATAATTGACAAACATGCCGGCCGGCTCCGACAGCACCGAGGGCTCGCGTGCGGATCGGGCTCGCAGATGGCTGGGCATGAACATGGATGGGGTCAGCACCAGATCCAGTGATTGCGTTTTCTCATCGAACGCCAGTCGGGTGACGGACATCGTCGAGACGGGCACATAGGCTTTGCCATCCTCGATGATGTGCTCCTGTTCAGGTGGCACCACCAGCCGGGCCTCGCGCATCATCTCGACGGGTATCAGCCAGTCACCTTGTACATTCCTCATCACGAGCACGGCTTCCGCAATCACTTGCTGATTCAGCGACAGGCGGATGAACTGAGGAGACAACCCGGCGCCGTTCACGGCATCAAGGTCAGCAGCATGGGCTGCAGGGTACAGAAAAGCCATCGCCACCAAGGCGAGGTACTGAACATAGACGAGCCAGCGGAGCAGCGTTGGACTAGGGCGCGCCGGGTTTAGCATGGAATGTCAATGTTCCAGCCCGGCTGTCAACTTTGATCAATAACGCGTCTGGCACCGGGAGATTATTTTTGGTTTTTATCGAAATGGTTTTTTTCTGACCGGCCAAAACGTACAGATTTCCTTCGTAGTTCCCCAGCAATTCCTCTTTGTCATCTGCAGAGAATATTTTTATACTGGTCACCTGAGCATGTACGAGCCCGGGGTTGTGCATCAGCAGCGCAACGTCATTCGACGCCTGATGGCGGTTACTTACCCGGCTCACACTGAATTCCTGTGCGTGACTTGTCTCGGGCTTTAAAAAAATCGGAATTCCCAGCCGCAAAGCAATTTGCAGGCCGCGGAATCCTGGCTCAGGAGGCGGTGGAATTTCTTCCAATATCAGCCGATAAGTTCCTTCTTTGCTGAAATCAGATTTTTTTGCGATGCCGACCCGAATGATTTGCGATCCGCCGGCGCGAAGAAGAAAAAGCTGTGGCGTAGCCACGAGATCGCGCGACGGTGTCAACTGATCCTCGCCATCGGTCTGCAGCCACTGCACGATCTTTAACTGAACAGTGACATCAGTCGTGCCCGAGTTGGTCACCTGCAGTGTCTCTGTCGGGCTCGACTTCGAGAGTTCCAAGCGGACTGGGTTGACGTAAAAGTTCCCCGCATGTGCTGTACACAGCATCACCAGACCAGCGAGAAAATAGCTGATCCTTGCAAAATATGCGGTACCTGCGAAGAAGGCAGATGCCCCTATCCAGCCAGAGAGCCGGCTCACAAACCCACTGGCTGAATAGGCGGTCATCAGAGCTGGACAGTCACGATGAGCGTATCGGCATAATCGCCGGCACCAACGTCCTGATTGGCATCGATCACACCGCACAGGTTGTAGGTTTTTGCAAGCGCATCGCTATGCGGAGCCGGGTGCAGACCGTCGGTACCTGAACCCCACGCCACCGTCGCGTTGGCATCGCAGATCGCGCCCGGGATATCAACACCTGCGCCACCATTGCTTGGCTTGTACACCTGGTATTTCAGGAACTCAGCGCCATTGGTCATACGGCGAATGCCGTTGTCAGGACTAAGACCGATGTCCAGATCAATGCTCTTGATCGGGGTATTTTTCACGCAAGTCAGCGTGACTGCCGCCGACTGGTTCTTTGCCGTTGAGCTCAGCGGATCGTACTTTCCGAAGTCAAGCGGATTCGCAGCGATAGTGCAGCTTGCATCTACCGTAGCCTTCACCTGAACATTTGCGGTATGAGTTTGCTGCGCGCTGCATGTCAGCGACAGCAGTGAGGTCACGCAGGCAATCAGGAAATTGATGTTTCTTTTAAATGTCATGACCTAATCCTTTTAGGCAGTTGAACGGGAGCCAAATTCTAGAATTGGTGAAACACTTAGAATGAATATTCAGACAATTTATTTTTGCATAGCATCATTCATGCTGTTTCATTACAAACGAATTGCAATTGGCGCATCAAAAGATTCTTTAAAAGTCATTTCTATTGAAATGCAATGAAAGACTGGTTTATTCGTGCGGATAAAACAACACGTGAAAGTTGTCCAATCACGACACGGCAAGTGATTCAAGTTCGCCATTCATCATGGGTACGTCAAAAACCATCTCGATTGACCATCCATGCTCACCAGAAAGAATTACCAATATTTATTGGTGGACAGATGCGCTGCTGAGCTTTCGGGTCACGCGTCCGCTTGCGCTGAAATACCTGCCGGGCCAATACGCGCGAATAGCGCTACAGCTGGGCAATCAGCTGATCTGGCGTCCCTTTTCTTTTGTCTCTTCCCCGAACGAGGACTTGCTGGAGTTTCTGGCGGTACTGGTGCCGGGCGGCCTGTTCACGAATCAGCTGCGCCTTGCCGAACCGGGAGACACTTTGTGGGTGGAGCATGAGAACTACGGATTCATGACGCCAGACCGCTTTGAAGACGGTCACGATCTCTGGCTGCTCGCTACCGGTACCGGGGTGGGTGCTTTTCTGTCCGTCCTGCGAAGCACGGAGGTGTGGGATCGATTCCAGAGAATCATTCTGGTGCATGGCGTACGCACCCGAGAGCAGCTGGCATATCAGGAAGAATTGCGCGCGATGCAGCGATCGGCAAAGGAGAACGCGCGGGGACCGATGCTGACACTCGTTGCCTGTCTGAGCGGCGAAGGTCTGAACGGTGAAGGAACGGGCCGGTCAGTGATCACAGGCGATTCCGGGGTTCAGTACGTTTTCACGCGAACGAGCACCGCCCTTGACAGCGGGCAGCTGGAAGCGGCGACGGGACGACCGGTCACGCCGGCATTCTCCCGCGTGATGTTGTGCGGGAACCCGGGCATGATCGACGATCTGCGCAAACAGCTGCATGCACGGGGAATGACGCCCTGCAGAAAACACACGCCCGGGCAGTTTCTTACCGAGAATTACTGGTAGCCCTGCCCCGGACTGCTGTTAATTGAAGGTCTTTCCGTCGGTGGCGAGCTTTTGCAGCAGGGGCGCCGGTTCCCAGGCCTCTGCATGCCGGCCTTTGGCGAACCGCCGTATGCTCATCAGCACATTCGACAGGCCCACGCTGTCTGCGTAGAACATCGGCCCGCCCCGGTGCAGGGGGAATCCATACCCGGTCAGGTACACCATATCGATATCCGAGGCGCGCAGCGCAATGCCTTCCTCGAGGATCAGCGCACCTTCATTCACCAGTGCATAGACCAGACGATCGACAATCTCCTGATCGCTGATCTTCCTGCGCTCAATGCCCAGGTCCTTCGAGTGCGCGACGATCATCTGGTTGACGTCGTCAGAAGGGTAAGCTTTGCGATCACCGGGTTTGTAGTCATACCAGCCGGACGAGGTCTTTTGGCCGAACCGGCCCTTCTCGCACAGCAGATCCGCAATTTTCGAGTACGTGACCTCGGGCTTCTCGATATAGCGGCGCTTTCGTATATACCAGCCAATATCATTCCCTGCGAGGTCGCTCATGCGGAACGGCCCCATCGCGAAACCGAATTTCTCGATGGCCTTGTCCACCTGCTCGGGCAGGCAGCCTTCTTCCAGCAGAAATCCTGCCTGCCGGATGTATTGCTCGACCATGCGGTTGCCGATGAATCCGTCGCACACTCCTGATACCACACCGGTTTTACCGATCGTCTTGGCCAGCGTCATGGTAGTGGCCAGCACATCTTTCGCTGTTTTTGCACCGCGCACGATCTCCAGCAGCTTCATCACATTGGCCGGGCTGAAGAAATGGGTGCCGATCACATCCTGCGGGCGCTGGGTGAAGGCTGCGATCTTGTCCACATCCAGCGTGGACGTATTCGAGGCCAGAATAGCGCCGGGCTTCATCACCTGATCGAGCTGTTTGAACACCGCCTCCTTGACGGCCAGGTCCTCGAACACCGCTTCGATCACGATATCGGCCTGACCGATGTCGGCATAGGACAGGGTGCCGCTGATCAGTCCCATGCGCTTGTCGAGCTGCTCCTGCGTGAGCTTGCCCTTCTTCATGCTGTTCTCGTAATTCTTGCGTATCGTCGCCAGTCCCTTGTCGAGCGCCTCCTGTTTCATTTCGAGCATCTTGACCGGTACGCCGGCGTTCGCGAAGTTCATCGCGATACCGCCGCCCATCGTGCCGGCGCCGATCACCGCGGCCGATTGAATATCGCGCAGCGGCGTGTCGGACGGCACATCGGGAATCTTCGATGCAGCGCGCTCGCCGAAGAACGCATG
>JACCEC010644176.1_pt1 | contig 25533 bp, 21 predicted proteins | sample 7450121 | NCBI WGS metagenome assembly JACCEC01 (sample SAMN15323455, study PRJNA562643) | freshwater metagenome | isolation source: river surface water | place: USA:Blue River Watershed | collected 2017-08-18 | reverse complement strand
CCGACCAGCGTGCTGGTCACCGGTTTCGACATCATCTTCTTCTGGGTCGCCCGTATGGTGATGATGACCCAACATCTAACTGGCCGCATTCCGTTCAAAGACGTGTACGTACATGGTCTGATCCGCGATGCCAAGGGTCAGAAGATGAGTAAATCCAAGGGCAATGTGCTGGACCCGATTGATCTGATCGACGGCATTACGCTCGACGAGCTGATCAAGAAGCGCACCTTCGGCCTGATGAATCCGAAACAGGCCCAGAGCATCGAAAAAGAAACCCGCAAGGAATTTCCGGATGGGATTCCGAGTTTCGGCACCGATGCCCTGCGCTTCACCTTCACCTCACTGGCTAGCCCTGGGCGTGACATAAAATTTGATCTATCGCGCTGCGAAGGCTATCGCAACTTCTGCAACAAGCTGTGGAACGCCACACGCTTCGTGCTGATGAATACCGAAGAGCAGGATTGCGGCATTGAAGCCGCCGATGCCGATCTGAAGTTCTCAGCCGCCGACCGCTGGGTCGTGAGTCTGCTACAGCGCGCCGAAACAGAAATCGCCCAGCAACTTGGCGAATATCGTTTTGATCTGGCAGCACAAGCGCTCTATCACCTGGTATGGGATGAATACTGCGACTGGTATCTGGAAATCGCCAAGACCCAGATTCAGACCGGCACTGCAGAAGAGCAACGCGCAACACGCCGCACCCTGTTACGTGTCCTTGAAACGATTCTGCGTCTGGCGCATCCGTTCATTCCATTCATCACGGAAGAGCTCTGGCAAACCATTGCACCGATGGCTGGCCGCAAAACCGGTGACACCATTCTGCTGGCCGCCTACCCCGTGGCTGACAGCACACGAATCGATGCCGCAGCGGAGTCACAGATTGAACGACTGAAAGCGCTGGTCTCTTCATGCCGCAACCTGCGCGGTGAGATGAGCCTGTCGCCGGCCACGCGCGTACCGCTGATTGTTGCTGCACCCGCTGCCGAACAAACGGAACTGGCGAGTGGTACGGCCGTGCTCAAGGCGTTGGCTAAGCTGGTGGATATCCGCTTTGTCGAAACACTGCCTGCCGATGCCATGGCACCGGTTGCCGTATTAGGCAATATTCAGCTGATGCTCGAAGTGGAGATTGATGTACCTGCTGAAATCGCCCGCCTGGGAAAAGAAATTGCACGTCTGGAAAGCGAGATCGCCAAAGCGGAGAGCAAGCTGGGTAATGCCTCTTTTGTCGACCGCGCGCCACCGGCGGTCGTGGCACAGGAGCGCCAGCGCATGGCCGACTTTGGCAACACACTGAGCATGCTGAAACCTCAGCTGGCTAAACTAAAAACCAGTTAAAACTCCGCAAAAAAACTATTTAAGATAGGCCGGCATCAAGCCGCGTAGAGCATTGCCCACGCGCAGCCGGCCTTCTCTGGATGCTGCTTTAATATCCGAAATAGTCAACAGCGACTCGCTGGCCTCACCGCGGGATAACAGTTCACTGCGCAGTACGCCTGGCAACAAACCACAACGCAGGGGCGGTGTCAGTAATCGATTGCCTTCGCGCACGAACACATTACTGCGTGCGCCCTCACAAACAAAACCCATCTGATTACAGAACAACGCATCGAATGCCTGCTGCGCGACGGCCCTATCGATGGCCGCATCATAAGTGCTACGTACCGACGTCTTATGTTGTAACAACGGGTTCGAGGCATCCAGCGGCGCCTCGGCCCAGATCAACGCCACGCGCTCTGACAATGGCGGCAATGCCGCCCAACTGGAGCGCCAGGTGCCGTTGTGCGCCAGATCAATGCGCACCCGGTAGCTTCTGGAAAATTCACTGACCGGGGCTTTCTGCCGCACTTCAGCCTTAACCTGCCAAAGTATCGCTTCAAACGCCTCTGCATCAAATGCAAACCCCAAGGCTTGTGCAGAAGCTGCAAGGCGCGACCGGTGCCCACGATATCGAGGAAACAACTCGACGAGCGGTAGCGTGGCTTCCAATTCGGCAGCGGGCAATTCCAGACGGAGCGTCTCGAAGATCGTGAAGCCCGGATCCGGTTTCGTCAGGAAAGCACTCTTCAACAGGCATTCAGCATATTCATCGGCTGGGTCCGAATCCCACACGATGCCGCTACCTACACCCAGCACACCTGTTCTCGAAGCCGTTGCCTCACCAATGGGCGGATCCAGAATCAGCGTACGAATCGCAACATTCGCCTGTATTCGATCCGCCATCGCCCACCCAATGCTACCTGTGTATAAACCACGCGGCGCAGACTCCCAGGCCTGAATCTTTTGCATGGCAGCCACTTTAGGCGCACCGGTCACTGAGCCACAGGGAAACAGCGCCGTCATCAGGTCGTTCAACCTTGTCGTCTTCAAGGTGGCCGAAATGGTCGATGTCATCTGATGCACTGTGGTGTAGGCCTCCACATCAAACAGCCTGTCAACCACCACGCTCCCGGGATGCGCCACACGTCCCAGATCATTGCGTAGCAGATCCACAATCATCAGGTTCTCTGCACGGTTTTTTTCCGAGGCTTTGAGTGCGGCGGCATAGGCACTATCTGCATGGGCTTCCGGGGCTCGCGGGGCGGTGCCTTTCATCGGACGCACGGTGATCTGCCTATCGGCCACCTCAAAGAAAAGCTCTGGCGAGAATGACAACACCTGATACTCCGGCATATCGATGTACACCGCATACGCCGTGGGTTGTGCCTGCACCAACTTTAAAAATACGTGGGCAGGATGACCATAGAGGGTAACGTCCAGCGGGAAGGTGAAGTTCACCTGATAAATTTCACCTTCAGCAATCGCGCGTCGAATCTCCTGTAATTTGAAGGCATAGCGCTCTGCACTCTGCCCGGCAGGACCGCGCAGACATCCCGCAGCTGTCACCGCATCTCGTGACAACAACCAGGCATCTGCCTCGGCGCTGGTCAGCCATTGGGCGCCATCGAAAATCCAGACATAACCAATCGGCGCAGCATGTTTTTCCGGCTGCGGTACCGCAGCCTCCAGGACCGCTCCAACCTCATAGTCCAAGGCAAAGACCACAAAGCGCCCCCGCGCTCGCGCTTCATCGGCTGCCGTTAATGCGGTCGCGAGTGTCTGGGCATCATGAACGGGCCAGGTTTCCAGCAATTGACCGCTGAGCAGGCTTTGGGCCGCCGAGGCCGCCGCCGTGCCATTACGAAAGAGGATCGCCGAAGCTGAATGGCTAGGCACGACTATTTACGCTGCAGGTAAAACACCAGACAGCTGTCCTCTTCCACAAGGCGCAACAGCCGATGGCCCGTCTGCCGGGCAAAAGCGGCAAAGTCTTCTTTGGCTGCTTGGTCGGTGGCGCGAATTTCCAAAATCTCTCCACTGGTCATCTCAGCCAGTGCCTTTTTGGTCCGCAAAATCGGCATTGGACATTTAAGCCCACAGACATCAAGCGCGCGATCAGGCACAGGGATAACAGGTTCGTTCATAACTTGCACTGACAAAAAACGTGATCAAAATGGCGACTGATTCGCCGCCTTACGCTCTTCCAGCACCTGGGCACGGAGAACGCGTAAGCGGCTATCAATCATCGACTGTTCCTGAAACTGCCGGGCTTCTCGTTGTGCTAATTCCAATTGCTCTACCGCCGCTTGCGTCTGGCCGTTCAGCGCGTACGCCTCAGCAGTCGCACGCCTCGATTGCACCGACTTGCCTAAGGCCGCGTAAGACTGCGCCTGCAGCAAATACAGTTTGGGATCTCGCACGCCGCGATTGATACGCGCATCAATGATTTGAATTGCCGCCTCGTTCTGCCCTTGCAGTTGGAGTGCATTCACCAGCCCGAGCATGATCGCTTCATCATTAGGATAGCGTTTGTACCCTTCGCGATAGATTGCCGTTGCTGCCCCGATCTCTTTTTCCGCCATCTTGATTTCAGCAGCCAAGGTTTCAAACATCGGGTTAGCGGTAGCCAGCTTTCTGGCCTGAAGCAATGATTTCTCGGCTTCGGGAAAGTTTCCCTGACGCAGCTGGGCGCGCGACATACCGTACCAAACCGCCGATTCGTGCGCAAAACGACGCTCGCGCAACTGCGTTTCAAACTCTGCCATGGCATCCTGTGGCGTCGATTCCATGACACGTAGCTTGGCTCGCACCAGGTAAAACTCCTGGGAATCACGAATCTGTTTGTAGGGGGCATTGTGCGCACGTCCCTGCATGTCGGATATCCGCTCAGTCGTGAGCGGGTGCGTTCTCAGATAAACCGGCGCATTGTTCTCGTAGAGGGCGGTGGCTTTTTGTAAGCGCTCAAAAAAATCAGCCATACCCTTCGGGTCATAGCCCGCTTTAGCCAGCGTCGTAAATCCGACGCGATCCGCCTCACGCTCGAAGTCTCTCGAATACGCCAATTGCGATTGAATATTCGCCGCCTGAATCGCCTGACCAGCGCCCTGAGCCATCTGACCGGTATTACCGCCAGCACGAGCCGCTAAAACGATTAAGGCCAGACTGGCCAGCGATGAAATTTGCTGATTCTGAGCGGCCATAAAGCCACGCGCCAGATGTTGCTGAATGACGTGCGAGACTTCATGGGCCAGCACACCGGCGAATTCTGACTCTGTGCGTGCCGCAAGCAGCAAGCCGGTATTGACCCCGACGTAACCGCCAAAGGTGGCGAAGGCATTAATCTGACGATCGCGCAGTACAAAGAACGTAAAACGCCCATTCGGATCAGCACTGGCCGACACCAAACGACGACCGACGCGATTAACGTAGCCGCTCACTTCCGGGTCATCGATATAGCTGGGTTCGCGCAGACGAATCTCGTTATAAAACTCTGCGCCCAGTTTGCGCTGTAGCTGTGGCGGTAAAACTTCGTGCGCCGCATCCCCCAGCTCGGGTAAATCGCTCGACACGGCGTTAACCGGGAGCGCAGCGCTAGCCACGGCCATCGCCATTACTACAGCAAACGTTTTCCTGATTCGGTGCATAACCACATAATACCCAACAAAGAAAAAGCCCGCCTTAAGGCGGGCTTTTTCCTGATGGGGCTTTGTCACAAGGACATCGCCCACATCCGCATTAAGCGCGACCGATATTAGCGGCTTGCTTACCCTTCGGGCCGTCGACCACGTCGAAGGAGACGCGTTCGCCTTCCTTCAGGGTCTTGAAACCATTCATGGTGATTGCGGAGAAATGGGCGAACAGATCTTCACCGCCGCCATCCGGCGTGATGAAACCAAAACCCTTTGCGTCATTGAACCACTTGACGGTACCTAGTGCCATGTTACTACTTCCTTCCGGTCGTACTGACCTCTTTAAACTATTTCAGAACGTAGCACACTCAGTGCGCCCACACTCCTCCCTGTACCGGAACCCCGGTATTTGGCTTTTGTACGCGATGTTTTACTCATCGTCAACAAGTTTTTACAATTATTTTTGCTGCGGCGCACAGTCTATCTGGTGGATTCAATGGACTTTTTATGACAAACCCATTGAAGATTTGTCGCTCAGACCTTAAATTGTGACCATGGCAGCCCATCGAAAAACCCAAGAAGGCACCGCGCTCCTCGAAAGAGAGTCGGTTGATATCCGCCCACCACCGCTCTACCAGGTACTGCTGCTGAACGATGATTTCACGCCGATGGCGTTTGTCATCGAAGTACTCGAATCCATCTTTCGCATGGACCATGAAAAAGCCATGCGTATCATGCTTGAAGTGCATACTGCTGGACGTGGTATCTGCGGCATCTATACCCGTGACATCGCAGCCAGCAAGGTTGAACAAGTTGTTAATCTGGCCAGGGAGCATCAACACCCTCTGGCCTGCGTGATGGAGGAAGCCCCATGATTGCCCAGGAACTTGAAGTCAGCCTGCATACGGCCTTTGTCGAAGCCCGTCAGAAACGTCACGAATTCATTACCGTCGAACATCTGTTACTCGCGCTCATTGACAACCCCTCTGCGGCCGATGCGCTGCGTGCTTGCGGCGCACAACTCGAAGCGCTACGGCATGAGTTGACGCGCTTCACGCAAGAGCACACACCACGCGTTGCCGAAGATGTCGAGGCGGAAACACAACCAACGCTGGGGTTCCAACGCGTCATTCAGCGCGCAATTTTGCACGTGCAATCGTCCGGCAAAAAAGAAGTCACCGGGGCCAATGTGCTGGTGGCCATTTTTGGCGAGAAAGATTCGCACGCTGTTTATTACCTGCAGAAACAAAACATCTCTCGCTTGGACTTGGTGAACTTTATTTCACACGGCATTTCTAAAGTGCCGCGCGACAGCGCCAAGCCGCAGGGTGAAGACGGTGAGGCCGACACCACTGAGAAAAGCCAGACTGGGCCGCTGGAACAATTCACGGTGAATCTGAATGCGCTTGCCCAGGAAGGCAAGATTGATCCATTGATCGGTCGCGAACGTGAGCTGGAACGCGTGGTACAAATTCTTTGCCGTCGGCGCAAAAACAACCCGCTGCTGGTTGGCGAAGCAGGCGTTGGCAAAACGGCCATTGCCGAAGGCCTGGCCCGACGCGTGGTAGACAAAGAGGTGCCTGACGTCTTGGCGGATGCCATTGTCTACTCGCTCGACATGGGTGCCCTCCTTGCTGGCACCAAGTATCGCGGCGATTTCGAACAACGCCTCAAGGGTGTACTGAAGGCGCTGAAGAGCAACCCGAATGCCATTCTCTTCATTGACGAAATCCACACGTTGATTGGCGCCGGTTCGGCTTCGGGCGGCACGCTTGACGCCTCTAATCTGCTGAAACCGGCATTAGCGAATGGTCAACTCCGTTGCATCGGTGCAACCACCTTCGTTGAATATCGTGGCATCTTTGAAAAAGATTCCGCTTTATCCCGTCGCTTTCAGAAGGTGGATGTCAACGAACCCTCTGTGGCCGAGACAATTGAAATTCTCAAAGGCCTGAAGTCGCGTTTCGAATCGCATCACAGCATCAAATACAGCGCCTCTGCTTTAACCACGGCCGCCGAGTTAGCCGCACGTCACATTACGGATCGCCATCTCCCGGACAAAGCCATTGACGTGATTGATGAAGCGGGTGCCGCGCAACGTATTCTGCCCAAGAGCAAACAGAAGAAAGTCGTCGGCAAACATGAAATCGAAGAAATCGTGGCGCGCATCGCCCGCATCCCGCCTTCTCATGTCTCTAACGATGACAAGCGCGCGCTCAAGAATCTGGACCGCGATCTGAAGGCCGTTGTTTTTGGGCAGGACAATGCCATTGATGCGCTCGCACGTGCGATCAAGATGGCGCGCTCGGGCCTGCGCAACCCCGGCAAACCGATTGGTGCCTTCCTGTTCTCGGGCCCCACCGGCGTTGGTAAAACCGAGGTGGCCAAGCAACTGGCCTACTGCCTGGGCATTGATTTGCTCCGCTTCGACATGTCGGAATACATGGAGCGTCATGCCGTCTCCCGACTCATCGGCGCGCCTCCGGGCTATGTCGGTTTTGAGCAAGGTGGTTTACTGACCGAAGCCATCAACAAGAAACCCTACTGCGTGTTACTGCTCGATGAAATCGAAAAAGCACACCAGGACATTTACAACGTGCTGCTACAAGTCATGGATCACGGCACGCTGACCGACAACAACGGACGCAAAGCCGACTTCCGCAATGTCGTCATCATCCTGACCACCAACGCCGGCCAGGAAACCCTGAATAAATCCGTGATGGGCTTTACCGCCAAGAAACAAGTCGGCGACGAAATGGACGAGATCAAACGCGTCTTCACACCGGAATTCCGCAATCGTCTGGATGCGACCATTTCATTCAAGCCGCTGGACTTGGACGTTATTCTGCGCGTGGTCGACAAATTCCTCATGCAGCTGGAAGAACAACTGCACGAAAAGAAAGTGGACGTCACTTTCACGGAGGCGCTCAAAACCTACCTCGCTGAAAACGGCTTTGATCCGCTGATGGGCGCACGGCCCATGGCGCGACTGATTCAGGACACGATTCGTTCCGCTTTGGCCGATGAACTGCTTTTCGGCAAATTGGCGCATGGCGGCCACGTCACCGTGGACATCGACCAGAACGATAAGGTGCAGCTCCATTTCACCGACGCCGAGAACGTCGACCCACAAGGTCGTGCATCGGTGCCTGCCTGATTTAATCCCCCCTTTTTGATTGACAACGAGATCTGCAACATGACGGCACTCCTCACGACTGACCTCCTCGATAACAATGAAGCCCTCATCAAAAACGAGCAGCTCAGAATCCTCGCCCCAATGTTTCAGCGTTACGGCGGCAAAACTGCGTTCGCCGGCAGCATTGTGACGCTGAAGATTTTTGAAGATAACTCCCTGGTACGTACCGTTCTGGGTGAGCCGGGCAGCGGCAAGGTTTTGGTGATTGATGGGGGCGGTAGCCTACGTTGCGCATTGCTGGGCGATCAGCTTGCAGACATGGCCGTCAAAAACGGCTGGGAGGGCGTGGTTGTCTACGGCTGCATCCGAGACAGCGCAGCCATTAATGCGCTCCCGCTCGGCGTACGCGCCCTCAATACGCATCCGCTGAAAACCGTTAAGAAAAACGTAGGCGAGCGCGACGTGCCAGTGAGCTTTGGTGGTGTCACGTTGAAACCCGGCGAGTGGCTCTGTGCCGACGAAGATGGCGTCATCGTCTCAACAACCCCACTGATCTAAAGCACAGCCAAACAGCGCGTCTCCACGCACCGAAAAACCGGCCTTCAGGCCGGTTTTTTATGCGGCAGCGCACACAAGTCTTTATAAAAACCAAAGCCAACGCCGCCAACTTTATGTTTTATATCGTTTTTTCACAATCTTATGTCTTATATAAGAGCTGTTGCGCATGCAACAAAACATGTATATAGTGGCTCATGCACCGACGCGCGACCACCGCAAGACTCGACCGCACGCCAGCGCAACTCTCATGCGAACTCTCCCCTCTGAAGGAATCAACATGGCAACTCGTGAACAGCAAATCGCCGCCCTAGAAAAAGACTGGGCAGAAAACCCCCGCTGGAAAAACGTCAAGCGCGGTTACTCCGCAGAAGACGTGGTACGTCTGCGCGGCTCCCTGCAGCCGGAATACACTCTGGCCCAACGTGGCGCCAAAGTTCTGTGGGACAAAGTCAACGGTGGCGCCAAGAAGGGCTACGTCAACGCTTTCGGTGCTATCACTGCCGGTCAAGCCATGCAACAGGCCAAGGCTGGCCTGGAAGCCGTTTATCTGTCGGGCTGGCAAGTTGCTGCCGACGGCAACACCTCGGAAACCATGTACCCGGATCAGTCGCTGTACGCCTACGACTCCGTGCCAACCATGGTTCGCCGCATCAACAACACCTTCAAGCGCGCTGACGAAATCCAGTGGTCGCGTGGCATTAACCCGGGCGACAAAGAATTCATCGACTACTTCCTGCCGATCGTTGCTGACGCTGAAGCCGGTTTCGGTGGTGTTCTCAACGCCTTCGAACTGATGAAGAACATGATCGCCTCTGGTGCTGCTGGCGTTCACTTCGAAGACCAACTGGCTGCCGCCAAGAAGTGTGGCCACATGGGCGGCAAGGTGCTCGTTCCTACGCGTGAAGCCGTCGAGAAGCTGATCTCCGCACGTTTCGCCGCTGACGTCATGGGCGTACCAACCCTGATCCTGGCTCGTACCGATGCCGAAGCTGCTAACCTGATCACCTCCGACTACGACGAGAACGACAAACCGTTCCTGACCGGCGAACGTACGCAAGAAGGTTTCTACCGCGTCAAGAACGGTCTGGAGCAGTCGATCAGCCGTGGCGTTGCTTACGCACCGTACGCTGATCTGGTCTGGTGTGAAACTGGCGTGCCTGATATCGGCTTCGCCCGCGAATTCGCCCAAGCCGTTCTGGCTTCTTGCCCAGGCAAGCTGCTGTCGTACAACTGCTCGCCGTCGTTCAACTGGAAAAAGAACCTCAACGACTCGCAGATCGCTTCCTTCCAGGAAGAGCTGTCGGCACTGGGTTACAAGTACCAATTCATCACACTGGCTGGCATCCACGTCAACTGGTACAACACCTTCAAGTTCGCCAAGGCCTATGCTGGCGGCGAAGGTATGAAGCACTACGTCGAAATGGTTCAGGAACCGGAATTCGCCGCTCGCGAAGATGGTTACACCTTCGTTTCGCACCAGCAGGAAGTCGGTACCGGTTACTTCGACGAAGTCACCACCGTCATCCAGGGTGGTTCGTCAAGCGTGAAGGCACTGACCGGTTCGACCGAAGAAGAACAGTTCCACTAAGCACTGCGCATCTTCAGCAGAGACAGCACCTACGGGTGCTGTTTTTGTTTCTGGCAACTCGGGCTACACTGATTAAGCTTGTTCACTGATACAACAATTCATAAATAAAGGACCCCATCATGACTCAAACCGTTACCCTCGGCGGCAACCCCATTCAAATCGGCGGCACCTTGCCCACAGTTGGCAGCACCGCACCGGCTTTCAGCCTGGTGGCCAAAGACCTGAGCGATGCCTCCCTGGAAAAATTTGCAGGCAAACGCAAAGTCCTCAACATTTTCCCGAGCATCGATACCCCAACCTGCGCGACATCGGTCCGCAAATTCAATACACAGGCAGCACAACTCAACAATACAGTGGTGCTCTGCATTTCCGCGGATCTGCCATTTGCGCAATCACGCTTCTGCGGCGCCGAAGGTCTGGATAACGTGCAGACCCTATCGACCATGCGCGGCCGTGAATTCATCCAGAACTATGGCGTCGCCATCGAGTCCGGCCCCATCGCCGGTCTAGCGGCACGTGCTGTGGTCGTGCTTGATGAAAACAATCGTGTACTTCACAGCGAGCTGGTCAGCGAAATCAAGAATGAGCCGAATTACGACGCGGCTTTGGCTGCACTGGCTTAAGGCCATTGCCTTTAGGCAACCAGTAATTCTTCTGACTGTACGCGTCTTTTAAAAGATCAATAAAGGCGCGTACTTTCAGCGGTAGATGCCGGCGTTCTGGAAACACGGCATAAATGCCCACGGGCGGGGCAGCCCAATCATCGAGCACACTGACCAAGCGGCCAGCCTGCAAATCTTCACCAACCTCCCACATCGAGCGCCAGGCTAATCCGGCACCGGCTCTCGCCCACTCGGCTAAGACGACGCCGTCGTTGCACTCCATAGAACCCTTAACGCGAATGTTGCGTGTTTTCGCACTGCCCACTGCCGCACGGAAAGTCCAGCCGCGCTGCGGTCCCAATGCCAAACAGTCGTGTTTCACCAACTCTTCCGGTGATCTTGGTTGTCCACAACGTTCAAGGTAAGCCGGTGACGCAACAACAACGCGTTGCATGTCACCGAGCGCGACCGACACAAGGTTGGAGTCGGCTAGTGCGCCCAAGCGTATCGCGCAATCAAAGCCTTCATTGACCAAATCGACCAAACGATCCGAAAGGTCGAGCGTGATACTGACATCCTGATGTCGTTCAAGAAAAGCGGGGACATGCGGTGCGACATGCCGCCGCCCAAAACCGGCCGGCGCAGTGATGCGCAAATGACCACTGACTTGCACACTGCCACGTGATGCCGCCGACTCGGCACTGGCAAGATCATTCAGAATCCGGATACAGTCTTCCAGATAGTTGTCGCCCGACTCGGTCAAAGAAACGCGTCGTGTCGTCCGGTGCAATAACTGTGACCCAAGACGCTCTTCCAGCGCATCAAGCCGCCGGGCGATAATCGCCGGTGTAACGCCTTCTACCCTGGCCGCTGCGGACAAAGAGCCATGCGTTGCAACGAGCACCAGCGCCTGCATTTCTTTAAACGGGTTCATCCGTGACCTCCGATATCATTTAATACTTAAAGTATAAAAAGAACGGATATTTTTACATCTTTCAATCTTATTTGATACCCAATAAAATGATGCTTGTTTTGTTAATTGCCATTTCCATCAGGAGCTATCCATGAGCCTTACCCTGCCCGCCGGCGTTCAGATTACTGGCCCAATCAATGCGCGTTACGACGAAATCCTGACGCCCGAAGCACTGGCTTTTGTTGCCAAGCTGCACCGCGCCTTTGAACCGCGCCGTCAGGAACTGCTCAAGGCCCGCGTTGAGCGCCAGGCCCGCATCGACGCCGGTGAAATGCCGGACTTCCTGCCGGAAACCAAGCACATCCGCGAAGGCGACTGGAAGATCGCCCCGCTGCCGAAGGCACTGGAACGCCGCCGCACCGAAATCACCGGCCCGGTTGAAGCCAAGATGATTATCAACGCCTATAACTCAGGCGCTGATTCGTACATGACCGATTTTGAAGATTCGAACAGCCCGAACTGGGAAAACCAGATCCAGGGTCAGGTCAATCTGTACGACGCCATCCGTCGCCAGCTGTCGTTCAAGAACGAAGCCGGCAAGGAATACAAACTCAACGACACCATCGCCACCCTGCAAATACGTCCGCGTGGCTGGCATCTGGATGAAAAGCATGTGCTGATCGACGGTCAGCGCGTTTCGGGCGGCATCTTCGACTTCGGTCTGGTGTTCTTCCACAACGCTAAGGAACAGATCGCTCGCGGCGCTGGCCCGTTCTACTACCTGCCAAAGATGGAAAGCCATCTGGAAGCCCGTCTGTGGAACGACATCTTTGTGATGGCCCAGAACGAAATCGGTCTGCCACAAGGCACGATCAAAGCCACCGTGCTGGTTGAGACCATTCTCGCCACCTTTGAGATGGAAGAAATCCTGTACGAACTGCGTGAGCATTCAGCGGGTCTGAACGCCGGTCGCTGGGATTACATCTTCAGCTGCATCAAGAAATTCAAGAAGAACAAGGACTTCTGTCTGGCCCAGCGTGGCGCCATCACCATGGAAGTGCCGTTCATGCGTTCGTACGCACTGGCCCTGGTTAAGGCTTGTCATAAGCGTGGCGCACCGGCCATGGGCGGTATGTCGGCCCTGATCCCGATCAAGAACGACCCGGTCGCTAACGAAAAGGCGCTGGCTGGCATCCGTCATGACAAGACCCGTGACGCCAACGACGGTTTTGATGGCGGCTGGGTGGCTCACCCAGGCCTGGTATCGATCGCGGCTGAAGAGTTCCAGAAGGTGCTGGGCGATCGCCCGAACCAGTGGGAAAAGCAACGCACCGAAGAGTTCGGCGCCAAGGATTGGCTGAACTTCCAACCAGAACAGCCGATCACCGAAGCCGGCCTGCGCAACAACATCAACGTCGGCATCCACTACCTGGGGAGCTGGCTGGGTGGCAATGGCTGCGTGCCAATCCACAACCTGATGGAAGATGCTGCCACCGCCGAGATCTCGCGTTCGCAAGTCTGGCAGTGGGTTGTATCGCCGAAGGGCGTTCTGGACGATGGCCGCAAGGTTACCGAAGACATGGTGCGCGGCATGATTGCTGAAGAGCTGGTCAAGGTTAAAGCCACGGTCAGCGCTCAAGGCGAAGATACAGCGAACTACGATCAAGCCGCTGTGATTTTCGATAAGATGTCACTGACCCCGGAATACCCTGAGTTCCTGACTTTGCCGTTGTACGAAGCCATGGCCTAACCCGCCTCACTGGTAACTAAGACGGCACCTGCGGGTGCCGTCTGTCTTTGCGGATCCTCTCTCATGATCGCTGCACTTACTTGGCTGCTGTTATACCAACTGACCGGAGAAATTCTGGCGCACGTACTGATGCTGCCCATTCCCGGCCCGGTGATCGGCATGGCGCTGCTGTTTCTCACCCTTGTGATACGAGGCTATGGCGAACGACCCGTGCCCAAAGCCTTGCAACAGACAGCCAGCACACTGCTGCAACACCTTTCCTTGCTGTTTGTACCCGCTGGTACGGGCGTGATGCTGTACCTGCAGCTGATTATCGACGAATGGCTACCAATTGGCGTGGCACTCGTCATCAGCACCTTGGGCGCTATGGCAGTCACCGCGTTGATCTTGCGTACACTGACCCGAAAAAATGCAGAGGCTCAAAATGCCTGAACGCATCACGCAAACGTGGGTCTATCTATCCGCCACACCGCTCTTCTGGTTAACGATGACTTTGGTGGCCTACCAGATCGCGCACTGGATTTATCGACGCTGTGGGGCCCACCCCCTGGCGAACCCCGTGTTGATTGCCGTTGTCTTACTGGTTGCCCTACTGCAGTTAACGCACACGCCTTACGACACCTATTTTAGTGGCGCGCAGTTTGTACATTTTCTGTTAGGTCCGGCAACGGTTGCTTTGGCCATTCCACTCTATGGTCAGTTTCAACGCCTGGTAGGGCTAGCCGGCCCGCTGCTGCTGGCACTGGTGGGCGGCTCACTGACAGCGATGCTGAGCGCGGTTTTTGTTGGCCACTGGTTGGGCGGCAGTCTCCCTACCCTATTATCCCTGGCGCCAAAATCGGTCACGACGCCGATCGCCATGGGGATTGCGGAACGCATCGGCGGCCATCCTTCGCTTGCCGCCGTGATGGTGATCGCCACCGGCATCCTGGGCGCCATTACCGCACAAACGATTTTTCGCTGGCTCAAGGTGAACGATGACGCCGTCAGTGGCTTTGCACTCGGCGTTGCCGCGCATGGCATCGGTACGGCACGTGCTTTTCAGCTCAGCGAAACCATGGGCGCCTTCGCCGCATTGGGTATGGGTTTGAATGGTTTGCTGACGGCCATCTCCCTACCCAGCCTGATACAGTGGCTAAAGCCCTGGTTGCAATAATTCAGCGCAACATCAATCAGGCCAGCACCAACTCGCAAGGAATTGCCCAGTTCAGCGCAGCGGCCTGCCAGCGTTGGGCCCAGGCACTGGGTCCAAACAAACGCACCTGGGAGACACCTGACTCTTGCACCAACGCGAGAGCCACGGGGTCCTGTACGTAAACAACGTTAAACAAACCATCCGTTAAACCACACTGGCCACACAGCTCCGCCAGGGCCAACGCGCAGGAAGGCGCATCGGCATCGGGCACCAGCGTTACAGCACCACCGCTCGTCACGACGGGGAGCACCAAGCGAATCGCTGCGGAGAGCGGCATGCCCGGCCCAGCCAAGGCCAACGTAGATTGCCCTGCCCCGTTGTTAGGGCTCACCGATCCGGACGCACACTGCGTGATCAGCGTTTGTACACTGGCAATGGCATTGGCAACGTCGGCTTTGCCGGATTCCAGATGCGTCTGCGTTTCTACAGCGCTAAGCCCGGCAAAGTGCGCCGCCAACTCGTCCAGCGCAACCACCAGAGAATCCAGAAACGAACGCGTCGCTTCTGGCGACAAGCCCTGAGCCTGACTGGCGTTGGCGACTGCGGTTGCGGCAAGCACCTGGTCCACCATAGGTACCCGGCGAATTAATCGTTGCGTTGCCGCTTCACGAATCTCATGAAACATCGTAGGCATCGCCAATACGGGGCGCCCATTAATCCAAAGCGGTATCGCCGGTGCTTCGCGCGGTGGCAAGGTGCAACAACCTGTCATCATTTTTCCCTGGATCAAGACCGGTTTTCACATAGTAAAATATTCACCGGCAACAAAAATACTCAAGTATCACATTCTATCTTCTCTCCACGCCCATGTTCTGACTCATGCTCAATACCCCCAAAACAAAGCGCAGCACTGCCGTCAATAGCGGTATCCAGGTGTTCGAGCGTGCGGATCAACTGCTTGGCCTTCTCGCCAGCCAGGCGTCGCCCGTCGGCTTGAAATCACTCGCCAGCGAATCCAAACTCAACATTTCAACGGTGCATCGGATTTTGGGCGCGCTCTCCGCTATTGGTCTGGTCGAGCATCAGGCCGGCGGCTTTTACCGCCTGGGGTTACGCTGGATGGAGTATGGCAATCTGGTTCGAGAACGACTGCAAATTCGCGATGTGGCTCGCCCCTTCATCGAACAGTTGCACGAGCAGATCGGCGAACCGGTCAATCTGGCCATTCGTGATGGCGACGAGATCATCTACCTGGATCGGGCGGCGGCCAATGCCGCACGCGTTCGTGTTTTCTATCGGGTCGGGTCTCGGGCACCGCTCCACCTGACCTCTCTCGGCAAATTATTCCTCGCTGAAGAGACCGCAGAACAGATTGCGGGCTATGCCAAACGAACCGGACTACCCGGCAATACCGAGCATTCACTCACCCGCCTGAGCAGCCTGAACCAGGCGTTAAAGTCCGTGCATGAAAACGGCGTGGCTTTTGATAACGAAGAAGCAGAACTCGGTCTACGCTGCGTCGCGGCGCCCGTGAGGGATGATCAAGGCAACTTGGTGGCAGCGATTTCTGTCTCATCACCCACTGACCGCTTCAGCGAACATGAGGCCGTTTGGGTGCCTGCCCTCAAGGCCTGCGCTGACGATGTTTCACGCGCACTGGGTGCGCGTTTGTAAGCTGGCTTAGCTCTGAACTTCAGCCCATTTCTTCAGACGATTGGCATCACCAACGCGCGTCATTGAACCTTCTGAGTCGAGCAGGACAAAGAGCATCGGACGGTTATTGACTTTGGCCTGCATGACCAGGCACTTACCGGCTTCACGAATATACCCGGTTTTCGATACGCCAATCTCCCAGCCATCAGTGCGCACCAGCGGATTGGTGTTGCGGTATTCAAGCATGCGACCGCGCACATCCATACGCGCATCAGACGTTGTCGATGCTTCACGGATGGCAGGGTACTTGTAGGAAGCGGCAACCATTTTGGCCAGATCGCGTGCGGTCGATACATTACCTGAATTCAAACCGGTCGGATCCAGGAAACGACTATTCGTCATACCCAGCTCTTGCGCCTTACGATTCATGGCCGCTACAAATGCAGGAATGCCGCCTGGGTAGTTACGACCCAGCGCATGTGCCGCACGGTTTTCTGACGACATCAGCGCCAACAGCAATGTTTCCTGACGCGTCAAACGTGCGCCGACAGAAAGCCGCGACCGACTGCCCTTGAGCGTATCCACATCATCATCAGTAATCACCAGCTCTTCTTGCATGGGCAAGTTGGCATCCAGCATCACCATCGCCGTCATCAACTTGGTGATGGAGGCAATCGGCACAACCTGGGTCGCGTTTTTTTGATAGACCGCTTCACCATTTTGCATGTCGAGCAGCAAGGCCGCATGCGAATGCAGCCCTGGATTGCTTCCCACGGGGCCGTTCCACTCACCCCAGTGGCTAGGAGGATTGTCGCGTGGCTTCTTGCTGGCGATTAAACGACTGGGCTTTTTGGCGGTGGCGCTCACCACTTTATCGCGCGCCGCATTCTGCGCAGCAAGCGTTTTTGATGTGGTTTTCATCGCCTGTGATTTGACAGACGCTGTTGGGTTTTTGGCTTTGACCGAGGCGGTCGACTTACTCTTGCTCGTTTGCTTGCTGTTCGATGCCGTTGCGCTTTGCGAAGTCGAAGCGGCTTGCACCCCTGATGAAGACAGCACACCGCTCACCATCAGTGCCGTTACCAACTTGAGAGAGAGAAAACACTTTTTCGAAGCCATAAATACGCACCACCAGAGCTCGTGATTTCATCGGCTGAAAGCCCGACAAAACATCATTTAGATTTAATGCGCACATTCTAGCGCAAACACCCCGGATTTTCAAAAAAATCCGGGGCGCAAAACCAATTAAATTAACAAGATAGCGCGATTCTCTTAAGCGGTCTTTCAGCTTTGCCGCTGTTCATCCATCACGGCATCGACCACAGCCAGCGCCGTAACATTCACGATGCGCCGAACGGTTGCGGTGGGTGTGAGAATATGCGCCGGTTTACGCGAGCCCAGCAAAATCGGCCCCACCGTCAAATTGTCGCCGGCCGCCACTTTGAGTAGGTTAAACGCAATATTGGCTGCGTCCAGATTCGGCATGATCAATAGGTTAGCAGGCCCCTTCAAACGACTGTTGGGGAATACCTGACCACGGATCACCTCATCAAGCGCCGCATCACCATGCATTTCGCCTTCTACCTCAAGGCTCGGCGCCACCTGATGCAAGCGCGCTAATAGCGCACGCATCTTTTCTGCTGTTGGTGTATCCAGGCTGCCAAAGGACGAATGCGAAAGCAAGGCAACCTTCGGCGCAATACCAAACCGGCGAATTTCTTCGGCGGCCAATAGCGTCGTGGTGACCAGCTCTTCCACCGTCGGATCGTAATTGACGTAAGTGTCGGCGATAAACACGGTACGACCCGGCAGCATCAACAGATTCATGGCGGACAAACGATCAACACCATCGGCATTGCCAATGATGTTTTCGACATGCGTCAGATGCAGGTCATAGCGGCCGAAGGTACCGCAAACCAAACCGTCGGCGTAACCAAGGCGCACCATCAGTGCCGCGTACAGCGTGGCCCGGCGACGAATCTCACGCTTGGCGTAATCTGGCGCTACGCCTTTGCGCTCAGTCAGACGATGGTATTCCTTCCAGAATTCGTCGTAGTGTGTCTCAAAGAATTCGCCATCGTTATAAATCACTTCAAAATCCACGCCCTCGCGGATTCGCAGACCAGCGCTCTCGATCTTGCGTTCAATTTCGGCGGGGCGACCGATCAACACCGGTTTGGCAATACCCTCATCACAGACCACCTGCACGGCACGCAGCACACGTTCTTCTTCGCCTTCAGCAAAGACAATGCGCTTGGGCGACAGCTTGGCCTGCGCAAACACCGGCTTCATGATCATGCCGGAGTGGTACACAAAATCATTCAAGCCCTGTAAGTAGGTATCCCAGTCACGAATTGGGCGGGTGGCGACACCCGAATCCATGGCGGCCCTGGCTACCGCCGGGGCAATCTTTACAATCAGGCGAGGATCGAAAGGTTTTGGAATCAGATACTCCACACCAAAGCCGGAAATCTTTTCACCGTAGGCCGAAGCCACCACATCGGACTGCTCCGCCCGCGCCAGATCAGCAATGGCCTTCACGGCTGCCAATTTCATTTCTTCAGTGATCGTCGAGGCGCCTACATCCAGCGCCCCACGGAAGATGAACGGGAAGCAGAGTACATTGTTCACTTGGTTCGGATAATCCGAACGGCCAGTGGCAATAATGGCATCGTCTCGCACGGCCTTAACTTCGTGCGGCAGAATCTCCGGTGTCGGGTTCGCCAAAGCCAGGATCAACGGATTCTTGGCCATTTTAGCGACCATCTCCGGCTTCATTACGCCACCTGCGGACAACCCCAAGAATACATCCGCGCCCTCAATCACTTCGGTCAATGTCCGGGCATCGGTCTTTTTGGCATAACGTGCCTTGATCTCATCCATCTCTTCAGGGCGGCCTTCATAGACCACGCCGTGGATATCGGTGACCCAGATGTTTTCAACGGGGATACCCAGTTGCACCAACAGCCCCAAACAAGCCAGTGCCGCAGCGCCGGCACCCGAGGTGACCAACTTCACTTGTTTGAGATCTTTCCCGAGCAAATGCAACCCGTTGAGCAGCGCGGCCCCGACCACAATAGCCGTTCCATGCTGGTCATCGTGAAAGACCGGAATTTTCATCCGCTCACGTAACTTCTTTTCAATGTAGAAGCACTCGGGCGCTTTAATGTCTTCCAGGTTGATCCCGCCAAACGTCGGTTCCAGACTGGCGATGATCTCCACCAGTTTGTCTGGATCGTTTTCACTCACTTCCAGATCAAACACATCGATGTTGGCAAATTTCTTGAACAGCACGCCCTTGCCTTCCATCACCGGCTTGGCGGCGAGCGGGCCAATATTGCCCAAGCCGAGCACTGCCGTGCCATTCGTGATGACGCCGACCAGGTTGGCGCGCGAGGTCAGCGTAGCGACTTCTTCTGGCTTGGCCACAATTTCTTCGCATGCCGCCGCGACACCTGGCGAATAGGCCATCGACAGATCGTACTGATTGGTCAACTGTTTGGTTGGGGTGACTGCAATCTTGCCCGGCTTGGGAAAGCGGTGGTAATAAAGCGCCGATTCGCGCAGGCGTTGCGTGTTGTTTTTAGACGAATTGTCGCTATTGCCTTGATTTTTATTGCTATTGTCAGTCACAAGCAGGTCTCCCGGAAATAGATTCTTTATCGGAAGCATACGCCGACTTTCTTAGCGGCGCATGAAGTGCGATAATTACAGTCTTATATGAGAGATGCGCGAATGCGCACCTGATACCCACCACAAAAAGACTGGTCGGCACGCTTCAGCCAACGCAATCCAGCGGAATGCACAGGACACACAGGAGAAACCATGGTCGCCATCAACGCCCCAGAATACGTTAAGAACACCCGCCTCAAGGCTTGGGTTGAACAAATTGCTCAACTGACTGAACCTGATCAAGTTGTCTGGTGTGATGGCTCACAAGAAGAGTACGATCGACTCTGCGCTCAGATGGTTGAATCGGGCACGCTGATCAAGCTCAACGAAGCCAAGCGCCCAAATTCTTACCTGGCCTTCTCGGACCCATCTGATGTGGCGCGTGTCGAAGATCGCACCTACATCTGTTCGGAAAAGCAGATCGATGCCGGCCCGACCAACAACTGGGAAGAGCCTGCCAAAATGCGCGCCACTCTGAACGGCCTGTTCAAGGGTTGTATGCACGGTCGCACGATGTACGTGATTCCGTTCTCGATGGGCCCGCTGGGTTCGCCGATCGCGCACATCGGCATTGAAATTTCTGATTCGCCTTACGTCGTGACCAACATGCGCACCATGACCCGCATGGGCAAAGCGGTTGTTGAACTGCTGGGTACCGATGGTGAGTTTGTGCCTTGTGTTCACACGGTTGGCGCACCGCTAGCCCAGGGTGAAAAAGACTCTGCCTGGCCATGCAATCCAGACACCAAATACATTGTTCACTTCCCGGAAACCCGTGAAATCTGGTCCTACGGTTCGGGCTACGGTGGCAACGCCCTGCTCGGCAAAAAGTGCTTCGCCCTGCGTATTGCGTCGAGCATGGCACGCGATGAAGGCTGGCTGGCCGAACACATGCTCATTCTGGGTGTGGAATCACCGGAAGGCGAAAAGTCCTACGTGGCTGCGGCATTCCCGTCGGCCTGTGGCAAGACCAACTTCGCGATGCTGATTCCGCCGCAAAGCTTCAACGGCTGGAAGATCACTACCATCGGTGATGATATTGCCTGGATCAAACCACGCAAAGACAAAGATGGCGTTACCCGCTTCTACGCCATCAACCCCGAAGCCGGTTTCTTCGGCGTTGCCCCGGGCACCAGTGAGAAGACCAACTTCAACGCACTGGCCACCCTCAAAGAAAACATCATCTTCACCAACGTCGCGCTGACCGACGATGGCGATGTGTGGTGGGAAGGTCTGACCAAAGAAGCACCGGCGCACCTGATCGACTGGCAAGGTAAAGACTGGACCCCGGAAATCGCCAAGGAATCCGGTCGTAAAGCGGCCCACCCGAACTCACGCTTTACGGCACCGGCTGCTCAATGCCCGTCCGTTGATAGCGCCTGGGAAGATCCGGCTGGTGTGCCGATTTCGGCCTTCATCTTCGGCGGCCGTCGTGCAACGACTGTGCCGCTGGTGTACGAAGCCTTTAACTGGAACTACGGTGTGTACCTGGCCTCGACGCTGGGCTCGGAAACCACGGCTGCCGCCTTCGGCGCACAAGGCGTGGTTCGTCGCGACCCGTTTGCCATGCTGCCGTTCTGCGGTTACAACATGGGCGACTACTTCGGTCACTGGTTGAAGATGGGCAAAACCGTCGACAACCCTCCGGGTATCTTCTGCGTTAACTGGTTCCGCGTTGATGAAGACGGCAAGTTCATGTGGCCGGGCTTCGGTGACAACATGCGCGTCCTCAAATGGATCGTTGACCGTGTCAAGGGTCGCGTTGCCGCCAAGGAGACTGCACTGGGCTGGACACCGAACTACGAAGACATCGACTGGACGGGCCTGGAGATGAGCCGTGAAGACTTCAACAAGCTGACTAAGCTGGATGCAGCGGGTTGGGAGAAAGAACTGGCGTCGCACAAAGAGTGGTTCGACAAGCTGGCCGACCGTCTGCCACAGGAGCTGGAGCTGATCCGTCAGCTGAGCACCCTGTCGATGGCAGAGGCTAACAAGCAGGTCGCCTAAAGCGACTTTGCGCTACGGACAAAGGCCACCTTCGGGTGGCCTTTGTCTTACGCAGCAGATACCTTGATGGCTCTTCGCACGCGCTACCGTTACCGATGGCTGTTACTGAGCATCGTCATGAGTCTTTCTTTAGAGAGCTCGGTAGGGTTTGCACAAACAGTCAGCGCAGCATCCTTACCGCGCACCGCGCCAGAAGAAAGCAAACCGGACACACCCGACCTCTGGAATAAAAACACCTTACTGGGTGACTGGGGTGGCCTCAGACCACTGCTCGACAATTACGGCATTACCTTTACGCTCAACCAGACCAGTGACTACGTAGGCAACACGCAAGGGGGCATGCGGCAAGGCTTCATTTACGACGGTCTGCTGAACCTTGACGTGGATGTTGACCTCAGCAAATCACTCGGCTGGCGCGGCGGCCGCTTTCACATCAGCGGTTATGGCATTCAGGGACAAGACCTGTCGACCAATTACATCGGCAACATGATGACTGCCACCAATGTCGAATCACAACCGTCTATTGCAAAGCTTGGCGAAATCTGGCTCGAACAACGCTTGCTCGACGCGCGGATTGGTATTCGAGGCGGTCTCCTCGAGGCCGACCGTTATTACATGATCAGCCCGACCGCGGGCGTGTTCATTAACTCGACCTTTGGCTTTCCTGACGCATGGGAAGTCACCATGCCCGGAGGCGGTCCAGGCTATCCGAACGCGACCCCTGGGGCCTTGCTGACTTTTCAACCCACCGATGCCTGGACACTCACCGCTTCAATCATGAACGGCAGCCCGATCGGGCCTAACACTTCTTCCACGCGCTACGGCACAGAATTCCCGGTAGGAGACGGCGTGCTTTCCTGGGCAGAAACCGCCTTTACCCCCCATCTGCAACTGGGCACAAAAACATTGCCAGGGACTTATAAAGTGGGTGGCTGGTATAACTCTGCGCGGGTAGATAACGTCACGTTGGTCGAAAGCGGGCGGACATTCACCAACCCGATCAATCAAAACTATCGGGGACAGTACGCCCTTTATGGTTTACTCGATCAGGCACTCTGGCGTGAAAGCGATACAGAGAACCAAGGTCTGAACAGTTTTTTCCGGGTGACTTATAACCCGCAGCAAAATCGCAACTTGGTCACCTGGTATTTTGATACAGGTCTGGCTTACACCGGACTTTTCGATGGTCGTCCCGAGGATGTGATCGGTCTCGGGTTTGCCTGGGCAAAAATCACGCCTTATCTGTCTGGACCCATCGCCGCAGAAAACACAGTGGCTGGCACACAAACCCCCATGCCAACGGCAGAGTCGCTCATTGAATTGACTTATCAGGCACCGATTTCACCCTGGCTATCACTACAACCCTTTTTTCAATACGCCATGAGTCCTGCGGGCAAAGCACCAATGCCCAGCAACCCGAATCAGGCCATCCCGAATGCCACTATTGTTGGTGTTCGTGCCAACATCAGCTTTTAAGGCCTCAAGGCGCAATTTCAAGTTGCGGACACACGGCCTGAACCATTGCCCAATCGAAACAAGGACCCGGATCGGTTTTTCGAGTTGGCGCAATATGGGCATGACTGGTAATAGCGCGCACGGGCCATGTCGCCACTAAAGAGACCAGCAACCCTTGCAGGGCCTGGTATTGGGCAACCATAAATGGGGTCTCGTCGTCGCCCTCGAGTTCGATGCCAATCGAAAAATCATTGCAACGTTCCCGCCCGTGCCAATTGGATAAGCCCGCATGCCAAGCACGCTCACCCACCGGCACAAACTGCACGACTTCGCCATCACGGCGAATCAAAAAGTGCGAGGATACCTTCAGCCCTGCGATCTGCGCGTAATACGGATGCGCGTCCGGGTCTAACTGATTGGTAAACAGTTGTTCGATGCCACGACCGCCGTAAATGCCTGGCGGCAGGCTGATGGAATGAATAACAATGAGATCAATCGGCACCTCGGCTGGACGCGCATCAGAGTTCGGAGAGGGAACAATGCGGACACCAGGATGCCAGCCAGGTGACGGCTGTGCACTGAGCTTATTCGTCACCGTCATCCTCCCTATCAAAAAACCCAGGTTGGGGCACAGGCTGCGCCGACTGTAGATGAATTGCGTAGCCATCGCGCACCAGGCAATTGCGTACAAAATCAATAGAGCTGCGCAGTGTGTAATAGTCACTGGAGACGGACTTGGGCACCTTCATACTCAAAGCATCGCGTTCCATGCTATCAAGGCGATTGAGATACGCCTGCTTCTCAACCGGATCATAAGAAGAAATCAACTCCTGCTCAAAAAACTTCAGGCTGCCGTACATCCGATTAATGCGGCCACGGACCCGGTTCTTATGATAATTCGGCATCGAACGGATGACCGGGTAAGCAATGGCAAAGAACGGGAGCATCGTCAGAATGACTCGACGAATGAATTCCGCCAACCAGAAAGGCATAAACTCCATCAGGACAGGCGTACCCTTTTCGTAAAAAGTTTCGGCTTCACCACTGCGCTTGAGGCTGCTGTCTTTGAATGCGGGAAACTCTCCTTCTTGCGAAAAGAAAGACTGCTTCCCGTTAATTGAGCGCGCCGCCATCAGAAAGAGGGTCTGAATCGCCGGATGTAAACGCTCATCAATCAGGATCTCGGTGGTCACCGAAATGAGATCCATCGATTGACTCGGGCGGTCCAGCGGCAGATCCAGCCCCCCCGGAGGAATCGAAACCTGCTCAATCGATGACACGAGCCGCGTGTAAGCCTCGGCTCGTTCAAAACCCGATAATTGAAGGCCATCAATCTTCAGTAACTTCTGCACATTAGGCGATTCATAGGTATCGACGACGCAAAGGGCATCCAGCTGGCCTTTGCGCAGTGCCTCAATGGCCTCTTCATCCGGCAGATGCCGCTGATTGCTGGCATCGGGTTGAATACCCAGCATCCCAAGTACCCGCTCTGCGAGCAGAAAGGTGCCACTGTTCGGCGTTCCCACATTCAACGTCTTGGACAACAAGGCCGACATACGCTGCGTCGGAGAAACAATAGGAATCGGACTTCGGTAGAAACACCACAGCGGCTGATAATCAATACTGCCGAGTGTTTGTATTCTTTCTGCATGCGGTGGCGCAGCGCCAGCCATCACAAACGCAGCCATAACGGGATCGTCTTTGTCTTGCAGACGTTTGACGTTCTCTACCGATCCCTCGGTCGGCACTAACTTCAGCGTAATGCCCTGCTCTGCAAAATATGCGGCATACTTTTTCCCCAGCGCCTCATTAGAACTGCCAGCAGGCCCGGTTGCCATGGATACATGTCGGGGCGGTGCCGGATCAGCGATCCATAAGGCCAGAATCAACAGGGTTAGCAAGACGATGAGCGCGGGCCAGGTTTCCCGAATGAACAGCACGACATCGCTCCAAGCCTCCGTCGCTGTCTCATGAATTGCCACAACCTGGTCGCGCAGATCCTCACGAACGCTACCCATAGTGCCCCTCTAACTTTTATGAATCATGCTTAAAACCGAAGACTAACGGATAATCATGCGTTTAGTCCAAATCATTCATCGCCATGTCCGGTTTCAT
>JACCEC010687804.1_pt1 | contig 25535 bp, 26 predicted proteins | sample 7450121 | NCBI WGS metagenome assembly JACCEC01 (sample SAMN15323455, study PRJNA562643) | freshwater metagenome | isolation source: river surface water | place: USA:Blue River Watershed | collected 2017-08-18 | reverse complement strand
GCACCCATCAAAGGTAACGATGCTGGCGACCTTATCTGGTGTAGTAATTATGTGGGCGGTTGTTTCAAACCTTTAATTAAGCCTTACCAAACCGTCTTTCACGCTCGGCATATATCTCAATCGCCTTCCATAGGGTTCTTCGGTCAGCATCTGGCCAAAGCACATCAAGGAAAACCATCTCAGCATAAGCAGATTGCCACATTAAAAAGTTACTTGTTCGTTGCTCACCAGATGATCTTAAGAACAGATCAACATCACTCATTTGAGGTGCATAGAGGTATTTATTAATTGATTTTTCAGAGAGTGAATCTGGCTTAATCTTCTTTTTCATCGCATCCTTGGCGATGGCAACCGCTGCATCTAGCATTTCAGCTCGGCCGCCGTAATTAACACACATATTTAGGGTTAATACTTTGTTATTTTTAGTTAACTCCTGCGCCTCCTTTAACTCTTTTAATACTCCACTCCATAATCTTTTCTCTCTGCCAACCCAGCGAATCTTTACGCCCAATTCATTCATCTCATCTCGTCGCTTGCGCAAAACCTGACGATTAAACTCCATTAAGAATTTAACCTCCTCTGGCGAGCGCCGCCAGTTCTCAGTTGAGAATGCATAGGCACTTAACTCTTTAACACCAATCTCAATTGCGCCATGGACCATATCTAGTAGGGATGCCTCACCTGCTTCATGGCCTGCAGTTCTTGCTAATCCTCGTTGTTTTGCCCATCTGCCATTGCCATCCATTACTAGGGCAACATGGTTTGGAATTTGTTTTGGATCTAACTTTGGCGGGGTAACACCGGTGCGATGTGGCGTGGGTGGTAGAACTTTTTTTCCCTTGCTCACCTTGCTCTTACTTTTAGCCACGACTTATTCTCTCAACTAATGGCAAGGATCGTAAACCTCTCTCTAAATGCCATTGCAGGTAGGCAGCAATTAAGCCAGAGGCCTCATTTCGATTCTTACCTTCACTCTTAACCGCTTGCTCCCAATCCCCTGTTAATAGGTGGGCCATTAAATCTAATGTTGCTTGGGCTGGGGCGGCAGAGGCTGATGGTTTGCAGCTTGGACATACCGAGCCACCACCTTGGAGTGAGAAAAACTTATGTGGACCGGGTGCATCACATCTTGAGCAAACTGTTAATGATGGGGCGTAGCCGGCAACTGCTAATGATCTAAGTAGGTAGGCATCTAAAATTAAAGAGGCATCATATTTTTTCTCAGCTAAAACTTTTAACGAGCCACTTACAAGTAAAAACTGTTGCAATGCTGGCTCATGCTCTGCCTGAGTAAATCTCTCTGCCGCTTCTAATATTGCACTAGCCACAGTCCAGCTTTGGTAATCACTAGATAAAACATCACCATAATTTTCAATACTTACTACCTGAGTAATAGTGTCAAAGGTGCGACCGGTAAATAACTGCAGATCAACATAACTAGCTGGCTCAAGACGGGCGCCAAATCTAGATTTAGTTCGGCGCACTCCCTTTGCGACCGCTTTTATTCGGCCATGTTCTTTTGTAAATAAGGTAATTATCCGATCTGCCTCACCAAGTTTTTGGGTACGTAACACAATCGCCTGGTCTCGGTATAAGGACATACCCCCTAAGTTACTAGAGGAGTAAGACAGAGGTAGTTAACGAACTGCGCGATTGATTGAGGAGATAACTGCCTTAAGCGCTGCAGTAGTTGTGCTTGGATCAATTCCAACTCCCCAATAAACCTTGCCAGCAATCTCACACTCTAGGTAGGCAGCGGCCTTTGCATCTCCGCCAGCAGAGAGTGCGTGCTCGTAGTAATCCAAAACCCTAAGAGAGAGTTTTGGTTCATAAGCATTAACTATCGCCACAAAAGCTGCAATCGGACCATTACCTTTTCCAGTTAATTTCTTGGAGACCTCTTTATCTAGAAGCTCAATACTTAAATCAACATCTTGATCCATCTGCGAGCTTTGGGAAAGGGCAGCTAATTTAAATCTACCCCATTGATTATTTTTAGCTGGCAGATACTCATCTTCAAACTTATGCCACATTAATTCAGGTGAGACCTCACCACCTTCAGAATCTGTTAGGGATTGAATTACTTGGCTAAATTCAATTTGTAATCTGCGTGGTAGATCTAATTGATGCTCATGCTTCATCAAGTAAGCAACTCCGCCCTTACCTGATTGGCTGTTTACCCGAATTACCGCTTCATATGAGCGGCCAATATCCTTTGGATCTATTGGTAGATAAGGAACTGCCCAGGTGAACTTATCCTTTTCACTTCCTGCTGCTTTGGCATCTTTTTCCATATGCTCAAAACCTTTTTTAATCGCATCTTGGTGAGAGCCAGAAAAAGCGGTGAATACTAGGTCGCCACCATAAGGATGTCGCTCTGGAACCCGAAGCTGATTGCAGTACTCAACTGTTCGCCTGATCTCATCAATATCTGAAAAATCAATCATTGGATCAATGCCATGGGTTAATAGATTGAGCCCTAAGGTAATTAAGCAAACATTTCCGGTGCGCTCGCCATTACCAAATAATGTTCCTTCAATTCGATCCGCACCTGCCAGATATGCCAACTCAGCAGCTGCAACACCTGTGCCACGATCATTATGTGGATGCAAACTCAAAATCACACTGTCGCGATATTTAAGGTTGCGGTGCATCCACTCAATTGAATCGGCGTAAACATTTGGTGTTGCCATCTCAACAGTTGCTGGTAAATTCATAATTGTCTTCCAGGCCGGAGTTGGCTTCCAAATATCATTTACTGCGTTACAAACCTCAACAGCAAACTCTAATTCAGTTCCGGTGTATGACTCAGGTGAGTACTCAAATGAAACTAAGGTATCCGGCACCGTTTTAACTAGCTCTAAACAGATCGCAGCACCATCGGTGGCAATCTTTTTTATTCCCTCTTTATCCTGGCCAAAAACTACTCTTCGCTGCAAGGTAGAGGTTGAGTTATAAAGATGGACAATCGCCTGCTTTGATCCTTTGATTGACTCAAATGTGCGCTCAATCAACGGCTTTCGTGCTTGAGTGAGAACTTGAATTACTACATCATCTGGAATTAACTTCTCTTCAATAATTTTACGAATGAAATCAAAATCAGTCTGACTTGCAGCTGGAAAACCAACCTCAATCTCTTTGTAACCCATCTTTACTAGCAACTTAAACATTGCCAATTTGCGATTGGCATCCATTTGATCAATTAGTGCTTGATTGCCATCGCGCAGATCAACTGAGCACCACTTTGGTGCTTTGCTCATTTTCTTGCTTGGCCAGGTGCGATCAGTTAAACCCTCGCCATTTGGAAATGGATTAAAAGGGGCATAACGTGATGTTGGCATTGCTGATTTACTTTGTTCTGGAAAGTTACTCATTTTTCTTTATTCTCCTCGTCGGTTAAAAGTGGTCTTCCGGTATGACCGACCTCCGCGGACGAGTAGACCGGTTACTTGGCCCCGCCGCGGCGAAGAAGAAGGAGTGTTGACAGGCGCAATGAAGAGTTAAGTAAAGAGCTCGCACCTTTAATAAACATGTCGCAAGGCTAACTTACCCATTAGAAATTAGCCAAATTGCTGGGTAAAAACCATTCTCTTTCCCGAAGGGAATGCCTATCGTTTAGCCATGGCAATTGCAACATCAAAGCCTTACAACGCTCCACGACCTGCTGAGTATGCTCAAATTCCACAACCAATAATGCGAAAAGATTGGTTTGGCGATACCAATCTTCCAGGTCCAAATCCTAAATTTGCAGATTTAATTACCGCAACCTTCATGATCAACACCCCAAAGTTCTTACTTGGCATGCAGCGAAAGTATGGCGATAGCTGTTCATTTTTCTTGTCAAGAAGATTGTTTATCGGATTATTTTCTGCAAGTGCGGTGCATGAAGTAACTGTCGCCCAGCAACACAAATTTGTTAAGGGTGTTGGTTTTGCCAGAATGCGTAAAGTTTTAGGTGAAGGTTTACTGACCAATGAAGAGCCAATTCATCTTGCCCATCGGCGCATGATGCAGCCACCATTTCACCATGGAAATTTAGACTCCTATGTTGCGATCATGCATGAGTTAGTTCGTGATCACATCAAGCTTTGGGAGGATAAAAAGAGCATCGATCTAGCGCCAGAGATGATGGCTCTTACCTTAGAGATCGTATCTAGATGTTTATTTGGCTTGGACTCACACCAATATACCCAAGCAATTGCCGAGTCTATGGAGGTGGCAATTGATCGGATTGAACGGACAATGCTTCCTGGCCTTGATCGTTTTGATAAATCTGGCATCAAGTACTTTAAAGAGTTTGAGGTGGCATCTGATCGATTGGTAGAGATCGCAGAGGCGATCATCAAGAAGCGGATTGAAAGTAATGAAAAAAAGGATGATGATTTATTGGGAATCTTGCTGCAGATGCGAGATCAAATCTCAAATGAACATATCCGCGATGAGGTTTTAACTTTAATCTTAAGTGGACATGAGACAACGGCAAATGTAATGAGTTGGGCTTTTTCTTATCTGGCCAATAACCCACAGGTTAGAAAGCAGTTAGAGGATGAGGCAGATAATGCAATTTGGATTAAAGAGAATCGAACACCTACATATCTTGAATTAGAGGAGAGCTCAAAGGTGGCATCAGCAGTTTTGCAGGAGACGATGCGACTTGCTCCCCCAGTTTGGGTCGCACCTCGAATCGCTACAACTGATTGCACAATTGATGGCATAAAGATTCCAAAGGGTGCTCATGTCTTAGTTAGTCAGTATGTAACACATAGAAATCCAAGATTTTTCCCAGAGCCAGAAAAGTGGAATCCAGATCGATGGCTGGATGCAAACTTTGAAAAATCACTCCCCCGCGGTTCATACTTTCCATTTGGTGGCGGCAGCCGTAAATGTTTAGGTGAGTACTTTGCCCTTGCTGAAGCTAGATTAATCTTATTGCTGGTTGCAAAAAACTTTAGATTAAGTGGGAAGTTTCCTAAGGCTCAACCAAGAGCTACTTATCGACCAAAGGGTGAGGTTAAAAACAAAGTTTCGCTGCGTTAGTTAAGTGAAAAAGATGGATACTCATCAGTTACCAGCAATAGTGCATATCCATACAACCGGTTCCAGTAAGCAATCACCTTAATAACATCTTCCGCCTTATCCTCTGGGTAAAAACCCTTTGTAATTATGGTGAACCAGCTAATTAGCGTCAAAGCAAAGGCGTAGATAGCGTAGATAACTCCAAGTAAAAATAATGGAATTGCTAAAAACCATTTAACTAGCGGCTTCCAGGCAGATAATTTTTTGCCCCCATCAATCTCTGGATAGATCAGCCGAACCTTTTGATTTGCCTCAATTGATGGATACTCATCGGTGAGTACCAATACATATGCAGTTACTCGATTTGATAGCTCAAGGAGTGCTTTGTTAAAAGCTAAAACATAAGATGGATAGACATTTCTAAATAGCATAGAGAGCACAACTGGTAGAAAGAGTAATCCACCAAGCACACCTGGCAGATCATCGGCAAACTCAGAGAAGCTGCTGATAAAGATCAAGACTGGAACTGCTAAAAATATCCTAAATAGCGCGGTGGTCTTGTCTCGGTTATCTAGATCAACATGGATTTCAGTAATTATCTGATTGCTCATAACTTCTACTATATCTAAAGAACTGGCAAATATCTGCCTAATTCATAGGCGCTAACCTGTTTTCGATACTCATCCCACTCAGCCCGCTTATTTCGCAATACATACTCAAAGACATCATCACCTAATGTCTTCTTTACCAACTCACTTTTTTCCATCGCAGTAATTGCCTCTGCCAAATCAGTTGGTAGTGGGGTGGGATTTAAATTATCAGTTAACTCATACTCACCCTCAACACCAGCTATTCCGGCGGCAATAATCACAGCAAATGCTAGGTATGGATTACAAGCAGAGTCTGGGGAGCGAATCTCAATTCGGGTTGAGGCCTCTTTCTTCGGCTTATAGGTTGGAATTCTCACCATCGCATTTCGATCAACCTGAGCCCAGGTAGCAAAAGCAGGAGCCTCGCCACCACCACTTAATCGTTTGTAAGAGTTAACCCATTGGTTGGTGATAGCAGTTATCTCAGATGCATGTTTAATAATTCCAGCGGTGAATGATCGACCAATCTTTGATAACTGCATTGGTGCACCCTCTTCATAAAATGCATTTTTCTCACCTGCAAATAAAGATATGTGAGTGTGCATGGCAGAGCCAGGATGATTAGTAAATGGTTTTGGCATAAATGAGGCGTAAAAGCCTTGATCTAAAGCCACCTCTTTCACAACATGTCTAAATGTCATGATGTTATCTGCAGTTGATAATGCATCGGCATATCGCAGATCAATCTCCTGCTGTCCTGGACCACCTTCATGATGTGAGAACTCAACTGAGATTCCCATCGCCTCTAATATTGTGATCGCCTGCCTTCTAAAATCATGTCCTACTACAGAGGGTGTGTGATCAAAGTAGCCAGCTGAATCAACTGGAATTGGCTCCTGGCCTGGCTTTGGCTCATCTTTAAATAAGAAAAACTCAATCTCAGGATGGGTGTAGCAGGTGTAACCAAGTTTGGCCACCTTCTCTAAAGTTTGTCGCAGCACTCTTCTTGGATCAACTGATGCTGCTGTGCCATCTGGTAACAAAATGTCACAAAACATTCTTGCCGCTCCAGGAGATTCGGTTCGCCATGGCAGAATTGAAAAACTTGCTGGATCTGGTTTGGCCAACATGTCAGCCTCAGTTATTCGAGCAAAGCCCTCAATCGCAGAGCCATCAAAGCCAATGCCCTCTGTAAATGCATTTTCTAACTCCGCTGGTGCAATTGCGACAGATTTTAAAAAACCTAATACATCGGTAAACCAAAGCCGAATAAACCTAATGTTTCGCTCCTCTAAGGTGCGAAGCACAAAGGCTTGTTGTTTTGCTAAATCATTGGCTGAACTCACAGGGATATTAAAGCCGCTGTTGGTTACGGCTATGTTAACTGTAAAAAGATGGCAGTTTTAAGCGTATTTAGATTGCGAAAAACTCCGAAGAGTCCACTGAGGTTCTAGCTGGCACGCTCTTAGTTACCACCATATTTGCCGAGATCTTCACCCCATCCCCAATTGAAATATCACCAATTACGCGAGCGCCGGCACCAATTACAACATTGTTGCCAATTGTTGGATGGCGCTTTCCACTGCCACCAGATTTCGCACCCAATGTCACATCATGATAAATCATCACATCATCACCAACTACTGCGGTTGCACCAATTACTACTCCCATGCCATGATCAATAAAAAATCTTTGACCAATTTTTGCAGCTGGGTGAATCTCAACTCCAGTTACTGCCCTAATCCAATTTGAGTAAATTCTGGCTAATAACTTAAGTTTGATCTGCCAAAGAAAGTGGGCAATTCGATAACCCCAAACCGCATGCACGCCTGGATAGGTAAGTAATACCTCTAGCCAGTTGCGTGCGGCTGGATCTAACCGAAGTGCGGCATCGATATCGGCCTTAATTGATTTAAGCATTTAGCTCATCAAATCCTGGAACAAAATAGTTGAAAGATAACGCTCACCAAATGATGGAATAATTACCACAATAGTTTTGCCATCAAACTCAGCTCGTTGTGCTACCTGGTGGGCGGCCCAAAGAGCTGCTCCTGATGAGATACCAGCCAAGATTCCCTCTTGAGTGCCGGCAAGGCGTGCGTACTTAACACCATCCTCTGCTGATGCATCTAAAATTTCATCATAAACAGTTCGATCCAGTACTGGCGGAATAAAGTTTGCACCAATTCCTTGGAATGGATGCTTACCTGGCTCACCACCATTTAGTAATGGTGAGGCTGCTGGCTCAACTCCAAACACTTTAATTGCTGGATTCTTAGATTTTAATAATTGACCAACACCAGTAATTGTTCCTCCGGTTCCAATACCGGCTACTACCGCATCAACTGTGCCATCGGTATCTCGCCAAATCTCCTCACCGGTAGTTCTGCGGTGAATATCTGGACCTGCTTGGTTTTCAAATTGGCGAACTAATACCGCACCGGTATCTTTCAAAGATTCAGCTTTAGCAACTGCACCTTTCATACCTTCAGCTGCTGGGGTAAGAATCAACTCTGCGCCAAAGGCTCGAAGTAATGCTTTTCGCTCACTAGACATCGACTCTGGCATGGTCAAAATTGTTTTGTATCCTCTAGCTGCGCCAACCATCGCCAGTGCAATTCCAGTATTTCCGCTAGTTGCCTCAACAATTGTGCCGCCTGGCTTTAACTCGCCAGATTTTTCAGCCGCATCCACCATGGCAATACCAAGTCGATCCTTAACTGTTGAGGTTGGGTTATAAAACTCAAGCTTTGCCAGCACGGTCGCTTTAGAGCCAGTCATAATCTTGTTTAATTTAACCAATGGGGTGTTGCCATAAACTTCAGTTATATTGTTATAAACCTTCACTTTTTCTCTCCTTATTAATTGAAATGGGTTATTCAAGATAAAACATAGGCATAGCCTGGGAAGTGCTGAAAGATTTTTTATTTAGCAGCTAGTAGTTGTAGCGCGGGCAAAATCAACAACCCGGCAACGGGTGAAGTACCACCTCTTGATTGTTACAAGTTGGTCAGTTGAGAATGCCATGGGTAAATAGTAGGAAAGATAGATATTAAGACCTAATTGCAAATGATTTGCGTGTTTAAAAAATTACGCCTAAATTGCTTAAGACTCATTCCAATGTGAGGTAATCGGCAATCTTCGATCCTTACCAAAGGCTCTACTTGAGATCTTAGTTCCAGGTGGATACTGCCTACGTTTGTACTCTGCCTTATCTACTAACCCAACCACCTTATCAACTAAGGCTGGATTAAAACCTGCAGCAAGGGCTGCAGGACGACCGCCATCTTGATCAATATAAATCTGCAGGATCTGATCCAATACTTTGTAATCTGGCAATGAGTCAGAGTCCTTTTGATCAGGACGAAGCTCAGCACTTGGCTCCTTGGTGATTGAGTTATCTGGAATTGGTGGAGTTTGTCCTTGCAAGATCGCTAAATCATTTCGCCATTTAGCTAATTGCCACACCTGAGTTTTATAAAGATCCTTAATCGGGGCAAAGCCACCAACTGCATCTCCATATAAGGTGGAGTAGCCAACTGCTAACTCTGATTTATTACCGGTAGCAAGAACTAAGTGACCTTCCTGATTTGATAACCCCATCAAGGTCACACCCCGCACTCTTGCTTGCAGATTCTCCTCAGCAACTCCTGCTAAATGAAGGTTTTCAATAAAGTTTGAAACCATGGGTTGAATATCAATAATTCGATAATTTAAACCAATATTTATTGCTAAGGCTTTTGCATCCAGCAGTGAGTGATCGGAGGAGAATTTACTTGGCATAGCGATGCCGTGAACTCGATTAGCACCAATCGCATCAGCAGCTAGGGCAGCAACCAATGCTGAATCTATGCCACCAGATAATCCCAAAACCACTGATTTGAAATTATTCTTCTCCACATAATCTCTAAGCCCAATTACCAACCCTTGCCAGATCTGCTCTAAATCCCCCAACCTTCTGGCAACTCCAGCGGTGATCTTCTTGTACTTTAAAATTGGTGGGTTAGAGATGATTAAATCTGGATCACTAGATGCCAACTTCACATCAAGATCAATAACCATTAAGCCATCTTCAAATTGTGGTGCGCGGGCAATTATCTGCCCAGTTTGGGAGGCGACAATTGTGTCACCATCAAACACTAAATCATCTTGACCACCAGTCATATTTACATAGGCCAGCGGTGCACCAATCTCCATCGCCCGTTTTTGAACCAAGGCCAATCTGGCATCATCTTTGTTTAACTCAAAGGGTGAACCATTTGGTACTAAAAGTAATCCAATATTTCGCTTAGCTAGCTCGGAAACTGGACCACCGGATTGCCAAATATCCTCACAAATTGCAACTCCAATATCGACTCCACAGACCCGAATAACTAGTGAGTGATTTCCAGGAGCGAAGTTTCGATACTCATCAAAGACGCCATAATTTGGCAGATGGTGCTTGATATAGGTTGCAACTATCTCACCTCGATAAATCACCGCTACACAATTTTGTGGTCTGCCAGATTCACTTTGGCCAAGGTAGCCAACCAATAGTGTTAAATCACCATTGCCCTCATTGTTAATTCGTTGGGCTAACTCAGAGACGGCGGCAATTGAGGCAGCTCTAAATGATGGCCGGTTTGCTAAATCCTCAACTGGATAACCAGTCAAAATCATCTCTGGGTAAACCACCACCACCGCACCAGCATTGGCAGCATCAAATGCATACTTTGAAACTAGGTCGGAGTTTTTGCGCAGATCCCCAACAGTTGGATTGATCTGGGCTAAGGCAATTCGAATCTGACCGGTATCGCTCACTTTTCAAGAGTACCTCAAGGTGGCGCACCTAGTGGAAGTTAAGTTAAAGTAGTACTACCTAGAAAAGACAGGGACCGCACTCGGCCTTGATCTCAAAGGAGTAAGTAATGAGCAATGCTCAATCTGGTCGGATCTCAATCGCTGATTTGGCTGCCAAAAAAAAGGCAGGGCAGCGATGGGCGATGCTGACCTGTTATGAACAGATAACCGCTGAGATTTTTGATCAAGCAGGTATTCCAGTATTACTAGTTGGTGATTCAGCCGGAAATAATTTCTTAGGTTTTGAAAACACTATTCCAGTTACTGTTGATGAGTTAATCCCAATGGCAAGAGCGGTGGTTTCTGCCAGCAAAAAAGCGATGGTGGTTGCAGATTTTCCTTTTGGCTCCTATGAATCCTCGGCAGAACAAGCACTTGAAACTGGGGTGAGATTTTTTAAAGAGGCAAAGGTGGGTGCGGTAAAGCTAGAGGGTGGAGTGAAGGTTGTTCCCCAAATTGAAAAGCTAATAGCCGCCGGCATTCCAGTGATGGGACATCTGGGATTGACCCCGCAATCAGTTCACGCCTTAGGTGGATTTAAGGTGCAGGGACGAGGTGGCGATGGGGATCGAATAATTAAAGATGCCAAAGCGTTAGAGGCTGCTGGAGTTTTCGCCATAGTTTTAGAGGCGGTACCGGCCCAACTAGCAGAGCAGATCACCGCCTTACTTTCTATCCCAACAATTGGCATTGGGGCGGGAAACAGTTGCGATGGGCAGGTTTTAGTTTGGACAGATTTAATGGGATTGACCGCAAAAATGCCAAAACTTGCAAAGGCGTATCGAAATCTGCGCAAAGAAATGAATGATGCCGCTATTGAGTTTGCGCAAGATGTAGCAGCGGGTAGATTTCCTACTGCAGAGCAGAGTTTTACTTAAATTAAATCTGCCCAAGGAGGGCTGGCGTGGCAAATCTGGCCATAGATTTCTCGCCCCTTAAAAAGTATCCAGATTTTAGAAGGCTTTGGCTTGCCGGCCTGATCTCCTACTTCGGTTCAATGTTCACCTATGTGGCATTGCCCTTTCAGGTTAAAGAGTTAACCGGATCATTTCTTGCCGTTGGCTTAATCGGATTAGTTGAGATTATTCCGCTGGTGATCTTTGGCCTCTATGGCGGGGTGCTAGCAGATCATATGGATCGCAAAAAGATGATCTGGGCTACTGAGTTTGCATCACTATTTCTCTCTGCCATCTTATTGATAAACGCCCTACTTCCCTCACCTAGTTTGATTCTGATCTATGTGGTGGCAGCTTTGTTTGCTGCAGTAGATGGTTTGCAACGACCAAGCTCTGATGCAATTTTGCCTAGATTAGTGCCACATAAAGATCTACCTGCTGCTAGTGCGTTAATGAGTATGCGCTGGCAGATCGGAATGATTGCTGGTCCCTCATTAGCAGGTGTTTTAATCTCAATCTTTGGGGTGCCAGCTGGATTTATTTTGGACATACTTACCTACTTTTTATCACTAATAATTTTGTTGCGAGTAAAGAGTGTTCCGCCCATAGAAATCAATGAAAAACCCGCCTTTTCCAGCCTGGTGGCTGGAGTCAAATATGCAACTAGTCGCAAGGATTTAATGGGTACTTACCTAGTAGATCTATCGGCGATGTTTTTTGCAATGCCAACTGCGCTTTATCCATTTTGGGCAGAGCAGGCAGATGCTCCTTGGGCGCTTGGATTTTTTTATGCCGCCGGAACTATTGGTTCGATCTTGGTAACTCTTACAAGTGGCTGGGTAAAGAGCTACACCAAACATGGTCGGGCAATATTTTTAGCCGCCTTAGGTTGGGGGGTGGCAATAACAATTGCCGGATTGGTAAATCATGTGGCATTAATTTTGCTATTTCTTATTTTGGCAGGTGCATCCGATATGGTCTCCGCCCTTTTTCGATCAGTTCTTTGGAATCAATCCATTCCAGATGAGTTTCGGGGCAGATTAGCTGGGGTGGAGTTAATCTCTTACTCAGTTGGGCCACTTGGCGGACAAACTCGGGCCGGATTTACCGCCGAACGCACCTCACTGCGCACCTCAGTGGTCTCAGGCGGTCTACTTTGCATCGGTTTTGTCACTTTCTTTACCGCTTTACTGCCCGATTTTCGAAAATATGACAGCCAAACCAATAAATTTGCAGTTTTAGAGGCAAAAAAACGTAAAACTGCACCAAATAATTAACTCACCAGTAGTTTTTCGCCATTTTTGGCCAGAAAATTGGCTAACTTTTATTAAAAAATGCATAAAATTTTAAATAAATAAAGTTGCGACACGCACCAACTTTTTTGCCAAATAAGTGGAAAGTTTTGGCATTTAGTGACACGCTTATCCATGAAACAGGTTCGGTGACGGATCGAACCACTTTGATAGGAGATCTACGTGGCTGCAAAGCGTCGTAAGAAAGCAGCAAAAGCTGCACCAAAGCGTCGTCGTAAGAAGGCTGCTGCTAAAGCTGCCCCAAAGCGTCGTCGTCGTAAGAAGGCAGCAAAGGCTGCTCCAAAGCGTCGTCGTCGTAAGAAGGCAGCAAAGGCTGCTCCAAAGCGTCGTCGTCGTAAGAAGGCTTCAAAGTAAGTTATTAACTAAAAAATCCCGCCAGTCAAATGGCGGGATTTTTTATTGCCCAAAAGTAATTTAATAAAAGATAGGCTTACCCCCGTTATGAAGAGCGGCTTAGATTTCTCCCACGCAGACCAAAATATCCGGCCACAAGATGACCTGTTTAGGTTTATGAATGGCAAGTGGCTGAAGGAATCAACCATCCCAGATGATCGAGCAAGTGATGGTGCTTTTTATTGGCTATATGAGCAGGCAGAAAAACAGGTTAAGCAAATCATTTTAGATCAAGCAGCTAGCAAAGCAGCAGCTGGCAGCAATGCCCAAAAAATTGGCGATTTATATAACTCATTTATGGATGAGGCGGGGATAGAAAAATTAGGTATCTCACCGATTGCTAAAGATTTAGCAGCTGCTCAAGCAATTAACTCTTTAGCTGATTTCCTAAAGACCTTAGGTGAGTTTGAATCTCGTGGCTTATCGGGTTTGTTTTACACATTTGTCTCCACCGACAATAAAGACTCCACTCAAAATATCCTCTACCTTGGTCAAGCAGGATTATCTCTGCCAGATGAGGCTTACTACCGAGAGGGTGAGTACCAAGGGATTAGAGATGCCTTCATCGCTCATGCCCAGAAGATGTTTGAGTTGGCCAAAATTGAAAATGCCTCACAAGCGGCCCAGCAGCTCTTAGAGATTGAAAGCGCAATCGCCTCCTGCCACTGGGATCAGGTTAAGGATCGGGATGCTGAGCTGACCTATAACAAGATGAGCTTTGCCCAGTTGGTGGAGTTATCGCCAAAGTTTGATTGGCCAAACTGGATTAGCGCCTCAAAAACACCAAGAAATGTCCTAGAGCAGGTTGTAATTAGGCAGCCCTCCTACTTTGAAGGGTTATCAAAGTTACTTGCCAACTTTGATCTGCCAAAGTGGCGCAGCTGGCTCACCTTCCATGTGCTATCTGGTGCTAGCCCATACTTAAGCAGTGAGTTTGTAAATGAAAACTTTGATTTCTATGGCACCACCCTCTCTGGCACACCAGCATTAAAGCAGCGATGGAAGCGGGGGGTTGGTTTAGTAGAGGGTGCATTAGGTGAGGCGGTTGGGCAGATCTATGTTGAGCGCCACTTTAGTGAGCAGGCGAAGACAAAAATGGTTGAGTTGGTTAAGAACCTAATCACCGCTTACCGAATGAGCATTACTAACCTAGATTGGATGAGCCAGGAGACAAAGGAGAAGGCCTTTGTTAAATTGGATAAATTCACCCCAAAGATTGGCTACCCAGATAAGTGGCGCGATTACTCAAAGTTAAGCATTAATCCAAATGATCTAATCGGCAACCTCGCTCAAATCGCAAAATTCTCTCAAGATTATGAGTATGCCAAAATTGGCAAACCGGTAGATAAATCTGAGTGGTATATGACCCCTCAAACAGTTAATGCCTACTACAACCCTGGAATGAATGAGATTGTATTTCCAGCAGCAATTTTGCAACCGCCATTTTTTGATGTGAGCGCTGATGATTACGCTGCTAATTACGGTGGCATCGGAGCGGTGATTGGACATGAGATCGGCCATGGCTTTGATGATCAAGGCTCTAAATATGATGGCGATGGCAACTTAGTAAATTGGTGGAGTGAGATTGATCGGCAGGAGTTTGAAAAACGGACGAAGAAATTAATTGATCAATACAATCAATTATCTCCAGAGGCAGCACCTGAGCTTAAGGTCAATGGCGCACTTACTATTGGTGAAAATATTGGTGATCTGGGCGGATTAACCATCGCCTATAAGGCGTATGAGATCTCACTTGGATCAGCTAAGCCGCCGGTAATCGATGGTTTTAGCGGATATCAAAGATTCTTCCTTGGGTGGGCGCAGTGCTGGCGAAGTAAGTACCGACCAGAGGAGGCAAGAAGGCGGATTGCTATCGATCCCCACTCACCTGCTGAATTTAGATGTAATCAAATCGTCTCTAATTTGGATGAATTTCATGCTGCCTTTGGCCTTACCAAGGATGATCATCACTTTATGCCTGAAAATGACCGGGTTAGGATTTGGTAGTTTAAATATTTGCCAATTTAACCTAGCAACAGCAGGATTGGTTAATAATGAGCTTTAAATTTGAGGTCAAAGCTTCTTTATCTAATCGCTTAGGCCGAACTGGGGTAATTACTACCCCACATGGTCAGATTAAAACCCCAGCATTTATCCCAGTTGGCACTAAGGCAACTTTAAAATCGGTGCTTCCTGAGTCCATCAATGAGTTTGGCGCTCAAGCAGTTTTAGCAAATGCCTACCACCTATATCTACAGCCAGGGCCGGAGATTGTTGATCAGGCAGGTGGTCTTGGAAAGTTTATGAATTGGCAAAAACCCACCTTTACCGACTCTGGTGGCTTTCAAGTTTTGTCACTCGGCGTTGGCTTTAAAAAAGTAATTGCAATGGATGAGAATACTTTTCAAGCAGATGATGTAATTGCAGATGATAAGGAGCGGCTTGCCCATGTGGATGATGATGGGGTTACCTTCAAATCACACTTAGATGGCTCACTGCACCGCTTTACCCCAGAGGTTTCAATGCAGGTGCAACATCAAATTGGGGCTGACATTATTTTTGCCTTTGATGAATGCACTACCTTGCATAACACTAGAAGCTACCAAGAAAGAGCTTTAGAGCGAACAAGGCTTTGGGCCAAAAGATGTTTGGCAGAGCATGATCGGTTAACTAAATCTAGAGCTGATAAACCATACCAAGCACTCTTTGGGGTGTTGCAGGGAGCGCAATATGAAGATTTGCGCAGAAAAGCGGCTAAAGATTTATCAACAATGGTGGTGGGTGGCATTTCATTTGATGGCTTTGGCATAGGCGGTGCGCTAGATAAACAAAGCTTGGGCGATATTTTGAGATGGGTTAATGAAGAGTTACCGCAAGATAAGCCACGCCACTTTTTAGGAATTGGTGAGCCAGATGACTTATTTGTTGGGGTAGAAAATGGCGCTGATACCTTTGATTGTGTTGCACCCTCGCGGCAGGCTAGAACTAGCTCTGTATTTACAAAAGATGGCCGGGTTAATATCTCAAATGCGCCACATAAAAATGAGTTCTTCCCAATTGAAAAAGATTGCAGCTGTTATACCTGTACCAACTACACCCGGGCATACCTATGTCACCTGTTTAGATCAAAGGAGATGGTCGCAGCCACCTTGGCCACTATTCATAATCAACACTTTATTGTCGGCTTGGTGGATCAGATGCGAAAAGGTATTGAAGATGGCACATTTTTTGATTTCAAAGCCCAATTTATGGCCAGGTACTACAAAAAGTAATTTGGCGGTAGATTACTTATATGAATGAAGCTCGCAAACCACTTCGTATTGGAATATTAGGGGCGGCCAGAATTGCACCTAGCGCCATTATTTATCCAGCTCAAGCAACCGGCCATAAATTACTTGCAGTAGGTGCCAGAGATAAATCTCGTGCTGATCAATTTGCTAAGCAGTACCAGGTTCAAAAAGCCTATGGTTCATATCAAGAGGTAATTGATGACCCTGAGGTAGATGTAATTTATAACGCGCTACACAATGGCGCACACGCCCCTTGGAATATCAAAGCCTTAGCTGCTGGAAAACATGTTTTAAGTGAGAAGCCATCAGCGTGTAATGCTGCTGAGGCAAAAGAGGTAGCAGCTGCGGTTAGCAAATCCGGCAAAATCTTTATGGAGGGATTTCACTACTACTACCATCCGGTTTTCCAACGAGCCCTTGCAGTTTTAAAATCTGGTGAGATCGGTGAGGTAATCAAGGTTGAATCTGCACTCTTAATTCCTATGCCAAAGCCAGGTGATTTAAGGCTGCAATTTGATTTAGCTGGTGGCTCAATGATGGATGTTGGTTGCTATGCAATACATAGTCAACGAATGATTAGCCAGCAGGTTGCAGCAGGTGAGCCTTCGGTAGTCAAAGCTGATGTTAATTCAGCAGATGGAAAGATTGATACCAAACTTTATGTTCAACTTAAATATCCAAATGGAGTTGCTGCCCTTGCAAAGGGCGATTTTGAATCAGAGGGCATGCAAGCCCCTCTTACCATTACCGGAAGTAAGGGCAGTATTTTTCTACCTAATTTTGTAGCTTCTGGCATGGACCCAAGAGTGATTGTTGAATCTGCCGGCCAAAAGCGAGTTGAACATCTTCCCTCAATTTCAACCTATACCTATCAGCTGCTGGCATTTGCCGATGCAATAGATCTTGGTAAGGCGGTTAAAACAGATGCTAATGATGCGATTGCTCAATCTGCATTATTAGATGCTGCATATCTAAGCGCTGGCCTGCCACTTAGGCCAGTTTTTATCGGTTAAATCAAAAGTAGTTTTTTACCCTTAACAACTGCCTCGCTGCGTCCTGCCACCTCAAGTTTGCGGTAGATATTTCGAAGGTGAGTTTTCATTGTGTTCTTTGAAATATGAAGTGTTTTTCCAATCTCCTCAACTGATTTACCGGTGGCTAAGTGTTTTAGAACATCAACTTCTCGGGAGGTTAAATTCTCACTATTGGCCAACCTAGCTTCAGTTCTTTGGTTTAACCGTTTAATACAATCTCGAGCCAACTCCTCTAAATACATCGATGGCTGATCCTTTGCTAGTTCGATTATCAGATCAATGTGGTAATTGGTTTGCCTTATGAACATTTCACGACAGCCAGTAATTTCACCTATCTCAATGGCTTTTTTCATCCAATCCTTTGGCCCTGTGCCACCTTCGGCTTTAAACTCTGAAAGGTATAAATACTTATAAATCTGCTCTTTATATGTACTTTCGGAAAATTGTAGAACCTCCTCCTTACTGGCAGTTTTCATACCAACATTTTCCGCCAAGGCGGCTTTTACATGCCTTACATAAGGCAGATCTGGTGAGCGCTCAATTAATACCTGCGCTCTTGCGTTATCGCCTAAAATAAAGCGAATATACAACTCTGTAACATCTATCAGCCAAGCTAGATCATTTTGTTTTGCAATTGGGTCAATCTCAAGATGTAAATTGTTTAATCGCTCCAATGCCTCTGCAACTTTTGACTGAGCAGTTAAAATTCGAATTGCAAAAGTTTCAGCCAGTACATAAAAAAGTACAGACTTATTATCTTTAGCATCTTTCTTCAACTCTTCTAACTCAATGATTGCTTGGTCAAGTTTTCCAAACTCAAATAAGGTTCTAGCAACTATATATTTACAATCTAACGGGGCAGATAAACTTACGTAACCATTGGCTTCAGCTGAAGCCACTCCCATCTTTGCAAATTCACTCGCTTTTATGTAATTTCCCTCTTCATAGTAATTTAAGGCTTTTACTGATATTTGATGGTGAGCAATATTGGTCCCACCAAACTCATCAACTAGATTTTCAACCTCAGTTAGTGATTGGCGTAGTGCTGGTAAATTTGAATACAAATGCTCGATTAAGGCGCGCATTCTGATTAATCCAGGCTTATCAACTCCACCTAAGTCAGTAGTGAGCACTGGTGAGGTGAGTGCATAAGTTATCTCGCTGTTTGCCTTAACTAAATCACCATTTGCAAAATTAATGAAAGCACGCGCAAATGCGATCATTTTCTCAATAAAATCTTTTATATTTGTTTTTTCTTTTTCAATCTCTAGCTCTAATGCGATTGCTTGCGCAGTTGAATAATCTAATTCAACAAGATAGCCCATCAGTGAAAAAGCTTTTTGTAGAGCCTTGCCATCTATTGACTGATCTCCTGCGTACTTTGAAAGTCTGATTAACTCTTTTCCCTGACCTGTCTGCGCTAAATCTCTGGCAGTAGTTGCAAACATTTGATAGATAAAATCAACATCACCTCGCTCAATTGCAGCCTCAAGGGCAGAGGTGGTTACCCGCCGGACGGAGGGTGAGGGATTTTCAGGGGCAGCCATGGCTCAAGGGTGAGGCAAGGAGGGGATTTTAGATAGCGCCCTCACCCCTATTTCAGGGTGAATCCAGGGGGGATTTTTACCGCCGGTAAGCGTGAAAATCCCGCTAAATTTTCAATCCGATAATCAAGGTTAAAATTCCAACATGGCGCTGGCAAAGGTAATCCTCTATTACATCTTTACCCCCCTTTCAGACCCAGCTGCGATAAAGATCTGGCAGAAAAATCTCTGTGAGAGTTTAAATTTAAAGGGAAGAATAATTGTCTCCCCCCATGGCATCAATGGCACCTTAGGAGGAGATATAAATGATTTAAAGAAATACATTAGGCAAACCAGGTCATATGAAGGTTTTGCCAAGATGAAATTCAAGTGGTCTGATGGAACTGGAAATGATTTTCCAAAATTAAGTGTCAAGGTTCGCCCTGAGTTAGTCGCCTTTGGAAATCCTGATGAGATTAAAGTTGATAAAAATGGTGTAGTTGGTGGTGGAAAACATTTAAAGCCTGCCCAGGTTGAGGAGTTGGTGGCAAAACGCGGTGACGAGGTGGTCTTCTTTGATGGTCGAAATGCCTTTGAAGCCCAAGTTGGCAGATTTAAAAATGCAGTAATTCCAAATACCTCAACTACTAGAGATTTTGTTGCCGAGCTAGATAGTGGCAAGTATGACCACTTAAAGGATAAACCAATCGTTACCTACTGCACCGGAGGAATAAGGTGTGAGGTTTTATCCTCAGTTATGAAAACTCGGGGCTTTAAAGAGGTTTATCAAATAGATGGCGGGATATTTACCTATGGAAAAGAGTTTGGTGATGATGGGCTATGGGAGGGTGCGCTCTATACCTTTGATAATCGAATGTCTATTGAGTTTAGTGATAAAACAAAATCTATTGCTAATTGTGAAAAATGTAATGCTCCAGCTAACCGCTTCTATGACTGCCCGCAGCCACCTTGTAACTCATTGAATTTGTTATGTTCAAATTGTGCTAAAACCCTAAATGATGAGATTTGTAAACACCCACAACGTAAGTACACCAACGCGGAGTTAATTGGCTAATAGCTGATTTGCATGATCCTTTGGATGGTTAATGTAACTGCTAAACCATTTTTTAAGATCGTAATACCCTGACTCAGTATGGGTTCCAGAGTTTGAAAGCTGTGCTGGTACCAATCTTTTAATAATCTCAAGTGATGCAGCTCTAGATGCTTTAAACAACTCAAGTGAGCTTTCAACTGGCAGGACTAAGTAACCTAGGGTTGGATTTTGGGCCCATTTATTTTCATCATAACCTTGAATAACCCCACCTGGCTCGGCAATTAAGCGCTTTAATCTGGCGCAGGATTGGGACTCACTATCTGCCAAGTGGTGAATCACCTGCCTGGCATTCCAACCATCAGATTTTGGTTTATCTAGATCTGAGTTGTCTAGTTTGGCATATGCATCTAAAAATGATTTTGTTGATGCCTCGTAATCTGCAACTAACTTTAGTAACTCTTGCTCACTCATAAGCTCATCCTATCTGCGAAGGAAGGTTCGTACAGCCCTAACTATTACTTGATTTACCCTTGCAAGCCGCGTAATTGGCGAGCTACCTATCACCTTTACGCTGGTTGGCTCCCCTGGGGTGGGTACAGTCAAAATTGCAGGTGAGCTCTCATCTAAGGAGTTTGCAATGATCTTCATATGCTCAACTAAAGAAATACATCTAACAAATTGAGTTCTAGGTAGCACATCTGCCATTGCAATAATCTCCTCAGTAAAGTTATCTGCAGCCAGGCGTAAATCTTTAGCTATGTTGTCAATCTGCTTGTTACGAGATTTAGATTCGATCAACTCAAGTTTTTCAGTTATTGCATTACTAGTTGCAGATAGGGCGTAGGCAATTTGCCGGTCAATCACATCTTTACGATTTGGATCTAAGGTTGCATCAAATAAAGCTCGTGCCATACTTCTAATATCCACCATCATATGCTCGATAGCGATACCTTGAATATACAAAGACTCAGCCTGATCCACCTCAGCAAGTGGTGACCACTTGGCATACCTTCTGGCCTCAATCGCCTGTGATCTTAAATTAGGAATTTCCTCTACCAATAATCTGGCTTTGGCAAGCCAAGCTCCTGCTTGCTTTTGTGAAAATCCAGCTGCAACTCCCTCTGCCATCTCACTTATTAACTCTGCTCCTCTTTTGCCAAGGCGTGAGATTTGATTAACAGTTCTACCAGCTGGTGTATTGGCATGGGAAAAGTAAGAGAAAACTATGGCCACACCTGCGCCAATTAATGTTGAGACTAATCGATTCTCTGCAGTTGAACCTGAAATTCCTGGGCCAATCACAATTAATGCCGTTACCGGCACATTAACTGAGGCCACCTCACCTAGTCGCAATCCTCTAGCGACAACTGAACAAAGTAAAACAGTAGTTCCGATTGCAATTGGACCAAAGGAGAAGTAATGCACGGTAAGTAAAGCAACTCCTGCCCCAATAGCAGTACCAACTATCTGGCCGAGCCCTTCTCTAACTGATTTATAGAGTGATATTCGAATGCTTAATGCGCAAACTATGGCAGCAACTAACCCGCCATTAAACAAAAAAGTATCGCCGATTATCCAAGCTGTGGTCGAGGCCAGTGAGGCCACCAGAATTTGTCTAACCCAGGTTCGACGGTTAGTGAATAATTTAATGAACCAGGTGATAAAACCCTTCATGAGCGAAACTTAATTTTTTTGGCATTCATTAATAATTTAAGTCTAGAAACTGCACTTTTACCCATGCCGTGCAAGCCTTCTAACTCTTCAACTGTGATTTTCCTTAGATCTGAAACTTTATACAACTTAGCATCTACCAAAGCCCTGCGTGCTGGCGCAGCAATTCCGTATTCTCGCCACTCTCTATCTAAACTTTCGTATCGATCAAGCTCTGCTTGCGGGATATCGCATTGAACATTTTTAGAGTTGTTGGATTTACCCATATGAGAATCCTACAACTTTACTTACGCTTCTTTTTGACCATTATCTGCACCATTCGCTGCGTCATCAATTTTCGGACCAATGTCTTTGGAAGCGGTGAGTCAAAATGCAGTGCACTCTTTGTTTGCTTATATTTGACTAGATCAGTCTTTAAAGCTGCAAGAACTGAGCCGCTAAATGGATAAAAGGAGCAACCAGATTTTCTAGCAGCAATTCCACAAACCACATCGCCATCTAGTCTAAATGCTGGTATTCCATAAGAAATCGATTGCTTTAATGCTGGTTCAATCTCCAAAATGATGCTTCGCATATCTTTAAGCAATTTTCGCTCTGGCTCTGCTTGAGCAGAAATATAAGCATCCACTTCCCGTTTAGTCATGTGAATATCTTAATTAGTACCCTCACTTAAAGAGGGTAGATTTCGATACATTGGTAGATATAACTGACCAGGTTTTGATCTACTTGGAATTGGATTACTTCCAGAGATAAATCCTAATTTACGATAGGCAGAAATTGCTCTCTCATTCTCTGGCCAAACACCAAGTCCTTGGCGATGCCATTTATTGGCCAAACAAAACTCATCAATTTTCTTTAAAATTAAAGCTGGTATACCAAGGCCACGAAATTCTGCTGCAAGCCACCAACCAAAGATCCAGCAATCACTTCCTCGATCAGCGCTAGCTGCTTCAATACCAATTAATCCAATATCAGTGCCATCCTTAGAGATAAAAAACCAATTTGAAGCTAAAAGTGCTTCCTGCCAAAAGGTTATTGGTTTGGCTTTATCTACATCAAACTCTGCCCCAAATGCATAAGGTGCATCCTTGAGTGCATTAAGTCTTACCTCGCGCAAGCGAGTGGCATCGCCAGCGGTTGCAAGAGTTATTTCAATTTTTTGCATAGATCTAACGATTGAATAGCTTGCTGAAAAATCCTCTTCTTTTAACCTCTGACTCATGTCCTTGGCAACGCTCTGCAAGTGGAACTCCTGCTAACGCCTCCTCAACATGTTGACCACATCCACTCCATGTGGGAAGTTTGCACTTGCGACAAGTAACTCGGCTGCACATAGCTATTTAACAATCTACTCTGAACTTTATGGATTTTCCATAAATTAGTGATCTGACTCTAAACCACTGCACTGATTATTCAAAGCAATACATACAATTATTGATGAAATTCTTGGCATAATTTAATTAATGCTCGGTGCTGCGCCAAACTTTAATTGCAGCATCTGCATTTAATAACCCAATACTTATCCCAACAATTAAATCTGGAATAGGGCTTATCCAAAAAACGGTTATCAAGCCGGCAGTAATAATTGCAATATTTGCCACAGCATCATTGCGCGCTGACAAGTAAGCAGCCATAACCAAACTCTTTTGACTCTTTCTAAATTTTGCCAAGAAAAAAGCACAGGTGAAATTCACTACTAAAGCGCCCAATCCCACCATGCTTAAGCTAATTCCGCTAGGAGCTGATGGATTTCTTATCTCGTAGACGGTGCTAAAAGCTACTGAAAATACTGGAACTAAAAGTAAGATGGCAAAAAACTTACTCAAATAGCGGCGAGCAACTAAACTCCAACCAAGAGCTAGAAAAATTAAGATATTTACTGATGCATCCTCTAAAAAATCGATGCTATCTGCAAATAATGATACAGATCCAAGTCTTATCGCAAAATAAAACTCAACAAAGAAATATAGCAAATTAGCTATTGCGACAAACCGAACAACATTTCTTATTGAGTTCACAAAGAAAGAGTATGGTACTTAAGGGTGTAAGATGGGTTTATGTCCATTAAAGTTCGCCCGATTGTTGAGGCTGATAAAGCTCGATGGCTAGAGTTGTTCAAAGAGTACATAATCTTTTATAAATCTAAGTTAAGTGATGAGCAATTTGAATTGACTTGGAAACGAATAAACTCTGAATTTAATATAAATGGCCTAGTCGCTGAAATAGATGGGCGAATTGTTGGATTTACTCATTATATTTTTCGGCCATCGACCTGGGCTGTTGAGGACTTTTGTTACCTGGAAGATTTGTACGTAGATCCCAAGGTTAGAGGTGGTGGGGTGGGGCGGGCATTGATCAAGGCAGTTGAGGATATTGCAATTGCAAAGGGTTCAAAACGACTTTATTGGACCACCGCACCAGATAATGAAACAGCTAGAAAACTTTATGACAAAGTAGCTATTTCTGATCGAGTTCAATACAAGATTTTTTTAAACCAATAAGTTAATGTGAAGCACTCCTGCTCTGATTTGTAACAATTAAAGTACCAATGGCCGCAAGTGCCATACCAAGTACTCCTATTGGCTTTATTGTCTCGCCAAAGAAAAAGTAAGCTTGAATCGCCGTCAATGGCGGAACTAGGTAGTACAAGCTAGAAACTGAAGAGGCGCTATCGTTTCGAAGCAGATAAAAAAGCAAAAATATTGAACCGATTGATAAAGCAACTACTATCCAAAAAAGGGCTAATAAGAACTCGATAGTTACATCAACTTTTAGTGGTTCAAAAATTATGGATGCTATTGCAAAGATAACCGTTGCGGTCACAAATTGAACAGCTGTGCCAGCTAAAAATGGGATTTCAGCTCCCCCTTTTTTCTGTAGCAAATATCCAGTAGTAGTGCCAAAGAGTGCAAGAAGGCAACAGATAATCCCTACTGTGGAAAAACCAAATGAAAAATCACCATCAAAAAGTTTTGGAATCAACAAAAATACAACTCCAATAAAGCCCAGAAGCAGACCAAATATTTGCTTATAACTTAACTTTTCATTTAGCAGCGGAATTGCGATTGTAGAAACTAGGATTGGTTGCAGAGAAACAATAACTGCAGTAATTCCAGCTGGTATATCGATAAATACAGCGTAAAAAACTCCCCCAATATAAATAACATGTAAAAAAACACTGACTAACATAGATTGCTTTACCTGTGACCAAGTGATTCGAAGTGATTCGCCGATTGCTTTAGCAATTAATACCAAAATTAGTGTGGCAAAAAAGTATCTGATTGTTAAAAATACAAAAGGCTCGGCATAGGGAAGTATGTACTTAGCTCCTATGAAACCGGTGCTCCACAATAGGACAAATATGATCGGTGCAAAGCTTTTTATCTTGACCATTGCTTAAGGCTAAAGGGTGGGCATTTCATAGCAAAATCAGAGAGTTTGTAGGTGTTATCCTTACGCTCTGACACTGTAGTCAAAATCAAAAAATTGAAAATTTAGAGTTAGGGTAAATAAATATGGATTCAACACAATTAGCTCAGATGAAAAGTGGCAAGGGCTTTATTGCAGCCCTTGACCAAAGCGGGGGCTCAACCCCGAAGGCACTATCCCTTTATGGCATTGATCCTGGAACCTACACAGGTGATGAGGCGATGTTTGATCTTGTTCACAAGATGCGGACTCGAATCATTAAATCCCCATCTTTTACCTCTGAGCGAGTAATTGGCGTGATTTTGTTTGAAATGACTATGGATCGAATGATTGATGGCATGGGAAGTGCTGAGTTTCTATGGCAGAAGAAAAAAATTGTGCCATTTTTAAAGGTTGACAATGGTTTAGCCGATGAAAAAGATGGCGCTCAAGTAATGAAACCAATTCCTGAGTTAGATAAAAGATTAAGTAGCGCCATTTCTCATGG
>JACCEC012966002.1_pt1 | contig 25548 bp, 11 predicted proteins | sample 7450121 | NCBI WGS metagenome assembly JACCEC01 (sample SAMN15323455, study PRJNA562643) | freshwater metagenome | isolation source: river surface water | place: USA:Blue River Watershed | collected 2017-08-18 | reverse complement strand
TGGAACATGAAAATAATAATTATCTTCTCCAAAATCAAACGCAGTTTTACCTCCCCAGTCTACATTCCAGGTTTCATTTGCATAAAACAAAAATGTTCTTCCACGATCATCATGCCAATCAACGTGAAAAGATCCCTTAGTTCCAAAAGTATGCCCATTTGCATACACATCATATAAATCATAATCTTGGTTGGTCTTTTCCTTAATGATATTTAGAAGATAATCTGTAAAGAAAGAATTATTCTCCAAACCCATAACCCAAAATGGATATCCCTTCCTACTCCTTGGATCGGAATCATGATAAGAACCATGCCCAAACATCCAATTGGGGCTATTGACAGTCTGCAATATTTTTAGATAATCACTAGAAGAGAAAAAGTTATCGTACTTTATTATATCAGATTCGGTATATTTCACGATTCAATCCAGCAAACAAAAACATCTCTTCTACCAGAAATAACTTCATTAACTCTATGAAGTAGATTACCTGGATATATAATTGCTTTTCCTTTTTTTAGTTTGATCGGCACTTCACCATTTTCTGTTGTTATTACCAATTCTCCTCCTTCATAATCATCATTAAGAAAACACGTCATACTATAGTCAGATCGAACTCCGCCACAAGGATTAGCATCGTAATGGTCTTTATACTGTCCACCAGTATGATACTTAACAAAATATATTTGAGATATTCTAGATAAAGAAAATGGCAAAATTGTGTTTAGAATAATATTTTGACAGTATTGATTCAGTTCCAAACTCCCTGGTCCATCAAAAACAGTTTGACATATCTTTAGAGATTCTGGATTACTGATCCTACCATCTTTATAATTTAAGTGTTTGCAGTAGTTATTAATGTATTCAAGTTGCTCATCATTTAATAAATCAATTTCATAAATCATATATCAATCACTCAAACGTTACATCAGTATCTTCTTCTGTATAGTACTTAGTCCAATCAACATCAACTAAAGTATCTACTTCTAGAAGTTTCATTAGTTTCAGCATAGAACTTCTAACTTTCTGGTGGGATTGCTTATATTGTCCACCGAGTTGGTATAGGTTTGATATTCTAGTTCTAACAAAGTCAGAAGAAGCTTCAGAATCATGTTTCACCCACTGTGATGAGTCTTCTGGATCCATATATTCTGGTGCTGGAGTGACTCCATCTTCCAACATACCATCAGGATATAATTTTCTGTATCCATTAGGATCAACTGGATATTTAATATCAAAGGTATATTTAAAAAACTCTAATGCATTTTCAAATTCATCTGGTTTTTTAACACTATCAGCTCTCAGATATGCTCTCCACTTACTCCACATATCTTTCTCACCAGGAAAACTTTCTGGAACATCTGGTAGCATTCTCCAATCACTAGTGGAAAGCATAGCATTTTTTTCAGCAAGTTTTTTAACGTATCTTTGTTCAAAGAATACATATTCACCTGCGATCTCACCTATAGCACCCTGAATTTCAATAGATCTTACTTCTTTAATGACCGTGAAAAATTCAAAACACAATTCAAAAAATTCTTTTGCCTGCTGAGGAGTTCCTCCTTTAAAATTGTAAGTTGACCAGTAACTTGATTGTGTTGCAAAATCATATTTAAGTTTTTTCCTCTGGCAAAAATATTCGCCAGTATTGAAATAACAGAAAAAATCTATTTGATCCTTTTCTGTATGCCAAAACGGATCGATGGCATTAGAAAAAAACTTTTCCAATAGTTCTGGATTAATGTTAGATTTTTCGAGATTATTCTTAGTAAAAATGATTTTATTAAGAAAATCAACGGTCAATAGTGCTTCTTTTATCATCCGACTACCTATGTGTTTTTAATGTACCATCCCGTCAATATATATTTATCTTGAGAAAATACCGTATTTCCTTTGTGTACATGAGTATAACCAGCTGGCCAAATAACTACAGTTCCAGCAGTTGGTTTGATCCTTCTTCTTTGATATAGAAACTCTGTTTCACCATCGCCATCTGGCATATCATTAAGGTAAATCATCCAAGTTAATTCTCTCATAGCATGTGACATGTTTGAGTTTTCATAATGCCACAAATGATATCCTCCACCTGGGGGAGTTTTTTGCATTTTAATATCTGTCGAGATCAAACCAGCATGTTTTAATTGAGGATAATTGTTAACATAGTGAAGAGCACATGATTTTAAAAATTGATTTACCTTATGAGTAAGATCATGATTAGCGTAATTAATTAAAAACGCATAATCTTTACGATTTAAAGATCCGCCATAATAATCTTCAGATCTATGAATTTGCGGATCTTGTTGGACTTCATCTATGGTTTCATCAGATAATGGTTCAATTGCACAACCATTTCTAGAAAAATTAACATCAAAGAAATCAATCAATTCTTGACAAAATGATTTTGGTACAAAATTTTTCCATACTCCAATAAAATCTTCGAATTCAAAATCTGTGATTTTTTCATCGCGCATCAACTCTACAGGTCTGTATGGTTGAACAGTATTTTTCATAATAATCAATATGCTTTGATAACGTATTTAGTCTTGTGAAATGGGTTCAATATTGGCACTTGTCTCTGTGGGGATAAAGCAACATCTGGGGTTGGTTTTTTGATATTTGTAGTTAAAGTAAATGTTCCTTCGGTCATGTCCATAAACACATCATTAGCATTTCCAGTATTTGTAGTGAAAACTAATTGTATGCTAGTTGAAGCATTTCCTAGTCCAGAACCATATGGAGATCCAATAACACCAGCGCCAGCAAAATTTCCACCAGAGAAATCTGTTTGTGGATTTTCTACTGCATCTAAAGTTAGATAGTGTGAGTGAGAAAGAGGAGATCCAGATGGAGGAGTGTAACTGTCAATTGTGAAACTACCAGATTGGGTATCAATAACTGCAGCAACATCTCTACCACCACCAGGGGCATCATTACCAGAAGTGTCTATTAATTGACCAGAAGCAATTTGACCAGCAATAACGGTTGCTGGACTTGGCCAGTGTGTCATGAATTCTATTTCTAATTGTTCTGTTCTATTACCAGTAGGACCAATAGAAGGATCTGGTAATTGTGCGACAAATGCATCGAGGTTTTGATATGCTGGATCATAAAGTCTTAGTTCTTGCACAAAATTAGATCCAAGTTGAGTATTAAGGAATGCTTTCCACTGTGCCAATCTAACGTCATCATAATCATCAGTACCACCAAATGGTCCATCATCACCACCAAGTCCATCTCCACTACCATCCCATGGCAACCACTCCTTTACAGTATCTCCAATACCAAATAACATTCTACTATTCCATGGAATTAAAGGATCTCCATCGTCAGCTTCAACAATTGCAGAAATATAAAGGTGGTCGTGTACTGGCACCTGGACAAGAACATCCCCAAGTGGTCCAATTTGAGCACTAACTGATCCAGTTATGCTAAAAGGTACTTCTGTAGTAACAGATTCCAATCCAGTCAATCTAACTGTACCTATGGAGAAGAATATACTATCTACTCCATTTGTTCCAGTACCCTCAATTTGCTCCAAAGGTTGAGATCCAGAAACATCAACTTTATCAAAATACCAATATCCACCTTCAGATCCAACCTTGAATATATCACCGCCAACGGTAGAAACTGGCAAGAATGAAGATGATGCTCTACTGCCATCAACAAATCCAGTTCCAGCAAGTCTTCTATTTCTGTAATCTGGTAACTTAAAGTTTCCAGAATATACCTTTGTTACTGGATTATAACTAGCATTTCCACCATAAGTATTGCCAATCACATCCCATAGAGCCCAGTATTGTGCGGCAGAAACTTCTCTACCATCACATGCAATAAATCCTGGATATCTTGATGCCAAAGATCCGCCAAGGTCACCATAACTAGCAGTTGCTGCTTCCTTGAGAACTGGAAGAACTGTTCCAATTGGATATCCATCAAATTTTTCAGATTTTCTACTGTACCAAACTCCAAGATCAGTTGCTGGTGGTGGTGGAGTTGCATATGTTGTTAATGCCCATGTAAAAGGGTTACTACTTGTTCCTGTACCAACAGTAACTGTTGTGGATGTAGTTGTTAACAGGTTACCAGATGCTTGTAAAATTAAATAGAATGTTGAATTAATAGTAGGATCGAATGTTCTTGGTCCCGCAACTGGAGTATCATAATCAATAGAAATTAATGCGCCATTTGTAGCATTAATGGTAATTGGTCTATTGATTCCAGTAACAGTTATGACATTACTTGACACATAATCAAGTGGAACAACATTCGATCTGTTGACAGGAACATTAAAAGATGCATCAGTATCTGGACCACTACTTGTAGTGACCTGCCATGCTGGAATTACTCTATTACCAACTTTAATTTGAGTTTCTACAGTAGTACTAAAACTAGCAGATGTTTTAGCATAGAGTGTTATTGTATCTCCGTTCTTTACAGTAGCTGGAAGTACTCCTATAGATCCATTATTAATTTTTACTTTAACTTCAGATGCCGTGGTAGAAACTAAGGTCACAGGAACTTCGATTCCAGTTCCAAGACCCTGAATTCCTCCAAGTGGTCTAGCAGCAGATGGTTGAAGATAATCTTCAATCGCATTTGTTACATCAGGAAAAACAAAACTGTCTGGTGTAGTAGAGGGATTGGATCCAGTTGTCACAATCCACGCAGATCCGTCAGCTTCATCTCCAATACTGACAGAAACTGATTTTGGTGTAAGACCAGTTGTAGAACTAGTAACCTTTAATTGCAAATACTGACCATTTGAAATGTTCCTTGGATTTGAAGAAAATGTTACTCCGCTTAAAACATCAAATCCGTTTGCATTAGTAGATGTTGTGTTTGTATTAGATATACCAAACTCTGCTCCATTATCAACGGAAACTACAGCATCTGTGTTTAAACCTTGGATTCTAATTATATTACTATAAATTGCTGTATTTACTGGTTGACCATTTAAATTATCAAATACTGGAAATGGATCTGGAATATTTTTAGGAACAGATTTTGTCGTGATTTTCCAAGTTTCATTACCAAATCCGATCACAAGATTCAATCTTGTTGTTTGATCATTAAAACTTTTAGTTTTACCTCTTACCTGTATTTTTGCTCCATTTTCAACAGTTACGCCAACGGTATCTTGAATCCAATCAGTATCCCATGTTCCATCTCCATTATAATCGATTCTAAGAGAATAAACATCAACTCCACCAATAATGTTTGCTCCGAGAGATATCGGTGCTTGTGTTGTTGGAGTAAGTCCAGAGACCGTGATTATTTCTTCGCCAAGTCTCGTGCCATCGCCATAAACATACATCGTATCCAACTCAGCATCCGTAACAGACTGAAAAGGAAATGGATCTGGTTCAAAATCTTCTGGAACTGTGGTGATTAACCAAAACTGTAATAGATCTCCAATCCTTACAGTAATAGTTTCTGTATAATCCCAGAATGGAGGGGCAGTATATCTGAATTGGATATAATCACCCTCTCTTACATATAGTGGTGTAGTAGAGTATTGATATGCCATTTCAGACTAAACGTTCCAGTAGTATTATTTATCTGCCAGACCTTCGAGAGCTTCGATGAATCCTTTGGGGTAGTCCATATAACAATTCCAAACTACATGTTTCATTCCAGATTTAATTGGAGTTGATTTGTGAAGAAAGTATGGACCACAGGGGAACATCAAAACAGATCCTTTCTTTGGAGATACTTTCAGTCTGTCATTTAAGAATTTTGTATGACCACCATCAAAATCATCATTCAGATAAAGTAAAAAAGACACCAGCAGATTAAATCTGCCATCGGTATCAACATGCCAATTGTATTGGTCATTTTCTCCATAAACTCTATAAGTCATGGCAGATCCAACCATACCATGAGGTTTATAGTAACGATTTATTAGAGGACAATCAGAATAATATTTTTTCAAATACTCATATCCGAGATTTTCCAGTTCATTATTGATATCAAATATTATTTGATTATCATTTTTTAACTTCCCAAGAATGTATGCATCATTATCTCTGCTATTTTTGATCCTAGACATATTAGGATGATTTTTTTCAATACATTCATGAGTTAAAGTAGTTCTAATTCTATCTAATGACTTATCATCTAATACATTAGTATACTCATAAATGTATTTTGTGTGCTTTATTAAAGTTGTCTCAAGTTTCTCCATACACCTTCTTTATTAATATCAACTTGTATAGGGTTATTCGCTTTTATTTCAACAGCAACATCAAGACCATCAATAAGAAGTAAGTCTGATAATACTTCTGTCTCTGGTGTAAATACTGGATTCTCAGATTTAAATTTATCTTCTGTTTCTGGAAGAATTAAATTATCTGGAGTTGCATCAATATTTATGTTGATATCTTTACTAGTAGATGCAGACCCCCCAGATCCCTCAGCAACAACAGCATAAGTAACCATTCTAGGTCCAAATTCCGTATATGGAATACTAGTATCAAAAGTTCCAGAAACTTCTGTTGTACCAACATTAATTTCAGCAGAATTTGGTTTGTTAAGTTGGAATGATGTTCCAGTTACTGTTGTACCGTCTAAGTAAAAATAGGTTGGCGTTACTGTAACAGAAGTATTCGAATATCTGGTAGTATAACTTATTGTAGATTGTTGACCATAATCTATAGTATCTGGTGTGGTTATAGAAATTGTTGGTGGATAATATACTCTCAAAATTATGCTGTCAGAGTCAGTTCCACCAAGTCCAGAAACTGTAGCACCATATGTAGTAGTTTGTGTTGGACAAACTTGACTAAAGCTATTGAGGTTTTGATTGGTTATGCCAGGTCCAATTGTAATTGTATCTGCATCACCAGTAGTTGTCCAAGATAATGTTGTGCATTCGCCAGCAATTATTGAAGATCTTGCGAGAGACAGAGTTACTATTGGTGGAATATAGACAGTAACAGTAACATTTCTGGTCGTTGTTTGATTTCCCTGTCCGTTAGCCGTAAGAGTATAAGTCGTAGTAAATTGTGGATTGACTGTGGTGCTGCCATCTACATCAACACTACCAATACCGCCAATACTAGCAGAAATAGCGTTGCTAGTTTGCCATGACAAAGTAGAACTTTGACCTTGAATTATTGCTGAGGGAGAAGCAGTAAATGAATCAATTGTTGGATAGACTAAGGTGTAATCAACATCAATATACCCATTACCAAATGCATTAGTACCAGATCCAGTAAAAGTTGCATAATTTGAATCATATGCACTTGCTCCACCAGTTCCTCCTATTGATGGATACCTACCAGCACGGTCATCTGCGCCTTCTCTTCCACCAGCGCCTCCTGGGCATCCACCGCCGCCGCCACCGCCACCTCCGCCGTCAAATCCTTGAGATGCTCCAGTTCCACCGCCTGAAATACTAGATAAATTTCCAGTACCAAATCCCTGCCCAAATCCACCATCGCCACCACGAAGAAAACCATCTGGATAACTAGCCCCACCAGCGCCACCACCACCACCAGCAACAATAATATATCCGTTTTTTACAGAATCAAATACTCCACTAGCTCCTCCACCTCCACCTCCTCCACCAGAACATCCCTGGGGACCAGTTCTTCCACCGCCCCCACCAGGAGCAACAGAAGAAGGTCCGCCAGCTCCAGCACCACTATTTGATACACATCCAAATCCACCCCCACCCTGTTTGCCAATTCTAAGTGTTAATGTTCTTGCCGTAAAGGAAGATAATACAAATGTTCCCCATCTACCTCCACCCGCAGTTCCTCCAGGATTTCCATCACTTCCACCATTTCCACCAGATGCAGCTGCAACAAATAGCGTGACATTAGTTGCATTAGCAGGAATAGTTACTGTAGTATCGTCTGTGTATCTTGCCATTTTAGATCTGTCTTAAATTTTTCCATGTTCCAGATTTATTAATATCTACCTGGATTGGAGCGTTTGCTTTTATTTCTACTGGAATATCAATATCTTCTATTAAATATAACTCGGATTGAATAATTTCTTCTGGAACTATATCTGGTGTATATACTGGTTCTTGACTTCTAAATTTTTCATCAGTTTCTTCTAGATTTAAATTATTTGGAGTTTCATCGATAATTATTTCTGTAGTTTCGGTAATTCCAACGGATCCACCACTACCTTGGACAGTTAAAACATAATCAACAAATCTGGGTCCATAATCATCATACACTACATTAGTATTTAATGTTCCATCCCTAACAGTTGCCGACGATGGTGCTGATAACTGTGATGACGTTGCTGCTGGAAGATCATAATCATATGCTAATGTTGATCCAGAAGAATTTCTGAAATAAATTTTTAAATTAATAGAGCTGTTACCATACTTACTGGTATATTGTATAGTTCCTTGTTGCCCATAATCTAAAGTTTCTGGAACTGTTAGTGTAGCAGTTGGTATTTGATTTACTGTTATGGTTATACTATCGGTATCTTCTCCACCAAGTCCAGAAACTCTTGCACTATAAGTTGTAGTATCAGAAGGACAAACTGTTGAGAAACTATTCAAGTTACCATTAGAAACTCCACCAGATAACCACGTTATACTACTAGCATCACCAGTAGTAGTCCAACTAAGAGTAGAACACTGTCCCGCAATAATAGTTGTTGGACTTGCAGATAAGGTGATATTTGGAGGAATATAAACAACTAAAGTTGTGCATCTAGTCGTAGTCCCACCTTCGCCAGTAACGGTAATACAATATTGCTGATCATCGCTTGGAGAAACTGTGGTAGATCCGCTATAACTAGTATTTCCAACTCCAGTAACATTAGCAGAATATAAGTATGATCCGCTAGATGACCAAGACAAAGTTGCACTCTGTCCACTAATAATAGGATTTGGGCTTACTGATATACTTGCGTCTGGCGCTGCTGGTTGAGATGGTCCGTCCAAAGCAAACGAAATTGCAACAGGATTGGTTAAAAAACTATCAGAGCTACTACTATTCTGAACCGTCCACGACCAAGCAATATTTTGTCCCTTAGAATAAAATTTTGTAGAACTATTTCCACTAGTAGTAAATCCACCAGAGCTGAATGATCCCCCACCATAATTAATGGTTCCAGTATCATCAGTTGCAACAGTAAGCGTATAATTTCCAGACCACGGAGCATTAATGTTCCATCCTCCAGTAATAACAACGCTTTTTAGTCCAGTTGTTTGACTAGGATTATAAGGAGTTGACGCATAAGAGTTCATGAATGAACTCCAATTTGGATTGCTACATGCATTCCAACCTACATCTCTACTAGTTGAGTATATTGGCATTTTAGAGAGACCTCAAATTTTTCCAATCGTTTTGCTTGTTTATATCGACCTGTATGGGTGCATTTGATTTAATTTCAACTGGTATATCAACTCCATCAATATACATTAATTCTGACAATACATCAGTTTGTGGAGTAAATACTGGATTCTCACTCTTAAATCTACCATCCGTTTCTTCAATTACCAAATTATCTGGAGTATCGTCAATAATTATTTCAGTAGTTGTTGTATCAGTTGCTTCACCACCACTACCCTGTGCGACAATAATGTACTGAACAGAAAATGGTCCAGACTCCCCGTATGGTATATTTGTAGCAAGTGAATTATTTGAAACAACTGTATTTAATCCACCAATCTCTGCGCTATTGGCAACTGGAGTAATATTAATAACTGTACCAGTAGTTGTATAGTTATTGCCAGTAGTGTTATCTCTGAAAGTATAATATGGTGTTATTGTAATTGATGAGTTTGCGTATTGAGTTTCAAAAGATATAAATCCCTGCTGACCATATACTAGTGAAGTTGGAGAAGAAATAGAGGCGGTTGGTGGTTCATAGACAACAATAGTTACTGATGCTGGGGGAGAACTTCCACCAGATCCAGAAGCAACAGCAGTATAAGTTGTTGTTTGCGTTGGACAAACTGTTGCATTACTGGATAAATTAGAATTTGTCAAAGGTCCACTGGTCCATGTAATTAGATCGGCATCTCCAGTTGTATTCCAAGCCAGTTGAGCACAACCACCTCGTATTACCGCAGTTTTTGTTGAAGATAAATTAACTGTTGGAATTATATACATAAAAAGTTCAATTCTTCCTGATGTGCCAGCATTAGCATTATTGCCACCTGCTGCTCCAGCACCACCAACAGTTGCCGTATAACTTGCTCCAGGAGTATAACCTTTTTCTATTATTTGATTTCTACTCAACGTTACTTCCAAAGCACCACCAGATCCACCACCACGTCCCTGAGCACCCTGTTTTGTTCCAATAGAAACAAATGTAAAACATCTAATATATCCGTTTGCTCCTTTATTATTTTGAAACCAAAGTTTAATACCTCCATTATATTTGTCTCTAAATCCATTTAATGTGTATGGAGCAGCGGTTCCACCACCAGCAGCTTGTTGACAAATATCAGTAACATACCAAGTCCAAGAATTATCTGTATATGGAACAACAAATCTAACATCATAATATTTTCCATTTGTTGGTGCATATCCAAATAGTCCATCGGCAGCGTCTTTATTTTCAAAAGAAACTGTTATGTCAGGACTAGCTGTAGAAAAAATGTGTTCGTTAGTATCATTATTAAAGAAGTGGGTTGATGTGGAAACATATTGGTAATATCCAGGAGTTCCATCACCACCAGCACCATATGAAACTCCACCATAACTTATAGCAGATCCACCAGCAAATAGTGCTCCATTATTTCCAGATGATGCAGAAACCCCAGCAAAACCATTAGTATTAAATCCTCCACCAGATCCTAATGAGTTTTTGTTTCCAGATACGCCACCACCCTGTCCCCCACCAGCGACCATACCAAGCCAAGAAGAATCACCTCCATTAGCTCCATCAGCATTACTTAATAGGTTTGGAGATACATATTCACCTCCACCGCCACCACCCCACATACGCACACGCATGTTATATACCTGATCAGGTATTTGATAACTTTGAGTAGAAGTAAATGATACAGATACTGGCATGTCAGAAACGTATTAAATATTCAACTAGAATAAATGGTGTAACAAGTTGATCAAGTTTTTGCTCTTCAAGGACATCAACATCAACATATGCAGTAACTCCACTCATATCAACTGGAATGGTACTATGTGTATAAGTAAAATTATGGGGATATGTAAATGGTCTGGTAATATTATGCTGGTGAATAGATGCTCTTCCTGCTGCGTTGGATGTTTCTAAAACATGACCAGATCCACTATTTGCTCCAAATCTTTTTCTATCTTTTCCTCCATCTCCACCAACCTCATGATTGCCAGTATAATTCAAATAAGTTTGATTTGAATTGTGTGCGTGTCCTTGGAAATTTTCAATATCTAAACTAGTTTGACTAGTTTTAGAAGCTAAGACATACTTAGGTGATCCAAGCATATCGATTTGACCACTCTGAACAATCGTAGCATTTCCTATATAACTGGCATTAATTCTATTACCAACATTACTAAGAACTTCGATTTGAGGTCCAACTCGATTTATTGGCGTTGCTTGCTCGGTTTCAGTATCAACAAAATCATTATTATAAACACCAGTTCCTCTACCACCAAGAATTACTTTTGATCCAAGATCTGGTAATCTAAATTGTCCGAGATCTCCAGTAGCTGGATCCGCACCTCTAAGATTATCATTCTCCCTTCTAAATCTAGACTCATCTCCAACTCCAAGTATTTGAGCTAGAGCATAATAATCTTTTGCATTTTGAACAGATCCATCACACTTCAAATAACCAGCTGGTAAATTTTGCCTAAAAACAGCAGAATTTGGATCATTTGAAGATCCAATACCAGGAGTTGAGTGAATAATAATTGATCCAGGATAACCACCGTATCTAGATCTTTCTCTTGCGTAATTTGCCATTTTTAGTATTTCTGATTAATATGCTCTAATAATATAGATACATGTCAAAGAAGGTTGGGTTGTATTCATATCTATCTGCAAAGCCGCAACATTACTAGCATTATCAAGAACAGTAGTTGAAGGAATATTTACAGCAGCATTCAGACTAGATCTTGGTTTCAAAGATCCCTGATCATATGTAACTTCTATAGCATCGTGAGTATGTGCAATAAGATCAGCGCCTTGCCAGTCCGATGCTGTATTGCTCACAAGTGTTCCAAAATTTCCAGAAGAAGGAATATCTGGATAATAATTTCTATATCCAGTAGGTATTTGAGCGGTATTTCCTCCCAAGAAATAACTTACTGTTTCTTCGCTTTCCAATCTTGGATCAAGAAGATTTGGAGAAATTGGAGTACGTTGTACACGCCTTGGAATTATATTAACTGGTGGATTTTCAGATCTCACTAATGCAAGTGTTCTACCAGGACTTCCATTTCCAAATCCACTAGTTCCTTCAAAATCGCCCCAATTTTTTTGTTGGATTTCATATTTAAATCTAACTTCCAGACCAGTATCATCACCACCAAAAACGTCATCAACGTTATCAACTGCTTGCATAGTCCATGTTGTTGTGATGTTTTCATATGGAACAACACCACGTCCTGGTTGAGTATCTGGATTGCTAGCTAAAGTTTCGTATGAACCATTATGGGTATGATTTCTTACATGTGATACACCTAGTTTTCTGCCACCTAGATAAACCGTTTGTTCTCCTTCACCTGGAATAATAGTATTACCATCGATTTTACCAACGTAATCATTTCTATCATTAAGGGTAAATATGACATCTGTATAGACATCAGTAAATACTGTTGGAACGCCATTATCAGTATTTGGACCGATAAAAGGAGAAATAATAGATCTTGCATCTGGATCAGTATCAATTGACTTTCCAGTTCCACCAGCAACTGTTGTTGCAAAGTATGATTCTTCCAAATCCATTAGAACTTTTCCATTAAGATTTGGCAAAACAAATTCACCAAAGTAATTTGGAAATGCACCACCTAGATTGGAGACACCTGCGTTATAAGTGTCTCCAATCACTTGAACTAGCAAAGGATAATCCTTTGCATTTTTTGTTGACCCATCGCATATAATCCATCCCTCAGGAATATTGCTGAGGGGTCCACTCCAAGGCATGATGGTGCCGATAACGGCAGCCTTTGCAGTTTTGGAAGATTGATAAAACATCTGATTATACGTCCATTAGATACCAACCAGTCAGAGATGATGGAACACCTGGGTTACCATCTGGCGTAGAAGCACCAGCATAAACAAGTCCAAATGCAGCATATGGTGTTTGTACGATCAACTCACCACCATTATATCCAATAAAGCTGCTGTTAGGAATGCTGCTCAATAGAGTATTTGCAGTATTGCTGACTTGACCTTGTACTTTAACGTTATCAGGTGCTCTTACAACTAAAGATAGGTTGTAAGTTAGATTACCACTAATATCTATAATGCGAATCGTATCTCCAATTAGAGCATTCTGTGGCAAGCGAACCATAGTATTTCCAGTAGCGTTAATGAAGTAATTGACATTTGCTTGTGCGTTAACCGTGGAATCGGTAGAATACTCCCATTTAGCACCACCAGTTCTCGTGAAGTAATTTGAAATACCAGCAATCTTAACTGCTCCATCATTAGCAACAGAGAAGATCTCATCTTCCTCATCAGTTCCACCAGAGTAAACTGTTAGATCACCACCTTCAACATAGACATCACCAACGACACGAAGATCACCACCGAACTTACTCTCGCCAGTTCCGAGAGCAGAGAAAGAACCATATGTGGTAAAGTCACCCGAAGAATTGACAAACGTTAGTCTAGGTGTTGTTCCATCAGTTCCATAGATGCTGATATTTCCACCATTCATTCTAACATTACCAGTTGCTGTATCAATCTGGAATGTGGTTCTTAATGGTACAGTATCACTTCCACCATTAGTAATTGTGAAGAACTGTTGATTTACAATAGTCGATCCATTAATTGTTAATGTATTCTCAGTAGTTAATGTTCCAGCGATATTTGTATTACCGCTGTTTGAAGCAACAGTAAATCTATTGAATCCAGCTCCAACTCCAAGATTACCAAAGATCTTTGTATTTCCAGTAGTTGATTCTACTTCGAATACAGTTGCTGCTGGGTCACCACCATCATTAACAGATAGTGTTTGTGGTTTAGTAGAAACTAATTGCTTAACCTTAACAAATTCTGATTGAGATAATCTGAGGAAGTCTTGAGTGGTAATAATTCCACCGAACTCAGCAATACCGATATTAACATCAATCGGTGAGTTAGTTAGTCCTGCTGGAGGATCATCAACTTCACCATCATTATTCAAGTCAACGCCAGTAATATAACTTGCGTTTGATTGCTTCTCTAACTTAGCAATCACACATCCATCTGGGTGATTAGTATATGTTCCAGTTCCTTCTTGTCCTCTAGCAACAATCAGTCTATATCCGTTTGGATCATTTGGATTGCTTAGGTTAGCAAGTCCAACAACACGAACGATTTCACTCTGAGCTTCATTTCTTAGTCCAGTAACGGCATTTGGAGCAACACCAACAGTATTTGGAGAAGCAGAATTTGCTCTGTCAATTAGGAGTAGATCACCAACTCTAAAGTCACTTGGGGTAGGTGTTGTGATTGGTAGGTAATATGTTGTTCCAGCATCGTTTGTTCCGTTTACCTGGAAAGTAAAGTCTCCACCACCAGCGCCACCACCAAGTTGATCATTAGTAATTGTTAGAACGTCGTTGTCTGTATAACCAGAACCAGGACTTTCAATTGTCAGATCAAAGCTCTTGTCAAATCTGATTAGAATTGTTACAGTAGCACCAGTTCCCGTACCACCCTGAACGTTCAGGAAGCTGTATGTTCCTGGAATTCTATTTGCGCCGCCGTCGTTAATAACATTATCGAGAGCAGCAATTTGACCGCCAGCAAGTAAGAATGCCGTGGAACCCCAGAATGAAACACCGCCAGTATCAATTAGTTTTCCACTCTCTTCATATCTGTAGAAATCAATATTTGGATTAGTTACCCCACCAACATTATGTGGAACAGCAGTAGTTCCAAATCTGGATCTTTCGACCTTTACAATACCAGCACTCAGACCACCATTTAGTCTAATGTTTCCTTCCACATTATGACTTGCCAAAACATTCAGAGTGTTTCTTACTGTAGTAGATCCACCAGTAGATCCCAAAGTAAACTGAGTTGCATTAGTTGCAAGATTTACAGTATTTGTTTGGTCTCCATCAAACAGATCAACAGTTCTGGTTTGAGTGAATATTCTAGATGTGCTCGTTCCAGCAGCATAACTCGAACCAATTTCCAATTCACCAGCAATTAGAGTCTGTCTTGTTCCAATCTTAGTGAAGGAAGAAAGATTACTCCATGCACCACCAAGTACAATTTCACAGTTATTTGCAACAGAATCAGAAACGCTAGCAATATCAACGATTGCATTCTGAGAGTTTCTATGAATTCTTAAAGTGCTTTGAGTTGCAGCATTACCAATTTGAATAACTTGATTTGTTGACGAGTTACCAATATTGATGTTTTGATCAACATTAGTATTGTTACCAATACTTAAGATCTGTCCTTCGCCAGCAATATTTAAGATGTTAGCGTTGGAATTAACAAAGTTAAAGGTATTTGAAGTGGTAGTGATGTCTCCACCATTTACTTGTGTATCACCAGTAATTTCAAAATTACCAGTTACTCTACCATCACCAACAACAACTAGAGCTCTGTTCAGATTCTTGAATGGGTTGACAAGATCATTAACAGCGGTATTAATACCAACTCTACCACCATTAGTTGTCATTACTCTGAGAGTAGCGACTGCATCTGGACTTGCACTATTTCCACCAACCAAGAAGGCATTATTTAAATTAGTTTCTGTCTTAACTATAGAAGATTCCGTTAGATAAGAAAGAATCTTCTTACCGCTAATAAACGTATTACCAACAACATCTAGGTTTGCTCTTGGATCGGTTTCAAGGGAAACGAATCCATTCTGACTCGCAACGTGCGACGAACGAGCAATAGTGTTGATTCCTAACTTATAGTCACCAATTGTTTCTGTATCTGTTCTAATTGCTTCAGCACCAAGAACACCAACTTCCTTCCAGTTTGCATTAGAGAACTGAATTGTTGGAACAACACCACCTGGAGGAGTTGCGGCAACAACGTCTACTGCCCAATTTAGAGTAGCAGAAGCAATAGAATCGATTACCTGGAAATAAACGTAGTTGTTGTCTGGATCATATGCATCACCTGGGGGGCTATAAATTGCCCAAGTTAGGTTCAATCTAGGATCAATAAAGAAGTTATTGATTCTGATCTGAGATCCAGATGTCAAACCAATATCTTTATTGCTAATGTCAAGTCCAGTAGAAGAATCTACAAACGTTAGTTTGACTACATTACTTCCATTAAATGTAATGGTAAAGATTTGAGTTGCAGGGATTTGACGGAAGTAACTTGCATAAATCCATCCAAGTGATCCGCTCTGACCTACTTCCAGACCTTTGAGTAGAACATCACCAGTAGATGGAACTACTCCACTATATGATACGAATTGGTTTGCATAAACTCGGTCACCATTATCAGAAACTAAGGCATTATTATTTGGTGTAACGTTAGATGGATTTCCAGAAACAGTATGAGTCTGGAACATATATTTCTGACCATTACCTCTGGAATTAAATCCGAAGATTGCTGCCTGAATTCTATTCTTACCGATACGAATATCGCCATTAAGAGTTGGTCTGAATGCAGTTCTATCAAGAAGTTCATCTTGCTCTACACCAGTTACTCCATCAACAGTTGCAACATTAGAACGAATAATCAGAGAATCACGTATTTCTGTTAGATCATTATCTTGTACAGAAATAACTAATGGAGATTGGAATGTATTCTGTAGTGTACCGTCTCCACCAACTACAGTGATGTTCTGCAGGAATGTTACGGGATCGTCAAATGTTGTGGAAACATTAGTTAGAGTATCATCGTCATCTGTGCTATCTACGAGTTGAGCAGATTCTAAGAAGGTCTCTTCGCCTGTGATAGCGTTAATCTTACGGTTACCAATATAGAGATCACCGTTGGAGTTCAGACCCGTGTAGAAGACGATACCACCGTCCTGTTTCTTGCTTTGGGCATAGAAGTCCTCAGTGGGAGTTAGGACGATCTCCTGACGCGCAGGGAGACCAGTAGAGTAGTTACCAGGACCGAAACCTAGGTATTCAAATGTATGGTTACCAGCACGGGCAATAGATGGTCTGCGAAGTTCAACATAGTAACGTTGATCAGAAAGAACTGTGCTGTTACCAGAGATAGGAATACGACGATCTTCTGAACCAGAAGTTGCATTACCAGTTTGAGCTTGGATTGCATTAGCACCGCTATACTGATTCATGACAAATGCTGGTTGGTTGATTAGGTCTTCAACCAATTCTCTTGTTACTGAGTTTTTGAAATCATTAGTAGTAACAAGTCCATGAATATAATTGTCCGCTGCAGAGTAAGTCTGAGGTGGATCAATTAGAGATGCTGCATAATCCTTCTCTTCATTTGTTGTACCTGCCTTCTGGAACCACAGAGGATCATTCTTGTAGTTCAGAGGATATAGGCTGCTAACTGGCTGAGAGAACTTGAAGTTTCTGAAGTTTCCACCAGAACCAGCACCAGTTGGGAATGGAGAGATATTGCCACGTAGGCAGCTTAGATAGTAAATACCGTCTTGCTGACCTGCGATTCTACGCTGAAGTGTTTCATAACTGAAGACATAGAAAGTATCTTCGATGACTCCAGCATCTTGAACAGAAGCAACATAATATTCAACACCAGCATCATCCTGAATACGATCACCAGGAGTAATGGTGTATACATTTGCGCCGTCTTGCTTGTAGTAATACTCTGGATATCCCTTGCGAATAAGAGTCTTGAGTGGCAGAGATTTGCCCATATCCTGATCCTCAAGCATGTCAGCAAAGACATTACCTTGAGTAAATCTGGTATTGAAGAACTCACTAAACTCTAGTTTTCCACCACGAAGAGACTTAAGAATCAGATAGTGATCACCACCAACGGTGTAATATCCATGAATATTAGCAATACCAGAAGAATTTCCAGTCCACTCAACTTCATTTACAGAAGTACTCTGTGTCTTGCTGGTTACAAATTCTCCACCCTGAGGAGCAGAAATCTTAACAGTAGTAAAGCTTTCATTTCTCAAACCAGGATAGTTTAGAGCATCTACTGTATGATCAAATACAGTTAGTTCTAGGTATTTAATATCTGGATTTAAAGTGTCTTCTACATAACGACCATTTTGAATAGTTGCTTGAATTCCAGAATTAAATCTTGCAAATGCTCTGTATTCGATACCTTGATTTGTAATATCCTTCTTGTATGGATCATAAGCAAAATCAGTATTTAATGAATTGAGAGCAAACTGAGTTGAAGTATATCCAATATACTCTCCAGCTTGTACTGGGTTCTCAAAACGAGCACCATATACAGATCCAGCAACTGGTTTCAGTAGAATTTTCTGCGGTACTAATTTACGAGTATCATCAGTTCTTGTCTTGATTACAAATCCATTAATAGGATCTCTTGCGTTCTCAAGATACTTAGGAATTACAAAACGAAGTTTGTATGTTCTGTCTTCTTTTGCTCTGGTATCATCTAGACGTGTGAACCAAGTATCAGTTGTTCTCGATCTTTCTGCATAATCAATTTGCTTCAATCTCCAGAAAATATTTTCTTCTCTGACAGACTGAGAATTTACAGAAGATCCTTCGTCCTTACACTGAACATACCACTTACCAGTAGAAGTTACAGCATCAGTAAATCCAGGATCAAATCTTACTGGGCTTCTACGCTTGTTAGCAAATACTTGGAACGTTCCAAGTTGACCAGAAGTAAATGTAATTGGATTTACATTATTGATTGCATCAGCATGTGTCTTGTGAATGGTAAAGACTTTATCATTCTGATATCTTGCATAGAATTCTTTATTAGAATTAATTCTACCAACATCAGCACTTAGCGGATCAGTAATTGCAACATCAGAGTCATTTTCATATGTCGTTGAAACTAATGGAAGTTCACCACCTTCAATCTCTCTAAAGAATACTTTCTGTGGAGTAACTGATGAGAATGGAATATCAAAAATGTGAGATACATCTGTCTCAATACCAGCAGTTACACTATTTGTTAGCGTACATCTGTAGTTGTGAAGATCATATCTTTCATCTAGTACAAACTGATAGATATCAATTTGAACATCTTTGTCAATTCCTTCTGTCTCAGATGAATAAATGTAGATACCAGCAGCTGCATTTTCTTTTGAAGTTGCAAGCATTAACTTGGTTTGATCACTTCCATTAAAGAAAGTAGTAGTGCTGTAATTTTCTGGTTGTGTTCTTCTACCTGGAGAAATTACATAATATGTTCTGTTTGTTTCAAATCCATTAGGAAGTCTAACCAGACGCTTATCAATATCTACATATTTGCCAGTATTCGTATTAAAACGAGGGCGTGGAACGAGTCTTACTGGAGTTCCAGTTTCGAAGTTATGTGGGTTTGAAGCACCATAACCAGTAGTATCAACAGTAAACACAGTTGCTCTTGAAGCAAAAGTAGCAGTATTTACGGTTGGTTCTTCTCTAGCAACAGTTCCAAGACCACTACTGATGATGGTTGTGATAGCACCGATAAGAGTTTCGATAGCATTAGCAACACCAGCACACTCTCTCTGAGTTGGAGAACCTGGAGATCCAGTTGTTGTGTCCTGAATAACATCTGGATTTGATGATTCTGGTCCAACATCAACAGTTTTTGGAAGAGCATTTGCCCACTGACCTTTCTCTAAGGTAAAGTATAGATTTACTGTTGTGCTTGTTTGTAAAGCATTTACAGTATTTCCAACATTAAATCTAGAGTTTGCAACACCTAGTTCAATCTCCGTATTGCTGACGATTCTCTTAACATAAGTTCCAGCAGGAATATTTGTTGTTAATTGAACTGCATTTGGTTGCAGTAATCCATTAACATATGCTGGATTTACAGGATCAGTATTGTCATATTCAGCAACTTTCATGCCGATGACAATACCACGAGTATCGAGAACATCTACAATAGCAGATCCAGCTTCAGTTTGGCAATTGAATGCGAGGAAATCAAAGTTTCTCATCGCAGCAGTTGCTAACTGACCTGTGTAAGTCCAAGCATCTAATGTTTCTACCTTTTCGCCATCGATATACTCCAGATCATTACCAACATAATATGCTTCAGCGACTTGAATAACGTTGCTGTTTCCACCAAATCTGAGGTCATTTACTAATCCATCAACAATATAAGTAACGTCACGGAAGCACTTAGATTGCTCAGCATTCAGAATAAAATCACCACGATTTACTTCTGGAAGTTCGAGAAGTGTAGCAAATTCAACTGCTTCGGTAACAATATCAAAAAGGTTTTCAATCGAAGAGCGAACGTTAGCACAATCCCATCTTCCAGTATCTACTGGTGGCAGATCATTAAGATTACCAGAAGCCAGAGAATCGCAAATAATACCAATCAACGTATCAACTGCCGACAGAACATCAGAACAGTTGTTAAGTGTGTACTCTGTTGGTTGTGCTGGAGAAGTTCTAGTGATTCCAGTTAGATTTCCAACTCCAGCATCTGTTCCGATTCCTTGAATAATAATGTCAAGGAGAGTATTTGCTGCAGATACAGCAGATGCACATACAGGAGTTTCCCAATCATCAACAATTGTTGTATCGATGATTTGATCATAATCATTATTTGGAGACTTAGATACTGGAATGTTTCTAATTACATCAGTAACAAGTGCTTTTACTTCGATGAAGACACGTCTTGCTTCATCTCTCTCAGAATCAAGGAAAGTTTCAATTGGTTGACCGTTGAGAGTATTGGTAACGTATACATTTGCAGCGTCATATGATTTTGCGTTACCACCAAACTTAACGTCATACATGACAGCGTTAAGAACATCATATACATCATCAAGACAATCTTGCTCTGTATTTGTTGCTTGTGGTGCATATGATGGATATGCAACCTTCATGCGTTCATATGCTTCTTTAGCAATAAACTCTTTATTCTCAAGGACCATATTATATGCATCGGCATGAATGTCCGAAACATATGCTGGGTCTCCATTATTATCAAGAGTAATTGTTAGATCTTTTTCATATAGTTTATTATTGATTGCAGCGTTAATTGCATCAGCAACACGCTTGAATGCTGTAATAGATGGTTCTACTTCATTATCAACACCATTACCAATCAAAACATTATTATAGAAGTATTCTTTAGTTGCAGCAATAGTGTATTCATTACCACCAAACCAAAGATCCTGGGCAATCGCGTCAACAATATGTCCAATATCTCTACGGCACTTGACTTCACCTGAAAGAAGGTTTCTAGTTACAACTGCTGGCAATACTCCAAGATCACCATCATCGATTGCCTGAGTGATGATATCAGAAAGAGTGGTGATAGCACTTTGAACATCAGCACATGCTGTTGGATCTGTATTAGGTACTACTCCGTTACCATCGTTATACTCAGACTCACCCGCAGTTACTGTGAGATCTTGATATGTTAGCTGGTTTGTTACTGCTGCAATCATTCCTGCTTTTGCAGCATTAAATCCAGTTATGCTTTCAGCTTCTTCTCCAACCAATCCATTTGAAATTGGGTTTCCGCTGTTATCAAAATACTGCTCAGCAAACTTGATAGAATATTCATTACCACCAACAAACATGTCTAGGGCAACAGCATCAATAAAGTAACCGATGTCTCTGCGGCACTTAGTTGAACTGTTATTTGGGAAAGTAAATGTTGGATGTTGAGTTACAATCGCTTGAAGCGCAAGATCTTGAATCTCATCTTTGTTGCGACGAATTAAACGATACGCATCAGCAAAACGTGACTGTGCGTTGCTCTGAGTATCTCCAGGAATATAGAAGTCTGGGTGATAAACAGCAATCTCTGCAAGTGCATTATCTAGAATATAATCTCTATTCTCAACGATTAGATTTCTTGCATCCTTATAGCGTCCAGCAGGATCTACTTTGTTTGCATCATCAACTGTAACACCATTATCAGTTAGATTCTGTTCTTCTGCTTCAGATCCAGTATATCCAACATTAACTCCATAAGAAGAAAGAACGCTGTTGGAATCTGGATCATATAGATCCGCTTTAATTGTTAGAAGATTAGCAATTGCAAGCTTGCAAAGATCTCTCGCTCTATTGAAAGCAAATACTGTCTCTCTTTCTTCGCCAACAAAAGCATCTGGTGTTCCATCACCATTAAAATACTCTTTTACTTTTTCAATAGTGTTATAGTTTCCACCATCTCTTAAGTCTTCTGCAATAGCATCAACCAGTTCCCCAACTGTCTCAGAACTAATAGTCGATGTTGGGAAAGAAGTTACCGTTTGTTGAATAGTGGTATCAATAATCTCTTGACGATTTGCAATAATTAGATCACGAGCATCATAATAACGGTTAGACTCTGGATCTAAACCAGGATTGACATAAGGAATATTGCGAAGTCTTGGATACTTCTCCATGATGTATCCATAAACTTCCTCCTGAATCATGCGACGGTTGCTTTCAATTAAGTTAGCAGCATCTGCATAAACATTATTGATTGCAAATCCAGAAGGATTGAGGATACTTGCACTAGCAACGTACTTGACAAAACCAGTTGGTTCTAGTGTAACATTAAATTCCTCAGTTCCACCAGGAGTTGCTGGATCTAATTGAACATAAAGCTTTTCATCTGTTTTAGCACCCAATCTGTATCCATTAATTGTAACAGCTGGACGATCAATAGGAGTAATAATATCATTACTACCTAGGAAAAGTTTAGTGTAGTTATTGACATTTTCGTTAGTTCCTTTGATGTCAACAACATAATAATTTTGTTTCTTAGTATTTGCTTCAGACTCAACAACCTGCTGTGGTGGAATAATGTCGGTAATATAACCACCCTTATCTTGGTTGAAGGCAAATCCTTTGAAACCAATAGCGTGTAGAGAAGTATTACCAAAGTTAGAGTTGGAGTTGGTGATCGACATGTCACCACCAGATTCCATCAGGAAGTGATCAGCGAAACCAACCGCGAAGATCGAAACGTTCTGAATGAATGCATCGTCAGAAGCACGAACGTGGAAGTTTCTCCAATCATCCTTCCAGTAAGAATCACCTTTGGTGTGATATGGAACTGTAGCAAAAGCATCAGTCAGAGACGCTTGGTTCCAAGTATTAGAATACTCATCATAGCGAATGAATGCTCTGTCGTCTTTTTGGAGAGATACACCAGTGTACTGAGCAATAACCATCGACTTAAAGCCTGTTGCCTTAAGACCATTAGCCCAGATACCACAAATACCCCAAGTAGAACGAATAGAACAGTTAAAAACATATGGCGATGCTGACTCTACGCTATCTACTTCTGCAAGTGTTTGTGCGTTCTGACCTAGAGTTGGAACACTAACTGTCTGTCCAGAAACAAGGTTAGTTCCAATAGCACTTACAACAATAGGAACTTCATAAGTGAACTTACGAGGATCATTCTGGTCGATACTCTTGATTGGGAAGATACCCTCAAGAATGCTATCAATCTCGGTTCCAGAAATAGCAACAAACTGACCCTGGAAGTATCCATGATCAACTTTGGTTGTTACTTCAATTTCCGAAGTTGATGAAGGAATACTTGGTTTTGTTGTTGCGTCTGTTAGTTTCAGACTTTCAATAACTCTACTGTCAGATAGAGGTCCAACGATTCTATTTTCCTGAATGTTGAAATCAAATTCACCTGGATCATCAATTGTAGGCTGATATGCAGAGAATGCCTTAGCAATCTTTCTGTAGAATAGACCCAATTCTTCCTGATCTGCATATTCAAATACAGTCAGTTTGTGGTGAGAGTAGTTAGGAGCGGTTAACTTAGTGAAATCAGTTGGATCATAGTAAACAAGACCAGTTCCCTGTGTGTTATCATACAGAGGAGATTCTGATGTTGTCTGACCATCCTTAATCGTGAACTGCCAGAAGTAACAACCACCAGTTACGTTAAAGATTGCAGAACGAGGAACTGTTACTGATGCAGGATCGGGAACATATAAAGGACGAACAGTAGTTCTTCTAAGGTCATAACCAACAAGAGAAGAACCTCTAGGGATGATAGCACCACCCTCAGTATTGTTAAACTTGTAAAGTACGTTATCTGGATTAGAAATGTCAAGGATTGAGTTGTCAGTCCATGCATTTAGTGCTTGATCGAATCCAAATACATCAATACCGCTGGTGTCTACAAGACCAGGACGGTTATCAATATAGTGAATGCCAGGCATCAGCATGATGCTGAACTGGTCAAATCTATCATTACCAAAACCAGGAAGATACGAATATCTTGCGATTTCTAGGAAAGCACGCTGGATACTTTTGAATGGTGTAATTGGTGAATTACCTCTGTTTGATAACGCATCAGTCGCGTTGAAATCATCAGGAGAAACATAAAGATACTTACCAGTTTTTGAGCTGATAAGGTTATCCAGACGTGTTAATGGCATGATTATACTAACCCTGGGGCGTGAACTTTTTCCTTCAACTTATTTATACACCAGCACGGTAGTTGTCCCCCTGGATCTTCATTTTGACAAGTTCTTTAATGCATATGTAAATGTAATTAAATTGTTCGTACCAAGTACAATCACCTTTCATATTTTTTGTGCGAAAACACTCTCTCTAGGATTCGAACCTAGGACACCTTGATCCGTAGTCAAGTGCTCTATTCCGCTGAGCTAAGAGAGTAGGCGAAGGGCCAGAGACTTGAACTCTGAACTTTGGTTTTGGAGACCAAGATGTTACCAATTACACCAACCCGACAGGTTCTGAGGGTAGGATTCGAACCCACGAATGGCGGGACCAAAACCCGCTGCCTTACCGCTTGGCGACCTCAGAGTGGGGTGTCGTATGGGAATTGAACCCATCTAGGTAGTTCCACAAACTACTGCCTTACCACTAGGCTAACGACACATAGCAGTAGGTGGATTTGAACCACCGACCATAGGAATATGAGACCCGTGCTCTGCCAGACTGAGCTATACTGCTGAGGCGGAAGTGGTTGGATTTGAACCAACGGATGCCCCTAAAGACATCGACGGTTTAGCAAACCGCTGCATTAAGCCGCTCTGCCACACTTCCAAGTGGAACCGACAAGATTTGAACTTGTGACCGCTCGGTTATCAGCCGAGTGCTCTACCGCTGAGCTACGGTTCCAAGGCCGAGGAAGGTAGAATTGAACTACCGACACCATGTTCTTCAGACATGTGCTCTACCAACTGAGCTATTCCCCGAGGTATTCCTAACGGGATTCGAACCCGTGCTGCCACCTTGAAAGGGTGGTGACCTAACCGCTAGTCGATAGGAACATAATGCCACAACCACCAAGGAGGAACACTCCATCGGCAGCGTAGCAACGACCCATACGGGATTCGAACCCGTGATCTCCACCGTGACAGGGTGGCGTGATAAGCCTCTACACTAATGG
>JACCEC010848881.1_pt1 | contig 25578 bp, 10 predicted proteins | sample 7450121 | NCBI WGS metagenome assembly JACCEC01 (sample SAMN15323455, study PRJNA562643) | freshwater metagenome | isolation source: river surface water | place: USA:Blue River Watershed | collected 2017-08-18 | reverse complement strand
GGTGTAGTTTTGTCTATGGCTTGGCTTTGCTAGATTTCCATTTGGCTCGCCAAATTCTGCTTTAGGAAACTTTCTAAATAAGGTTGAGTTTAGGATAATCTTAAATCCTAGGATTGCTAGTATTTAAATTACGTTTTAGGGAAAAACTCTCTACTATTTAAAAAAATCTTTAATAAGTGTTAAGGACTAAGTAACCCTAGCTTCGCTAGAGTTACTAAAAAGAAATGGAACCTAATATACATTTATTTATTAAATGACATTCAAAAGGTTCAAGCAAAGCCGAGAAATATTTGTTTTTTAAATGTCTAAAGATTCTTAAAATATGTTTTCTGAAGACCCAAAATTTGCACGCAAACTTAGTGAAATTAAAATTACGTAAAGTTTGTTGTGGGAAGCCTTGAAAAAACCACAAAAAAGTCTGCTTTGCAGATTTTGGCAAACCTAAGGTTGGGTTTTTAAGAATTTGACAAAACCTAGAAAAAAAAAAAGAAACGCTTAATTAAAAAAATTACCGTAGGTTTTTATGGTATTTTTGTTTTTACAATTTAGTTAACTTTGCAAACGCAACCCTCTGGTTTAAGTTAACAACTCATTCAGGTAAGAAAAATTGTTCGAAAAATTAAGTATTTTATGACAACAAAAAATCAATGAAATTCAAAAATATAAAAGGCTTTCTTAATTAAAATAAATATGGGTCAAAAAGTTCATCCTCTTGGATTTCGTGTAGGAATTACAAAAAAACATCAATCACAATGGTTTTCTAGATTTAATAAATATAAATATTCTCAAAGTATTTTAGAAGATCATATGCTTCGCAAAACATTAATGAATTTATTCCCAGAATTATTAAATCCGGTTTTAAAAAAAATTCAAAAACGTGAAGATGACATTTCGATTACTCCAAGAATTACTCAAATTAAAATCGAACGTGGTTTAATTCCTTATGAAATTTGCATTCAAATTCATGCTGAAAATTGTCAATTATTAAAATCAGCGATTGATAATTTAAAAATTAATAGAGAATTAGTTTCAAAACTTCAAAAAGCACGCCGTTATTTCTTAAGTTTAAAACTTAAACTTAAAGATATGCCAACAATGAATGAAAATGATCTTGATCAAAGAAATACTTCAGAAACTCAAAGAAGTTTTAAAAAAGAAAATAAATCAGGTCAATTAAATGCAAATTTTGTTTTAAGTAATAAAAAATCAACTAGTGGTGCTAATTCTAAATCATCTTTTGTTAAATTATCAAAATTATCGAAACAAGAACAAAAACGACAAAGAGTTCTTAAAAAAAGATTAAAAAAAAGACAATCAATTCGACGTCGTTATCGTAAACTAGTTGCAAAAAATTTATTTATTAAAAAAGTAGGAAATAAAGTTATCAAAAAATTAAGTTTTAAAAATAAACGTCAAGCATTTACTAAAAAAACTGCTAAATTAATGGCTACTAAAGTAGTACGAACACGCACAAATAAATCTAAAGTAGAAACAAATGCTTTTTCTTCACGTATTAAAAAAAAATTTGTAACTATTTTTATTAATAAAATGAAAAAGAATTTCTTTAAAGAATTAAAAAAAAATCTGATTTATTGGAATCAACAAATGACAATGAATCCAAAAATGGCTCCATTAGGTTATAATAAAAAATGGAGTTTAAACCGATTAGCAACTTTAAAATCATCTTCTTTATCAAAATTAATAAAAATGATTGGTGTTATTGAACAAAAATCATTTGTTAAATTAGAATCTTTAAGAAAAGAATTTATTGCTTTTGGTTCAATTTCTAAAGTTCAAAGTTTTGCTTATTATCAAATTATTAATTTCTTAAAAAACTTCAAAGAATTAGTAAATAAACTAAAACGTGAACAAAAAATTCAGTCAGCTCTGAATAAATTAACTAAAGATGGCAAAAAAGGTTCAACTCATTCATTAGAATCTACAAAATTAACAAATATTGAAGCTTTAAAATTTAAACAAAGTTTAAATTTTGTTGAGAAAAAAAACGGATTAGTTTATTCATTAAAAGAAAGTGTTGTTCGTAGAAAACTAAATAATATTGATAATGAATGTCGTCAAATGAAATTTATTGAATATTTAAAAGATCTTGTAAAAAAACACCGTACAGAAAATATTTATTTTTATTTATCAACAATGGCAGATGCAAGAAAAAATTTACGTAAAATTAAATTATTTACAAAACAGCATGCTAATTTCTTATTTGGACTAAATTTAAAATCTGTTAATGAACAAAATACAGATCAATTAAAAGAACATTTAAGTAAAGTTTTAGAAAAAACAACAAGAAAACTTGATTCTGAAAAAAATTTACAAGATATTTTCTTAGAGCAACTTGAAAAAGAAAGAAACATGTTCCAAGATAATTTATTATTAACTCCAAAAATTTCAATTAAATTTTATTCAGTAAATTCTGAAGCTTTAAAATCAAAAGCCTCTGTTGTTTCAGAATCTGTTGTAGACGCTTTAGAAAAACGTAAAGCGTTTAGAAAAGTTATTAAAGATGCAAAAGAAAAACTAATGAAAACACCTGGAGTAAAAGGTGTTAAAATTCAAGTAGCTGGTCGTTTAAATGGTGCAGAAATTGCTCGTACAGAATGGGTTCGTGCTGGTCGTGTTCCACTTCAAACATTACGTGCTAATTTAGACTATTCTTATCGTACTGCAAGTACTATTTATGGTATTATTGGTGTTAAAGTTTGGATTTTTAAAGGCTATACGAAACTTGTTACTAAATAATTTTTAAAGCTTTTCGGCTTAACTTTTATTTATTTTAATAAGTTAATAAAAAAAGAAAAATGGCTTCTGTTTAACTTACAGTTTTGAGTAAAAACTGTAACTTAAATAGAAGCCATTTTTTTATTAAGCTTTTTTCTCAAAAAACTACATTTTGTCTAAACCCTACCAAAGTTTGAAAAGCAAACTTTGGTAGGGTTTAGACAAAAGTTTGAAAAAAAATCTTGTTAGTTAAATTATAGTTTTATTTTTTTTTTATTTTTTACAAAGTTTTGCTTTGCAAAACTTTAAGAAAAAAATCCTAAAGTTTTATGAAGCCATTTAATACTAAAATTTTTTAGGATTTAAGAATGTTTTAGATCTAACTTTTTTTCTAAGTTTTGCTTTGCCAAAAGTCTAAGAAAATAGAAAATTAAGTTATCGACTTTACAAATATTTAAATGTTGCAAAGGCTGCTTAGCAGCCTTTGGCAAGGGTTTTTAAATTTTTTTAAAAAATAAAAAAAAGCAACATTTAGTAAATTTTTTTCTATTTTTAAATTTTGTTATTTTTAATAAATTAAAAATAGATTTTTAAAACAGATAATAGTAAGCCCAAGGAAAGTCTTCTTAAGTTTGCAAGCAAACTTAGATAATCTCTTTAGCAAACTATAACAAGTTATATCTGTTGGTTTGTCCAAAAAGTTTAGTTTTATTTCGTTAAATGATTTTATTTAAAGCTTGAAAATAATTTTTTATTATAGAAAATTCATTTCTAGCAAATATCAAAGCTTGCAAAAGTTTGCTTAGCAGACTTTATAATCAATTATGACCGGTTGGTTTAAATTAGCGTATTTCCGCTAATTTTTATTAATTTATTAGCCTAATTTCCCCAACTTTAATACTGCCGATTTAGCATTTAGTTTATAATTGTTAGCATAATTAACAGCTCAACCCATTCGTCTGTATATTTGATTTTAACTTTCCTTAGAAACAAACTTTTTCAGAGGTTGAGAGAGTTTGTTTTGCAACTTAGGGTTTTTACATAATTGCAGATGATGTTATTTTTAAAAGCTGTTCTTGAAACTAAAACGTATATTATAAGCATTTACTAAAAAAGTATCGATTTGGGAAAAGCTAAAGAAATTAAATCATTAAAAAGAAAAATGAATAATTATATTTATAATGAAATTTTGAATTTTAATAAAAATGGACCCTTAAATGATCTGAATAATGAAAAAATTGAAAAAAAATATTTTTGGAATCAATGTTTTGATAAAAGTCGTTTAAAAAATTTTGTTTTATGGTTTTTATCAAACTATGGGGAATATAAAACAGTGGAATTAGTCGAAGAATTAAAGAATTTAGGATTTCAATATGCCACAAAAGCTGGAATTTCGTTAGGAATTGATGATTTAAAAATTCCACCTAAAAAAACAGATTTAATGTTTGAAGCAGAAAAATTAACCTTATCAACTAGTAATGAATATAAACGTGGCGAAATAACAGGAGTAGAAAGATTTCAACGATTAATTGATACGTGGCATAGAACAAGTGAACGTTTAAAACAAGAAGTTATTGATCACTTTGAAGCAACAGATATTTTAAATCCAGTTTATATGATGGCTTTTTCGGGTGCACGAGGGAATATTTCACAAGTTAGACAATTAGTTGGTATGAGAGGTCTAATGGCGAATCCCCAAGGTCAAATTATAGATTTCCCAATTCGAAGTAATTTTCGTGAAGGATTAACTTTAACTGAATATGTTATTTCAAGTTATGGTGCTAGAAAAGGTATTGTAGATACTGCACTAAGAACAGCAAACGCTGGTTATTTAACTCGAAGATTAGTTGACGTTGCACAACATGTAATAATTTCGAATTTTGATTGTAAAACACGTCGTGGTATTTTTTTAATGGATATGAAAGAAGGAAATAAAACCATTTATTCTTTACAAAATCGTTTAGTTGGGCGAGTTTTAGCTAAAAACATTTATTCTATAGATGGTCAAAAAAATATTGAAACGATAGATAAAGAAACTATGACGAAAAGTCATTCTCTCAGCCCCGCCCTTTTAGCAAAAAGAAATACAGAAATTTCAGTAGATTTAGCTTTTGAAATAGCTAAAGTCTCAAAAAAAGTGTTTGTTCGTTCATCATTAACATGTGGAACTAAAAAATTAGTTTGTCAATTATGCTATGGATGGAGTTTAGCTCAAGGGAATTTAGTTTCTATTGGTGAAGCTGTAGGTGTTATTGCTGCACAATCCATTGGTGAACCTGGAACACAATTAACTATGAGAACCTTCCATACTGGGGGTGTTTTTTCAGGTGATGTTACAGATCAAATTAAAGCTCCATTTAATGGTTTTATTGAATATATAGAACCTATTGCAGGGACATTAATAAGAACACCAGAAGGAAAAATTGCTTTTTTAACAAAAATGGAAGGTTCCTTTATTATAAAAAAGAATTCTCAACATTCAATATCTTCAGGACATTTATTAGAAAACAACCTTAATAAAGATTTCAAAAAATATAAAATTCCAGCTTATACACTTATTTTTAAACGAATGGGTGAAATAGTTTTTGAAAAAGAAGTAATGGCTCAAATTTCTTCGATTTCAAGACAAAAAAATGCAACAGATGACGCTGAGTTAACTATTAAATCCGATTTTGAAGGACAATTTTATGCAAAAAAATTAGAATTACAAGAAACAAAAGTTGGACCGAAATTAACAACAAAACAAAAAAAACTTTTATCAAACTTTTATAAAACTAGAAAATCAAATGCTATTTTTAAAAAAAAAAGAAAATATTCTTTTTCATTTTATTTAAAGAAATTTAAACGCTCTCTTCCACTTGACAATGTTTATGAAGCTTGGAATTGGGGTTATGCTTGGATTTTATCTGGAAAAATTTATCAATTACAATATCCTTCTTCTTTCTTCCCTATTCTTGGGGATTATGTAAATCGACAAACCTTAATGAATGAAATCAAATGTCGATTTCATGGTGAAGGTTTATCTTCTGTTTTAGAGTTTCAATCTAATTTTCTTTTAAATCCAAATAAAAAAGGTTTTCTTCCTTTTAAAAAAGAAAGAATTTTTAAAGATAGAGCTTTAATTTCAAGTTATTTTAAAACTTCAAATTTAAATACAAACCAATATTTAGCTAAAGAGGTGGGAACATTTGACAATTTTTTCCAAAAGTCAAATGGTTTAGAAAAAAGAATTTCCTCTACAAAATCAAAAGAAAAAAAAGAATTTAAAGGAATAAATGATTCAATAAATTTTCCAATAATAAAAAATTCATTGTTAAATTTTGATCTTAAAAAAATTTTTTATAAAAAATTTGGATATTGGATAAATTTTAATGAAGGTTTAAATCCTTCTTTTCTTTTAAAGAAAATGCCGTTAAAAACTTCTTTAAGAAACTTTTTAGAAAACATTGAAATCGATAAAAATACAAAATTAGACTCGTCTTTTTTACTTTCAAAAAAAGATTTATTACTTCTTTTTTCATCATTTAATCAAAATCAAACAAACCCAAATTTTAACAAAAACCACCTATTATCCAATTTTGAAGATAAGTCAACATCTTTTTCTACTTCAAATTGGCTTCCTAATTCAAAATTTATTTTAACTTGGTATCCAAAAAATAGTGAAATTAATATTCCTGGATTATTATCCATTGAAGAACCTTCGTTTATTTCCAATTCTCTTTCTCGTCAAACTGCTACAAAGCATCCTTTAGACAAATTTAAAAAAAATCACATTTTTTTTATTTCCAGTGATTCACAAAAAAAATTTGGACCTAATAGGGAGACTTTTGTTTTTGAATCACAAAATGTTTCTCAAACTCTAGGGTTTGAGAAAGTATCTCCTTCATTAATGAATGAGTTTTTTAAAATTAAAAAACAAAAAATGCCTTTATCTTTTAAAGTTTTAAACAATGATTTATTTCTAACAGAAACAAATCAAAAGACCTTAAAAACAAATGATTTTACAGATGTTATATCTCTTCTTAAAGAAAAAAAATATAAAAATAGTTGTGAGAGACTTTTAAATTTTAAAAATGTTTTTATATTAAATAATTTAAAAAGTTTTTTAAAAAACAAAAATTTGATTACGAAACAATTTTCTCCTAAGTTTGATCAAGAATTTAATCCAATTTCTTTAGACTCAACTCTGCTTAATAAAAAAGTTAATGCAATTAGAAATAAAGGTGATTTATCTTATTTTTTCTTAAAAAAAGAATTATTAAAAAAAATCGTTTATAAAAACAATAAATTTACAAAAGAAAAAAGTTTAAATTCACCATTAGTTGGCAGTTTTAATCATTCATTTTTTAAACTTAACAAGAACTTAACGGTTGCTAATGAGTTTAAAAAGAAAAAACAAATGTCATCTAACTTTAATTCTGGCTCTAATTTAGCAAAAACAGACATTTTAATTTATAATCTTAACAAAGGGGAAGAACTTCATTCCGTTCATTTCGGAATGCGTTGGAAAAATTCTTATAATTATAAAAATATTTCTCTGAATTATCTTTTAAGAAATTTTGATTTAAATTCTTTAAGATTTAAAACGATGAATAATCTTAGCCATTTAAATATGTTATCTAATAAAAAAATGTCTAAGAATTCTGTAAAAAATTCGAAAAATTTAAATCAATCTTTAAGGGTTATCAATGCTGCTAATAAAGCTGCTGAAAAAATTACAAACCTTTCTCAATTTAGTAAAAACCCTCAAATTTATAATTTAACTTTTAGAAAACAAAGTCTAACAAAACCAAACGTTAGATTATTCTTTATTCCTCAAGTTGGTTATCAGTATAACGATAGTTTTGTTACTTTCTTAAATTCTAAAAGTTTTGCAAAACAAAACTTTCAAGAAACAAAGATCAAAAAAGAACTATTGAATTTTTCTACTGTTCAACTAACAAATAAACCTTTATTTTATCAAATAAATCGTCAAGGTTACGTGAAATTTTTTTATATTAAAAAAAATATGTCAGAATTAAACAAAAAAACTGAGACAAATTCCTTAAATGACAAGTCTTTATTTATTGAAAAAAGAAAATGTAATCCTACTGAAAAAATTGGTCAAAATAGACTTTCGCAAGAGCCGAATTTAGATATTTTAGAAACCAATTCTCAAATATTGCCTAACGTAAATCTGTCTTCGGGAAGCTTAGCTCTTCGAACAGGATCTAAGTTTGTTTTAGCAAAACTTACAGGCTTGCCAAACTTAAGTCGTAATATTGCATTTAGAAAAACAAGAAAAAATCTACCAAAATTTGCAAGCAAACTTAGTAGCTTTAAAAGTCTGTCAAAGTCTTCTTTTGTAAGAACAAATTCTTTAGAAAGAAAAAATTCTAAAAACTTTGTAAAGCTTTTAAATGATAAAAGAAAAGAAAAATCTTTAAATAAAAAATTTCCAAATATAACTAAACGAAACAATGAATCAGTTAGCACTAACTTCTATAATGTTAGTCAAAGTAACAATTTTAAATTAATTCTTAAATTAAGAAATTTATTAAAAGAAAAAACACTTTATAGAATGAAACATTTTAGAAAAACGCGTTTTTTACCAAATTTTAAGATGTGGGAAGTTCAATCAACAGGTTTCGTTGGATCAATAGCAGAATCTAAGAAAAATACTAATAAAGAAACAAGTACTATTTCTAGCTTCCAATCTTTAAAAATTGGAGACTTGCCAAAGTCTGTTAAAGCAGACTTTGTAGGGAAAGAATTTAAAAAATTAATAAAACAAAAAATTCAAAAAAAATATTTCAATCAAAAAATGGATAAAGATAATACAAGATTATTAAGTTTTTCTAAAGAAAAGAACTTAAATCTTAAATCTTTTTCTAAAAAGATTATTTATAAATCTATTTTACAGAATAAACTGATCTTTAACCTCCCTGTCCAACAAAAAAATAAACTAAATATCAGTGGTAAACCATTAAGAGTTAGTATAGCTTTTTCTCAACCTTCTCAAATTGATAAAGACATATCAATTTTTAATCTTTGTAATTTTATCAATATGAATTCTTCAAATAAAATTAACCTAAATAATTCACAAATCCAAGTTAAAAAACAAGCTTTACAAACATTTATTAATCGTAATAACGATAAAGATTTTAAAAAATCAATTTTATCAAAATTCATCAAATTTGAAATGATTAAAAATATTAATGGTCTTTCGAAGTTTTCTTTAGCAAACTTTAGAGACTTATCAAACACGAATTCTTTAAAAAACTCTACCATTTCGATAAAAAATCAAAAACTTTTTAATAATGAAAATTTTCAAAATGTTTCTTTTGGTAAAAATTATGCTTGCCAAAGTCAGCTAAAGCAGATTTTGTATAGAAAAAATAAAAATTTATGTTCAAATCGAGATATTGCAAAAATTTCACAAAATTTAGACTTTAGACTTAACAAATTAAATGCAATGTTGAATGTATTTTTTAAAGCAATTGCTAGCTCAGCTAGCACTGATTTCTTTTCTAAAATTAGCAAAAACTTTTCTAATTCTTTATCAACTTTTGATTTTTTACGTGGATCTGTAAAACAATTAAGAAAAGATCAATTTAGAAAAACGATTCAAACTAAAGAATCAAATTTATCACTTCAAATACGTTTTCATAAAAAATCAAATGTTTCAGTCAATCAAAAAATCAAAATGGCTGCATTTTCTCAATCTAAAAACACTTATTATTTCCAAGCGAAATTTGGATGGCTTTATTTTTCAAAAAATCTCTTAGATTATATTTCTTTTCATAAAAAATTCATTTCCCCTGGGAAACAAATGATTGATGATTTAATCTTTCAAAATCATTCATATTATGTTGAATACGTTTCTTTAAACAGAGATTTTTCTAATTCAAACATTTCTAAAAATGCTTGCCAAACCCAATCCTATAGATTGGGTTTGCATCCTTTAAAAAATGAATCAAAATTGTCAAACAATACGTTAAAAGCTGCAAATAAATGGAACTGGATTACAAATAATAAATCTAGATTTCTTCCCTCATTTATGGAAATTAAAAAGAAAAATACGGAGTTAGTTTTTAATAACCAAGATAGATTCGAATCGAACAGTTATATTAGAGATTTTTCTAAAGTAAAAATTGGGATATTAATTCGAAAAGTTAATGAATATAAAGAGATTAACTTATCAAATTTGAAAAATAGTATTTATAATTTTTCAAATATAAAAAATAAACTTTATAGTGTTTCTGCTTTATATGAGAAAAAAGGTAACTTTGCTATTCCTGCTTTTTCAAATTTAAATCAAAGAAGTTTATACTTAAAGAATCAATTTATTTCTAAAATATTTTTTAAATTTCATTTAAAAAAATCTTTAATTAATGAGACAAACCAACAGAAAATTCGAAATTTTTATGTAATAAATCAATTCCTAGCTACGCTAGCAAGGGTTAGAGCTTCACAAAAAGTTCATTATCTTACAAACTTTTCAAATAAAAATCGCTTTTTTTGTAAACCCAAGTTTGTGTTTGACAAGACTCTAAATGTTGTTGAACAAAATTTAGAAAAACTTCAATCTAGCTCATTCAGAGAGTTAGCTGGTGAAGACAAGTTTTCAAACAATTATTCTGTGTTAAGAACGCTTGCTGAAAATTTATCTTTCAAATTCCCAATATCGTCAGCTCAATTACAGCAGTTATCACTTTTAATAGCAAGTTTAAAAAAAGCGAAAAAATCCATTAAATTAAAAACATTTTTTATAAATAAGTCACTTTCTTCCCTTTCTTTATTAAATAAAGAATATAAAAATCCTCTAATTAATAAACAAAAAATAACTCTTCAAACGATTTCAAATTTTCCAAATATTGATTTAAACATTTCATCAAATTTTGCGATTTATTATGCTAAAAAAGGCAACATTCAGAAAAATAATTTCTATAAAAAATCAAATTCTTTTGCTTCTAATGCGATTAGATCAGATTTAGCTCCTTCAAAAAATCGTAAAAAGTCTAAAGAATTCAAAGATTTACATCAAAACTTAAAAAGTTATAATAAAAAAACGTCTTCAATTTCTAAAAATCATTCAATAAATAAAATAAGTGATAATTTCGCTAAGAAATCTTTAACTTCTAATTTTAAACCAGAATTGATTAGTTTACCTATTTTTTGTAGAAAACCAATAAATTTTTCATCTTTTTTCTTAGCTTTTAACCAATCTTATGGTTTAAAAGGCACATTTCCAACTGTTTTTTCTCTATTTAATTATAGAACAAATGTGACTTTTAATTTAAAAAAATTTAATAATTCTTACTATTTAAATCTATTTTTAGAACGATATATTTTAAAGTTATTTTCATATGAAAATAACTTTTTAGATAATTCAAACCTATCAGTCGGATTAAATGATATTTCAATAAAAACAAGATTGAATGTCAAATCGAAAGTCTTAAATTTAGACAAAGGTCAGCTTTTCACTAACCTTGTTTTCTCAGAAATTACTGCTTTAATCCCAACAATGTTTAATTGTCCTTGTTTTTCATATAGTTTAACGCAACATTTAGATAAAACTTTCTTTATTGACAAAAATTTTAATCCATCTTTTTTTCAAAAAGATAAAACTCTACAACGTGTTAATTCTTATCCAACTTTTAAAGAAATTGTTCTAATTGAAAGAAAAATGTCAAAACTAAATGCTTTATCTAACAAAATTGAACTAAAAACTCAGTTTTTTAGTAGATTACAAAATAAATTTCGTTCTTCTGACGTTTTAGCGAAAATAGCATATTATAGTTCTTTTGAAGGGGAATTAATTTATAAAAAAGATTTAAATTCTTTAGTTTATCCAGAAAGTGGTAGAAACTCAAAAACTGATTGGTTGTTTCCTATTTATAATGAAAATACGGCTTTAATTTTAACAAAAGATGATTTAATTTCTTTCTCTTTACATTCAAAGAAAACAAGATTTAATCAACAAAAATTTTCTGGAAAAGAAGATAGTCATCAAATTCATGATCAAAAAATAAAACAATCTGACCTAGAATCAGAAAAAAATAAAAAATATTATATTAATAATATTCTTATAAAACTTTCAAATTTTGATGAATTTTCTCTTAAAACTAGTATCCAAAATAAACCTATAGACGAAAAGATTCAGCAAACAAATCTATCTTTAAACAATTTCACTAATGCCGCTGCTCCTAAATTAAGTAATTTAAAATCTCCTAAACAAATGCTTTTAAAAGTTAGTAAATTAGCTTCAGGTTTACCTTCAAAAGTTAATAAACTTTATTTAGGTGAATTTGTAATGTACGGAGACAAAGTCAAAGATAATTTAGCTATATTAAATACAGGTCAAATTCTTCATATGAATCAACAAAAAATCACATTAAGACGTGGTCAACCTATATTTATTTCTCCTAAAGCTATTTTTCATAAATATCACGGTGATTTAATTCATTCAAAGGCATCTGTTATTACTTTAGCCTATTCTCAATTAAAAACAGGAGATATTATTCAAGGGATTCCAAAAGTTGAACAATTTTTTGAAGCTAGAACAACTAAACGCGGACGTTTATTTAGAGATAGTTTACCAAATTTATTAAAAGCTTTATTTAAACGTTATTTATCAAAATTGTCTTTTAAAAAAGCTGTTCGTCAAAGTTTTTATAAAATTCAACAAATTATTATTGATGGAGTTCAACGCGTATATCGATCTCAAGGTGTAAGTATTGCTGATAAACATTTAGAGATTATTGTTAAACAAATGACTTCTAAAGTTCGAATAAGTTTTGCAGGTGTTACAGGATTTTTTCCAGGTGAAATCGTTGATTTACATCTTGTAGAATACGCTAATGATTTTGTCACTAAAAAAGTACAATATGAACCTTTAGTTTTAGGAATAACAAAAGCTTCTTTAGAAGTTACAAGTTTTCTTTCAGCAGCAAGTTTCCAACAAACAACAAGAGTATTAAGTAAAGCAACGGTATCAAGAAAAAGTGATTTTTTAAAAGGTTTAAAAGAAAATGTTATTTTAGGTAATTTAATTCCTGCGGGAACTGGTTTATTAGTTTATTTAGAAAAACAAAAAGTTATTGATTCTATTATTGAAGAAAAAACTATTTCAAGCCATTCAGAACTTATCAAAAATTTAGTAACGAAAAAATAAATTTTTTATAAAAATTATATTATATATAATCTAAAAAATTAGCTTGCCAAACCGACTATGGTTTGGCAAACTAATACCAAGGTAACTTAATAAAAAATGAGTTAATTTTTTAGATATAAAAAAAACTCTTTAACTTAAACATTAAAATATCTATTAAATAAAAAAATTTTTTTAGGTGCTAAACAAATAAAACTTTAAGCTTGTTAAAGCTACTTCATAATTTTAAATCATTTCAAATACAGAATTTTCTTTTAACTAAAAAATTTGTGGTATCTTAACTTTTAACTAACCTTTTCGGTTAGTTAAAAGTTAAGATACCACAAATTTTATCTTTATTAAAAAAATTAAATAGATTTATCTTATTTACATAAATTTATTAGTTTTAAAAAGTTAAAATTAAACTTTTCTAAACTCTAAAGGATAAGTTATCTCAACTCTAATACATAAGTTAGAGTTTTAAAGTAAAACTCTTTTCCATCAAGTTTAGCGAAGCAAAACTTTTTTTAAAAAAGGTTTTACCTTTTTAAATCAATAATTAGAGTTAATTTTCTAAACTTTATTTTTTTGGGGAAAGAGGGACTTGAACCCTCACGACTTTCGCAAGTCAACGGATTTTAAGTCCGTAGCGTCTACCATTCCGCCATATCCCCGCTTTTTAAAAATTGATTTCCATATTTATATTATAGCATAAAAACAAAATTAATTTTTTAAAAACTATATATTTTTTTTTAATTTTTATTTTTTTCTATAGATTTATATAGAAAGGAAGAGTTTAAATCCTTCTCTTATATATTCTATAAGATCGAAGTTTGCTTGCAAACGTTAAATGTTCTAATTTTATTTAATTTGTTTAACTCTTTTATAAAAAATTTCTTACAAAGTTTGCTAAAGCAAACTTTGTAAGAAATTTTTTATAAAAGAGTTAAATAAATTTTGTTTATTCATTATATGTCCAACGACCAGTCATTTTTAGCCAGTTTTGAGCTTCAATATAATTTGTTGGAGCTAATCGAATAGCTTCTTTCCAATAGTCTGAAGCTTTTTCAAACAAAATTTGAGAAATTTCTGATTGTCCATTTTCAATAGCTTGTTCACCACGATAATGATAAATAACGGCTATATTATTTAAAGCACTAGGTAATGAAGGATTTCTTTCCAAAGCTTGATAATAATATTCTAAGGCTCTTCCATGTTCTCCATTACTAGTATGAATCAAACCAATATTATATAATATATAACTTCTATCATATGCGTCAATTTCAAGACGCATAGCTTCATAATAATTTTGTAAAGCTTCAGCATATTCTCCTTCAGCTTGAGCAGACATTCCATTTCGATAATATGAAAAAGCTTGCTTTTCACGCTGCGAAGTAGGTAATACTTTTAATAGAATGTCAGCTACAACAGTAAAAGTTTTATCAATAAAATTATCGTTTTTTTGAGTTCTAGGCATGATTTAATAAAATAAAAAGATCATAGCTTCTTTAAATTAATTTTTTTTTAAAAAAAGTACAAACTTAAGCCATAAGATTAGATTTGCGCTTTTATTTTTAAAAAAAATCAATTTATAAGCCATAACAACGTTATGACTTGCCTAAAGTAACCCCAATTGTGCAAAACCAATCAAAAGATTAAGTTTATTAAAACAACTCGGATTTTGCAAAAGTTAAGGTTTAAAAAAAAGAAGACTAGTTCGTTCAACAGCTTTTATAGCTGAAGAAAAACGAGAGCTAATAGGAAATTTTGCTAATCAAAACTTCAAGGATTATCTTATGGTTTCTCAAAAAAGATTAGTATCTTTTTTTATCTAATAGATTTTTTTATAAAAAAAATAGACTTTTAAGATGTAAATTTTTTAAAACCTTTATCCAAGGTTAAGCAAAGTTTGGCATATTCTGTTTTAACAGACTCTGACAAGGTTGTTAAATTCAAGCTATAAACTTGATTTTGCAAAGGATATTGCAAGACCTAGCAAAAAGTTTAGATTAATTAAGATCTTAGTTAAAAACCATAACATAAAAAAAGCTCTTTTTTAAAGTGTTTTAAGGTGAACTTAAAAATATTTAAATTTACTGAACATTTTAATTTGAGGAAAAAATAAGTTAAAAAATATTTTATTTTTTAGTTTTTTAAAATTTAATTTTTGTAAATATTTCTTGCTTGAAAAAAATTCAACCCTAGCAAACCAGCTTTTTTAGCTTTGTAAAAAGTAAGGCAAAATTAGTTTTGCTATTTTTTGCAAGTCTACACTATGGTTTTGTTTTATTTTTTCAAAAAGGTTAGAATTGCATATATTAAGTTAAAACTATAAAGAAAAATAATAAACAATTTGATTTTGTAAAAAGATTCTTTTTATACAGATATAAAATGTTTGTCTAATTCAAATGAATTAAGGACAGCTAAGAGAACTTGGCAAGGTTTTAATTCCGTTGAATTAGGCAAAATGTTAACTAAGTTTGCTTGCAAACTTTGGACATTTTAAACTTTTTTATAAATTTAAAGTCCTTCTAAGGAAACTTGTAAAAAACTAGCTAATTCAGAAGCTTGTTTTTCGATATCTTTTAACGTTAATGGTTGTCCAATTCCAGTTAATGGAATTTCTCGTTTTCCTTTTAATCTCATATAAATAGTTCTTTGTGCGTCTAACCCTTGTTTAATTTCTACTTTAATAGCTTCGACATCTTTTAAAGAATATGATAAATCGATACGACGATTTTTTCCAGGATATCCCCAGCGAAAAATTCTAATTAATCCTTCTTTTTTATTAAATTCATTAAAACCACTTCCTACATTCCAAAAAATTAAAAACCACCAATAGATACTTAATAAAAGTCCTAACGTTCCGTAAAAGGCCATTAATAAACCTTGTGGAAAAAAACTCACTAATTGAGCGTTTCCAAATGGAATTAAATTAACCCCTATATATGATGAAACTCCTGTTAATAAGAAACCAAAAGCCCCAAAAGAAATAATAAATGCCCACCAATAATTACTAAAACGACGTTCCCCGACGATCATATAACGTCTAACTTTAATAGGTAAAAAATCATTTTTTTCTTTTTCAGGAAGTGAGCCTGCTTTGATTTGTTGTTCTTCAATCGATTTAGATTGTATTTTTTTATTTTCTGTCATTAATATCTCCTTTAATTATTTTAAAAAAAAGTTATTTTCGTAAAAAAGTTTGTTTTAAAAACTTTTAAATTCTTTATTATTTGAACTTATATAAAAATAGAAAAAATAACATTTAAATATGCATATCTAAGTTTGCAAGCAAACTTGTAAAGTTTGCTTGCAAACTTTGAAACTTTAAGCTTTTATTAAATACAATTCATCCAATTAGATTAGTCAAATTATTAATAATAAAATGTTATTAACACATTAAAATTCTGTATATATCTGACTTTTAAAAGTCAAATATATACATATTGATTCTTTAAAGATAAAGATTAACGTTTATGATATTGTGAAGCTTTTCTTGCTTTTTTAAGACCATATTTTCTACGTTCTTTAATTCGAGAATCTTGAGTTAAATAACCTTTTGTTTTAAGTTGTTTTCTTACTTCATTATCACTTGAAACTCCTTCAATTACTCTAGATTCTTCTAGACTTAAAGAGCCAATTTCACAAATAGCTCTTGCAACACCTAGTTTAATAGCTTCGGCTTGACCAACTAAACCGCCACCTTTTACTTTTACAATCGTGTCAACAGTATCAAAATGAATTTTAGATCCATTATTTTCAGTTTCAGATAAATTAATATTTAAAACATCAAAAGGAGCTTTTACCGAAATTAATGAACATGTATTATTATGTAAATACTCTTGAGAAGGTTTATCATTAATTAAAAATTGCCCTGTTCCTTTAACAATAATAACTTGAGCAACTGCTTCTTTACGTCTACCTACGGCTCTTGCTAAAATTTTCATTTTAAATGATTATTAAAAATAAAAAATTATTTATGAATAAATCTTTCTTTTTTTTTTATAAAATTTTAGTCCTGTTTTAATATCAAAACGAAAGTTTATTTAAGTTTGCAAGCAAACTTTACAATTTTGCTTGCAAACTTTGAAAGCGTTATATTTAAACAAGAATTTTTACAAAAATTAAAAAAACTTAGCTATTATAACCAAAGCCATAGGTTTTGATTTTGACAACTGAATTGTTCATTCAAAGTTTGTAAGCAAACTTTGTTTAAAATTTCCAAAACTGAAGATTTATTAATTGTTTAAAAATTTTATCCTTTAATATGTACTAAAATTATAAATAAATTTTACAAACACAAGCCATAAGCTTAGATTTGGCACATATTGTTATTTATTTCTTATTAATATTGTAATATTCTTATGAATATGATTTAATATTTCCTCTAATATAATTTTAGTCCTCCAATTTAAAAAGTCAAATCGCTTTTCGACCTTTCTTTTTTATTTTCACAACTACCCTGACAAGCTTTTAATCTTATAGTCTTTCCAAATGCAACCTTATAAGTTAGGTTTGTTTGGTTTTAAAAAAAGAATTTCTGTTGCTTCTTTTTTTAAAATATATATAAATTTGTTCTTTTTTAAATCCGTTGTAAGGATTAAAAATAAATTACTAAGTTTGCAAGCAAACTTTTACTCATTTTTATATAAAAATAACTGATTTGAATTAGTACTAGTCTTGCTAATAACTAATAAAACTTTTTTATTTTAGGTAAAATTTTTAAAATTGCCAAAATACTTTCCTTAATTTTATTTATGAATTAAAGTCCTTAATTTTATTTATGAATTAAAGTTAAAAAACTTTTCAAAAAAAAATTTAAAAATTTTTTAAACGAATCTGTGTTAACTAAATTGCAAAAAAAACTTTATAAATTTTTATAATACAATCCTAAATCATTTTTTTTTTTTATTAAGAATGCTGCTGTTTTTAGTTATAGAGTATTTTTTTTTTATTTTAAAGGTATTTTAAAAAAAAAAATACCTTTAAAACAAAATTTATTATAAAGAAATTATTGTTGAGATAATGCTTTAACTTGAGCTAAAGCGTTAAAACGATCTGTAATTAAAGGAGCGTCTTGACGTTCTTCTGTAAAATATTCATTTGGTCTTGGAGTTCCAAACACGTCATATGCTAAACCTGTGCTTACAAAAAGCCAACCTGCAATAAATAAAGCAGGAATTGTAATACTATGAATAACCCAATAACGAATACTAGTTAAAATATCTGAAAATGGACGTTCTACTGGTTTCCCTGCCATAATATACTCCTTCTAAGCATTGCTTAGATTTTTTTTCAACTATTTGTGTGCTAAGTTTAGAACTTTATTACCCCCAGGGGAATTCGAATCCCCGTCTCCTCCGTGAAAGGGAGGTGTCCTAGGCCTCTAGACGATGGGGGCCTAAAATGAAATAATTTGTATGAATTTCTTTAATAGGAAGATTTAGTGAAAGTAATAAATTCAACCCTAGTAAAAAAACTTTTACTACAAGAGTTAATAAGTTAAAGAAATTTATTAATTACTTGTGTTTTATAAAATTATTATATATAAAAATTAAAAAAATGTCAATATAAGCTTTTTTTTATTCTTTTACCTTTTTTTATTGTACAAATTTAGTAAAAATTTTTAATAATTCTATTCTTTTTAAAAATTTTCTTAAGATATCGTAGACCTAACTTATTCAAATGTTAAGAACTCCATACTAAAAAACTTTTGAAAGTTTTTATAGTAAAATCCTTAAACTCTTTTTTCTTAGAGAACAAATGCTTTTTAATTTTTTTAATTCCTAAAAATAAAAATAAATAAATAGTTTACTTTCCTCTAAGTAAAACTTAGAGGAAAGTAAACTATTTATTTATTTTTTAATTATTTTGCTAAACTTGTCCAGTTAGCTGGAACGTCATCTAAAATAATTGAACTGTTATAGATTTCAAGAATAATTAATAAGAAAGCTGCAAAAAGAAGCATAAATACAGCCATTAAAACAGTAGTTCCCCAACCAGGTAAAACTTTTCCTGCTTCAGAGTTAAGCGGTCTTAAAAGAGTTCCTAAAGGAGTTACAATACCTGGTTCTTGAAAGTTTGATGAACTAGATTGACTTGATTTAGCTTTAGAAGTAGTTCCTGTTGCCATAAATTTTTTTTTAATTTGATTTTTTTTACTTTCTGTAATAATATAAAAACTGGAGAATAATTTTGTAAAAATACTCTATAAAATATTATTATTATTAAATTCAATTCAATTACTCTAACTATCCCTAAAATAATATTTTGAATCTTCGGACAGAATTCCAAATATTAATAAGGGAAACAAAATAATTTTTTTTTAATTTAAAAAGAAATCAAATAAGAAAATGAAATTTAATAATAATTTTTTGTATAGTATTTATAAAGATTTAATTTATTCAAATAAATATGGAAAGTCCTGCTTTTTTCTTTGCCTTCTTTTTATGGTTTCTTCTATTAAGTGTTACTGGTTATTCAGTATATATAAGTTTTGGTCCGCCATCAAAAAAACTACGTGATCCGTTTGAAGAACACGAAGATTAAACAATTAAAAATTATATATAAATAATCTTTTGTAAAACAGTTAAAAGATTAAAAAATTATATTATTTCTTTTTTTGTTTTTGAATGATCGGTTATAAAGGTTTTATATAAATACTAGCTCTGCTAGTAAATAATTTAACGCCGTTGAGTTAAAATAAAAAAAATAAAATTTTATGTATAAAAGAAAATAAAATTTATCTAGTGTACACTAAGAATTAATATTTAACTAAACATACTTAACTTTTATCTTTAAATTTTCTTAAAATTTAAAGATAAAAGTTAAGTATGTTTAGTTAAATATTATTAAAATTTCATTATTTTGCGATACGTGGAGGCTCTCTGAAGAAGATTGCGAAAAAGATAATACCTAGCGTTCCGATTAATAAGAAAGTATATACTAAAGCTTCCATAAAAAGATGGGTTATTTTTTTTTTTTTATGACTAGAACATTGATACAAATTTAAAAAAAATCTTTTAAAAATTCTTTTGCTTAGAGAAAATCTAAGCCCATCGAAAATAAAAGAAAAAATCTTTTATTTTTCAAATACTAAAACGACAACTTTTTTATAAAAAATTAAATTGTTGTTTTAAATAAAAATTCTTGCACTTTTCGTTACCGGTTAGCTCTTAGCGAAAGACAACTTTAAAAACTGTTTTTCGCTACGAGCTAACATTTAACCAATATAGTAATTAATAACTATATCAGTTATATTAAAGAATATTTAGAAAACTTCACGTACTGAAGAAGTGTCACCAAGTTTTTTGTAACGACCGAATTCAACTTGATCGTTAATATTGTCGTCAATACCAGCAAATACGTCTCTGAAAATAGTTCTTGCACCGTGCCAAATGTGACCAAAGAAGAAAATAAGTGCAAAAGATAAGTGTCCAAATGTAAACCAACCACGTGGGCTACTACGGAAAACACCGTCAGATTGTAAAGTTGAACGGTCAAATTCGAAAATTTCACCTAATTGAGCTTTACGTGCATATTTTTTAACTGTTGCAGGATCTGAGAATGTTAAGCCATCTAATTCACCACCGTAGAAAGTAACTGAAACACCAACTTGTTCAATACTGTATTTAGATTCTGCTTTACGGAAAGGTACGTCAGCACGAACAATTCCATCTTTATCAAGTAAAATAACAGGGAACGTTTCGAAGAAAGTAGGCATACGACGAACAAATAATTCGTTACCTTGTTGATCTTTGAAAACAGCGTGTCCTAACCAACCTACAGCAATACCATCACCACTGTTCATAGCACCTGTACGGAAAAGACCACCTTTAGCAGGGTTGTTTCCGATATAATCATAGAAAGCTAATTTTTCAGGGATTTTTGACCATGCATCAGATAATGAAGCACCTGCTGATAAACTAGTTTGAACTCGTTTGTTGATTTCTTCTTGGAAGAATCCTTTATCCCATTGGTAACGTGTTGGACCAAATAATTCTACAGGAGTTGCTGCAGAACCATACCACATTGTACCAGCTACAACAAAGGCAGCCCAGAATACAGCAGCAATACTACTAGATAATACAGTTTCAATACTACCCATTGAAAGACCAAAATATAAACGAATAGATGGTCTTACACATAAGTGGAATAAACCTGCTAAAATACCTAAAATACCAGCAGCAATATGGTGTGCTGGAATCCCACCAGGGTTATAAGGATCAAATCCGTCAGCACCCCAAGAAGGAGCAACCGGTTGAACACTACCTGTTAATCCGTAAGGGTCAGAAACCCAGATACCAGGACCAAAAACACCAGTAACGTGGAAAGCACCAAAACCAAAACATAAAAGTCCTGATAAGAATAAGTGAATCCCGAAAATTTTTGGAAGATCTAGAGCTGTTTTTCCTGTACGTGGGTCACGGAAAAGTTCTAAATCCCAGTATACCCAGTGCCAAACTGAAGCTAAGAATAATAGACCTGATAAAACGATGTGTGTTGCAGCAACACCTTCATAACTCCATAGACCTGGGTTACCAGCTGTTTCACCACTGATTGTCCATCCACCCCATGATTGTGTAACGCCTAAACGTGACATAAAAGGAAGTACGAACATACCTTGACGCCACATTGGATTTAATACAGGATCTGAAGGGTCAAAAACTGCAATTTCAAATAATGTCATTGAACCAGCCCAACCAGCTACTAAAGCTGTGTGCATTAAGTGTACTGAAATTAAACGACCAGGGTCGTTAATTACAACTGTATGTACTCGATACCAAGGTAAACCCATATAATTTTTTTTTGGTAATTCTTTTTACTTAATTATTTGCAATTATATAAAAAAAAACAACTTTTTCTTAAATTTATTAAAAAAATTTGGTTAAATTAACTAAAAAAAACGGAGAATGAATCTCTTAACTAAGAGAAATTTTTTTTAACAAATTTAAGAAAAAAAAGTTGATTTAAAGATTGAGAAATTTAATACGAATTTCTTCTATTTAGAAAGAAATCGGGACAGACGGGACTCGAACCCGCAACTTCCGCCGTGACAGGGCGGTGCTCTAACCGATTGAACTACTATCCCTATAGTTATTTTAACAAAAAAAATTAAAAATATGCAAAATTAAAATTCTTTTTGAAATCATTTTGAAAAGCTTTTTACAAACTCTGTTTTGCAAACAAAACTATAGCATTGCAAAAGTCTCCTTAGCAAACCCAGGCTTACCAAAATCAGCTTTGCTGATTTTGTTTTGGGTTTTTCATAAAGTATATTTTTTCTTAGGTTTGACAAGCTTGCCATAGTCTGCTAAAGCAGACTATGGCAGACTTTGTCAAGGTGCGTTTTTTTACAACTAAAGTTTGCTTGCAAACTTAGAAAGAAAAACTTTTTTTTTAAGTTTTAAAAAGAATTTTAATTTGACATATAAATAAAATTAATTAAAATGGAAATTTAGCGTTTATTATTTAAAATAGCTTTTTGAATTTTTTGAGCAAGTCTAATACGAACTAAGAATTTATTTAAAATATATTTAATTGAATTTCTTGAATCGTCATTTGCTGGAATAATATGATCAGCAAACATTGGATTACAATTTGTGTCAACAATGTTAAACATTTTAATTCCTAATTTCAGACATTCACGAATAGCATTCATTTCTTCTTTTTGACCAACAACAATTGCTACATTTTTATAAATTTTAGTTTGACTCATTTTTGTCATGTTTGCAATTCCACCAAAATATTTTTCTAAACGTTGCCATTTTTTCTTACGTGCAGCAGCTACTTTTTTAGAATTTGTACTTAGTTTTTCATCGTAAATATTTTCAATTGGATATTTTAGTTTAGGATCCACAATTTTTTTCATTAAAGTTTGAACACTTTCAGTAATTTTCGTTTGAGAAATTTTTAAATGTTTTAATTTCGGGAAAACTTTTAAAAATTTCTTTTGTGAAATTAGTTGTTTTAATTTTGTTTTAACAAGCTTAATAAGATTTTTTTGTGAATTTAACGTTGTTTTGATAGATGTTAATTCTAAAATTAAGGCATTCTTTAATTCAATATTTTTTTGTAAAATTGTTTGAATTGTTTTAATTTGATTTAAATGAGATTTACAAAGATTTTCAATTCTTTGAATGTTGTCTTGAACTAATTTCATTGATGATTCAATATAAGGTGCAAAAGAACTAAATTGACTCATTAATTTGCTCATAATAAGAACTTTTTTAGTAGACGCATTTTTTTGTGAAACTTTATTAGAATTTGATTGGTTTTCTGAGTACATTGTTAAAATTACTCGACTTAAAATATCTTTTGGTGGGTTAGGAAGAACACAATCAATTTGTGTAATTGGAGAATTTAATTCTTTTAATTTCACATATGACCCATTTAAAATATTTTTTTCTTGTTGATTTGCTAGTGTTTTAATATTTTTAATTTCTTTACTTAAAATTAATAAATATTTTAATTCTTTTAATTTTTTAGCAGCCACAGTTAATTGGTTTAATAATGACTTATAACGTAATGTTAATTGAAGACCTTTATTTTTTAATAATTGACTTTCCATCATTAATTCTCTTCTTTTTTTAAGAAGATGTTTACGTTTTTGTAATAATTCATGACCATTTTCAATAAATTCTTTACGTTTAAGAGATAATTGTGTTGTTTTTTTAGTTAATTCCATTTTAGCTTGTGGGTTATTTTTAAAATGTTGAATTAACATACGGCCTTTATTTAAAATTAATTTACTTTTATTTCTTAATAAAAGAGCTTTTTTAAGGAAACGTGATTTAATATCTTGACGTTTTTCTAAAATATCACGAACAATTTTTTGTTTCTCTTTTAAAATTGGTCGAATTTTTGAAATAGATTTTAAAATTGTTTTCCAGTTTGTTAACATACCGCCTAACCAACGAGTATTAACAAAGAAAGAAGTTTTACTAAATAATGAAGCACGTGCAATAAGGCTTGCAGCTGGTTTTTTTGTTCCAATAAATAAGAATGTACGACCTTTTACTGCATATTTACTTAATTGAACTAAAGCTTTATTTAAACAACGTCTTGTTTTTAAAAGATTAATAACATGACGACCTTTTTTAATTAAAGGGCGATTTTTATTTTGACCTTGTTTTCTTAACCAAATATAATTTTTCATTTTAATGTTACATTTAATAGCTTTTTCACCGAAATGAAGACCATTATTTAACATTTGACGAATCGAATATTTAATTAATGCTTGTTTTTTAATTAATGAATATGGATTTAATTGTAAAATTTGAGCAACGGCAAAATTATTTTTAACTTTTGTAACTTTAATTCTAACTCTATCTCCAGGTTTTGCTCCTAATGCTAAACGAATGAAAATAGCAGAGCCTTTTAATTTTAAAATGAAATATTTACCATATTGTTTACTTTTTTTTGGAAGTGTTACAGTAAATTTACTTCCTTGTTTAATATTAAAAGTTGACTGAATAAGCTTTTCATGATCTAAAGAAGTTTTCATAACAGGTTCTGTAGAAACCATTTTTGCAAAACCATAATTGGCTTTACTTCTTGTAATCATAATATTTTTATTTTTTCCTAGAGAGGCATTTGGAATAATAACTTTATAATTTTTTTCTAATTCTACAATTCCAGCACCTTTAGAAGACAGTTTTTCAATATTAACTTGTAAAATATCTCCAGGATTTGTTTTTAATTCTACAATTTTTGAGTCTTTTAAAACGTCTAATTTTTTAGCAATCGCATATTTTTCATCTTTTGAATGAATTTTTAAAATTTTTGCTTTAATTGTTTCACCTAATTTTGCATTTGGAATTAAAACAGAATAACCTAATGAATATTCATCAATCCCAATATTTTTTAATCCTACTGCTGTAATTTTAAAATCATAAATGTCACCTACACGAATGGCTTTTTTTTTTGAAGCCATTAATTTTTTTTCAAACCCGATATTACCTTTTTTTTTTTCTTTTAAATTCATGGTTTAATTTTGAAGAATAGATTTCCGATTTTTTTCTACATAAACTAAGTTTGTTTCCAAACTTTGGTTGCGAACCTTAAAAATTGTTTCTAAACTCTAGTAACATCAACCCATATGCATGGAGTTGGCAAAAGTTTTAGTTTTTGGTTTGCAATATTAAAGTTTAAAAGATTATTCTTTAGGAATGACCTTTCACTTTTTTTCATATTTTTTTTCCGATATTTTAAACGATTTTTTTCTATAAATTTCGTTGATTTAACGATTTTTTGAAACTTGTTAAACTCAATCTTTCCAAAATTTTATATCCTTGAAAATTCCAAGCCAGATGGCATAGGGTTGATATACTTTTTTCTATGTGAAAGTTTGAGGTTGCAAAAAAGCTAACAGTCTGAATTTTATTTTAAAGTTTGCTTGCAAACTTATTTAAAAACTAATAATAACAAATCTTAATACAAAGACGTTAACTTCAAAAGTTTGCAAGCAAACTTTATTTAGATATTAATAGACTAATCTAAAATTATCTAAAAAATCCTTTTTCTTTATTTACAAATACTAATAATCCCATAATTCGAGCACTTTTAATTGTTTTTGCAATATATCTTTGTTGTTTTGAACTTAGACCTGTTCTTCTACGTGGTAAAATTTTACCACCGCGTCCAATATAACGTTGTAATAACCCACAATGTTTATAGTCAATAATACGATTATTATAAATTGCTTT
>JACCEC012589892.1_pt1 | contig 25583 bp, 37 predicted proteins | sample 7450121 | NCBI WGS metagenome assembly JACCEC01 (sample SAMN15323455, study PRJNA562643) | freshwater metagenome | isolation source: river surface water | place: USA:Blue River Watershed | collected 2017-08-18 | reverse complement strand
CTTTAGCGCAGGTATCGTTCCACCAAACTGTTCCTTGATTGTGCCATTCAACACGAACAGGAAATTTAAATTCAATCAACGATTATCTCCGCTTAGATTTTTATAACGGCGCTGCCTTTCTTCTTCGTGTTCATCGCAAAGAGTCTTAATCCAGCCCCCGTGACGAATTTTACCAGGTTTACCACATTCTTCACAATGCTTCGATGCCCAGCTTTCGGCCATACGTACCATACCACCGATGTGATCATCCCCTCCGTCGTAGTAGAAACGCAGTCCTCCAAATTTTTCTTTAATCTGCGCTACAGTAACTTCTGAGACAGCATTAGGAATTTTGTAGTTGTAAGGATTATCCTTTAACAGCGATTCGCGGGTGTTGTTTCGCCATTTAGTATAAGCATCAATTTGATTGCACAGCGTTTCAATAATGGGCCACCAACCTGGTCCCACAGCAAAACCGCCATAGGGATTAGCAAACATTTTTGGATACTTTTCTTCCATTTGCTTGGCAAAAGCATCATACTGTTCTTCAGAATACATCATAGATCTCCAGTTATGTACGCACATAATAGCATAACTTTATCTTTTCGTCAACGACTTAAATACAGTTATAATTGGAGCGAACCAATGGATGATATTTTTAAAGTTATAGGCGATCTTGGAATGCCTATTGCCGCTGCACTTGCTGGTGGTTATTTTGTTTACTTAACAATAAAACTACTTCTTCAGGGCGTTTTAGGATCTATCAAAGGTATGGCGGGAATCATTGTTGCCTTGGATAACCGAGTAAAAACAATGAATCACGATGTTGTACGTATCGACACTATTGTCAGTAATGCACTCGGCCTAAAACCCGATGTTGATCGTATTGCTAGAGCGGACGGTAAAAATGACGCAAGAAGAGATTGAAAATTTTGAACAAATGGTAATAGACCTACATTATATTGCAAGATCCATTGAAAAAAATATTGGCTCTGGAAAGCTCAGTCAAGACCTAAGAGACATTGCTGACAGACTGAATAGTTTTTTAAAGAAAGAATAATATGCGTTACTTGGATTTCGATTGGGATTGTAGTTCTAATGGTATCATACTAGATGAAGAATTTAACACCGATAAGCTAGGCTGGAAGGGCGGCGACTACTTTAGACTAGTTAATATTAATGGAAAACAGATGTTGCAAAAAGTCAGTGAACTTGAAATGTTTTTAATTAAGGGAGCAACTAGAAGTGAGTAAGTATCAGGAGTGGTGGGACAGTCTAGATTCTAGAACAAAAGAATATCTTAAAAATCAGCCAATATGGCACGATAAAGATTTATATAAAGCCGCTGTGGTTGCCGGGATAGTAGGATTTTTTGTAGGATTGATAGTTGGCTACGAATGGGCCTGGAGATCCGTAGTTCAAACATTCAGACCTTTAGTAGGTTAAAAATTTAAAGGAGTCTAAGATGGATGTAGTTGCACTGATTAACAAATATGGTTTTCCTATCGTTATGGCGGTGGGCCTAGGCTATATTATCAAATATGTCTGGGAATGGAGTACAAAGGAAGTTAAACCGGTTATCAGTGATGCTAATACCGTTCTGATAGCTCTTATTGATCGTATTCGTATGTTAGACAATGACCTCATTCGTTTAAATCAGAAGGTCAATACTGTTCTTCATCTTCGTGGAAAGATCATTGAAAGTGATCGAGTTATGGAGCAGATGAAAGTAGAAAAAGAAGCCAATCAGAAATTTGATGAGGCTGCAAAATTAGATAATAAGAAGCCCACCAAAAAAGAAAAGTCTGAAGACGACAAAGCTGCTGCCAGCGGTGAAGGTTAAATTAGTTCTTCAACAATTCCAACAACTTCTGCTACAACCAATAGCAGACCGGCAATCCAAATATTTCCAGCCATAAGATTAGCACCTGCAAAAATTCTAAAACCACTCTTTACAAGGCTTGCATAAAAATGTCCCTTACTAGGGTCTTTAGGTTGAATTTCCACGTTTGAATAATCCTTTAATTGCATTGATAAGATTTAAAAATCTTGTAGAGTAAATGTTGATTAGAGGAGGATGCAATGGACATCTTCCTTGTCGATAGTCACAGGTTGGACTATATTCTTTTTTGCAAGTTTCACATCGCATTTACTTTCCTCATAAGTTTATCTGCTTCAGCATCTACTACACGTTGCCTTAGCTCAGTTGTAGAAAAACTATGTTCTCTACTATTAAAGTAGAATTTAATTCCTAGGTTGATACATTCTTGTCGACCTGTAAAAGATCGATTCTCGTATTCATTACCAAGGATTCTAACATTAATAGGATAAGAAAGAAGAATATCTACAAGTTCTTTTTCTGTTGAATAAGGAATGATTTCGTCAACATACTTGCAGGCTTGTAATTGAACAAATCGTTCAAACATACTTTGAACAGGCTTGTTCTTGGTATCAGGTCGATCGATTGTGGGATCAGTTTGAAGACCTACAATTAGATAATCACATTGTGTCTTAGCCTCTTTGAGCATAATAATATGCCCAGCGTGAAACAGATCAAATGTTGACGCAGTAAATCCAATTATCATTTTGTGATTAGTTCGTAAATTTCTTTCCAAGAAGTCACTCTGGGAATTTCTGAATGTTCAAAATCCATATTGTGACCGTGTTCCATAAGTAGAGATCTTAATCCTACCTTTTGACCTGCCACAGCATTGTCTGTTTTATCTTCAATCCACCAACAGCCTGTGTTACGATACTGTTCAAGAACTTCGTCCTTATCTGCGCCAGTGTCTAAGATAATAAACTTATCAAAAGCAGTTTCTCCAAACAGCTTACGAATATTCATTTTACGTAGACGTTGGGCATTACGGTCTTTGCTGAGACTGGTAATACAATGAAACACATAACCGTGTTCTTCGTGTAGACGTTTCACATAATGTTGAGCATCACGTAGAGCAGGCAAAAATCCAATGGCTGCGCTTTCATTAAAAATCTTAATGAGCTTTTTGCCTTGATCAGAATCGATACCGTAGCGTTTACCTATGTTGTAGATAAATTGTCCGCCCTCTTGTTTTTTAAAACCGTGTTCTTCCATCCAAATATGGAAAGCCCATTCCCAGTCCAAAATTACGCCATCGGCGTCAGTGAGTATAATTTTATCTTTCATTGTGTTCTATTTAGATTTTACTTTATAAGCATACAATCAATTTTGAGCTATGTCAAGTAATAAATACTATATGACCACAATTATCTACACCTTAGTGATGGTACAAATCACTATTGCTTGTGTTACTCTGTATCTACATCGTAGCCAAGCACACAGAGCAGTACAATTCCACCCTGTTATTTCACATTTTATGAGATTCTGGCTATGGCTTACTACTGGTATGGTTACCAAAGAATGGGTAGCTGTACATCGTAAGCATCATCAGGCCAGCGACACAGAAAAGGATCCTCATAGTCCTCAGGTATACGGTTTATGGCGTGTGCTATTTGGAGGAGCATTTTTATATGTTAAGGCTGCTAGAAATAAACTAATGATACAAGAATTAGGAATAGGCACACCCAATGATTGGATTGAAAAAAAGTTATACACCCCGCACAGTCGCTTAGGAATTCTTTTGATGCTGGTCATAGACCTTGTTCTTTTTGGTCCTATAGGATTTGTGGTCTGGGGTGTTCAAATGCTGTGGATCCCTTTCTGGGCCGCAGGAGTGATCAACGGACTAAGTCATTGGTGGGGATATCGAAACACAGACACTAAAGATACTAGCCGCAATTTGTGGCCGTTTGCTATTTGGATTGGAGGTGAAGAGCTACACAACAATCATCACGCGGACGGTGCTTCAGCAAAATTCAAACAGCGTTGGTATGAATTTGATATTGGTTGGTTTTATATCAAAGTTTTAGAAAAACTAAAACTGGCTCGTGTTAGAACCTAGTAGATAAAATATTCGCTTCTGCTATTCTTGTTTTAGTATTCTTAGAATTTAAAAGAATAACAATCCTTCTACCTAGATCAGTGTCAAGCATCATAACAATACAACCTCCGGATGCTTTGATATATCCAGTCTTGCTTACTATAAAGTTTTTAGTGGCTACCAAAGGATTGGTATTATTTACAATCACTGTCTTCTTTTTGTTTTTAATTTTAGTGGTTCCCATATTAGAAGCATCAGTTATTTCTTTATAGTAACTGGATTCAATGACAATTCTTATTAATTCGTGAGCGGTGCTGATATTCATAATATTAAGACCGCTAGGATCAGCAAATTTGGTATTCACTAATCCCATATCCTGTGCTTTTTTGTTCATTGCATTGATACAGTTCGAACGACCGTTTGGAAAATTATTGCAGAGAGTATCAGCTGCCGAGTTGCTGGATTTTATCAGCATCATATACAGTAGATCTTTTCTAGTTAAATTTCCGCTGATCTTTTCATCTAAATCCTGGTTCTCATCTAGAACTATCATAGCGGTCATTAGTTTAGTAATGCTGGCTATGCTTCTTGATTGCTCAGCATTTTGACTTTCTAAGATTCTTCCATCGCCATCGGCAACAATCCAACTAGTGGCTGTTATAGGTGTTGCTGTCACTAGGGGCGAAAAAATAAAAAATAAAATACCAGTTACAATAGATCTAATCATGGTCTACAAATATTAAATGACTTCATTCCATTAAGGCTAAAATGTTTTAGGAAATCTTCCATATCGTCATTATAGCTAATCATTTTTGCTGGGTACATAAATTTATACTGTAGCATCATCCATACTGAATAATCAACCCACCAATCAAAAAAAGTATACATTATTTTTCCGTTGCTATCCATTCGCCGTTCCAATTATCTGGAAGGTTCTGTTCTTTCATAAACTCGCAACGTTCAATCCATATTTTATAATACTTGTCCATCTGTCCATCAAATGAACCTTTTAGCTCTCCGCAGAGAATAGTTGCTGCATCAAACTGTTTTAACTTGTACAGTTCGTGCATTTTATTGTGAGTCTCTTTGGCTTTATTGTAGGTCGCAGTATCACCTTTTATACGCAATACTGTATAGATCAAATCTGCTACTGATTTACCTTTTGGTTGTAGATTGTCTAACAACAAATAGAAGAAATCATCTTTGGTACGATTATATGTTTCAGCACCGATGATACACAACACACCATAGGCCTTACAACGTGCTTCTAGTCGAGCCGCAGTTGAAACCATATCACCGAGAATGTCATAGCCGTGCCTTGCTGTTGAGCCCATCTCTCCGATGTAGCCATCACCTGTGTTACAACCCCAACCCATTGCAGCAGGAGGTAAGCCTTTGGCCTCCATTTCTTTTGTGTAAGCGTCTACGCGGTCTAACATCTCTAGACCAACCTTAACAATAGTATGTGCGTGGTTAGGATCTTCTAAAGGAGCACCGTGGATGTGCATACTTGCATCACCTACATATTTAAGAACCATACCATTGGCTTCAATAATAGGAATAGTAATAGCATCCATATATCCATTCATATACTTTGCCAATCCTTCTGGTCCACCATTACCTGGTTTATCAAAATGTTCACCAATAGGAGTGAAGCCACGTAGGTCACTGAACATAACCGATACGTCTTTTTTAATACCTTTCTTAATTAGGTCTGGATTCTCTTGTAGTAGTCTAACTACTTCAGGAGAGCAGTATCCAGCGAACTGTTTCTTGATTGCCTGCTTCTGTAAGAACTCACTTACAAACTTAACGCCATAAGTATGCAGAGCCACGAGAATAAGGCCAAACGTGCTTGCCGTCGCGTCTCCCAGGTATGATCCGTTAACATAATACCAATAAGAAGCGCCAACACAGGCAGTGATCCCAACAACAGTTGTTGCCAATCCAACATAGGTCCACCTCGACATAAAAATAATAATCAAACCTAGTACTAAAATTACCAGTACTTCCGCTCCATCGGCCCAATCTGGACGTTGGATTACTACACCGTTAACCATAGTTCCTAGAACTGCTGCCTGTAGTTCGTGGGGGAACACTGCACCTACACTAGAAGGAACTGGATTTCCAATACCGGCAGCGGTAGGACCTACTATAACAATAGCGCCACCAAAGTCTTTAGGTAAGTCGGTTATGCTCACTGACTTTGATTGTTGACTCCAATCAATCCAAACACGACCAAGGTTGTCAGTTGATATAGGACCAAATTTTGGAATCCTCATCTTTTCTACACCGTTTTCGCTTAGTCGAATTTGAAAACTAGGATCTCCTGCGGCAACACGAAGAACTTCTAGAGTTAGTCCAGGATAAAGTTTTCCGTCTACTGATACCACTAGAGGTATTCTTCTATTAACACCATCAACTTCGGGTAAAGTATTAGTGATACCAACCCCGGCTGCATTATTTTCCAATAATGGTATATTTGCAATCAACCCCGGATACTGAATAACCCTATCAAGGTATTCGGGATTCATAATACTAGATCCGGGATTCTTTGGGGAATTTTTTGTCTGTTCAGATGGAACGTTAGACAAAATAACTGGATACTGTTTTAAAATTGAAGCCAACTGACCGTCTTGTCTGTTGCGATCGAATTCAGGCATCAGCACATTCCAAACTACTAGACCAGCATTTCTTTGGTAGAGTTCGTGAATGATATCGGCGTACTGTCCTCTCGGCAAGGGCCACTGACCGTATTTGTCTAGAGCCTTTTCGTCGATATTAACTGTGTATATATTGTTCTCAGTTGGTGCTTTACTGGTAATCAAAGTATCAAAATACCTTAATCTTACAGATTCAACAAACTGAGGATCTGCTAGGCGTATTGCCAATATAACCGCTAGGGTCAAAAGAGCCGTCCAAGGGCTGAGTATAATTTTCTTGATCATAATATATTTACTTAAATAATCAGTTAGAAATAAGGAGTTTTTCAGTGAGTAATTATTGGGGTTATCATTTAATGCTCGATTGCAGTGGCTGTGAAATAGATAAGATCAGCAACAAAGAAAATATCTATAGATTTATCAAAGATCTAGTTAAAAGAATTGATATGGTGGCGCACGGAGAACCCATCATAGAGCATCTGCTTCCAGGAGATCCTAAACAAGGATACAGTCTTATGCAGTTAATCACTACCAGTAACATCTGCGCCCATTTTATGGAATTAGATGGAACTGCATATTTTGATGTGTTCAGTTGCAAACCGTTTGATATCGAAGTTGCTAAGGTTGTTGTTGATGAATTTTTTCATCCTAAAAAAGTAAGGGTGAACTACATCACACGCCATGCAGATTGATTTTATAAAAGTTCCCTATACAACAGGTCCTAATATGATTAAAAATACAGGACCTGTTTTTATCTCGTCGCCTAATCAAGAAATAATTCAAAAGAAAAAACAAGAAATAGAAAAATACGGAAAAGACCTTTATTCTCAATTACCTGAATCAAATAAAATAATAGCACAGGCAGCAGAATACTGCAATGTCTATTCTGATAATATTTTAGACCTAGCACTGCGTTTAGAAGAAGATGTAGCAGTAATGCATCAAGGAAAATTGGCTGCGATTTGTTTTTGTTTTCCTAGCGGTTTCGTCCCCAGTGAACGAGTAGGTATGCTGTTAGGGGATATACATAGGCCAGTGGCAGACGGAGAGATGTTAGTAAAGGCCAGTCCGGGTATTGCTCGAGTAATGACCGAACAACCAAGTTTTCGTAGATGGGTCTGGACTGTAACTAATAATCCTAATCTCAGTAACCATCCGTTGACTAAGTTAGACACGGTACCGCAGTCAATAGACGATTTATATTTTCGTTGGGAAACACAGACCACAGCTCGAGTTGATAAAGAAACAAGTTTGTTTTTTGTCAAAGTTGATGTTGTTCCATTAAAACAGGTTTGGAATAAACGTATTTTAGAAAGTATCAATTCTATGAGTGATGCTGTTTTAGAATATAAAAATCTTCATCATATAAAGAAATTGCTAAATACTTTTGGGGAGTAGCCATCCTTAACGGGATTCCTAGATCGTCATTACAGTAGCAATACTCGGTTTAGGAACGAAGCGGCAAGACCATTTTTATAAGGAAACTTTAAAATGGAAATGTTGTTCTCGGCGGCTCTACTGCCTTGGATCATATTCTTTGTGATCGTCATCGCACTTCTAGCGTTCGATTTAGGAGTTCTCAACAAAACAGACCACGAAATAGGTATAAAAGAAAGCCTTTGGCTTAGTGCCTTCTATATTGCTGTGGCCCTGCTTTTCGGAGCAGGAGTATGGTATTATATGGGAGAAACTAGGGCCATTGAGTTCTATACTGGTTTCCTAGTGGAGAAGAGTCTAAGTATGGACAATGTATTTGTCTTTGCTCTTATCTTTGCCTTTCTAGGAATACCTAGAATATATCAATATCGTGTACTGGTTTGGGGTATCTTAATGGCACTGGTTTTACGTGCTCTGTTCATCGGCTTCGGTGCGGCAGCAGTAAGTGAGTGGCAGTGGATACTTTGGTTCTTCGGCGCATTCTTAATCTATACGGGGGTTAAGATGCTGTTTGCCAAGGAAGCAGATGAGAATAGTTTTGAACATAATCCTGCTCTAGTATGGATGAAGAGGCATATGAATCTAACCAACGAATACAGAGGTCACGACTTCTGGTTTGTAGAGAACGGCAAGCGATGGTTCACTCCATTGTTTGTTGCTCTAGTGTTAGTTAACTTTGCTGACATCATCTTTGCTGTGGATAGTGTTCCTGCTATTCTAGCGATTACACAAGATCCGTTTATAGTCTATACTTCAAACATCTTTGCTATTTTAGGGTTGAGGGCATTGTACTTTGCTCTGGCTGCTATGATACATAGATTCCACTATTTGAAATACGCTCTAGCTTTGATATTGGTTCTTATCGGTGCTAAGATTGTATTGATGATGCTGGGCATTAAACTGCCTGCTCTACTAACCTTAGGTTTAACCTTTGGTTTGATTGCTGGCGGTATTGGATATAGCTTATGGAAAACCAAGGAGGTAGAAAATGTATAAGTCGCCATATCATAAAATTAAAAAAATTGACCTATGGGTCAGGGGTGCATTTGTTACCGCAGCATCATTGTTAGCGATTGCAGCAGAGTGATAAATAAACCTAGGAGAAAAAAATGTTTGTAGATAGTTTATCGGATGCTTATATTTTTAAAGTGATTGTATTGTTTACAACAGGAGTGATAGCTGTTGTGGTAGGCAATTGGCTCTATGAAAAAACTAAGCAGAAGAAATAAACTTTAAGCCCCGAAAGGGGCTTTTTTATTGGAGAAAAAATGGAAACACACAAAAGAACACTCACACGGGCAATAACTTGGAGAGTCACAGCCACACTAATTACAGCAATATGGACTGGATTATCAGGTGCTATTGTTATTAATATTTTTATGACTCTAGCACATTACGTTCACGAACGTCTATGGCTTAAGGTCGAATGGGGTAAAGAATAATAAAAAGCCCCTTTCGGGGCTTTTTAAATGTGCTTACCACAATGTGGACAAGTTGGTTGTTTCTTATACAGCTTAATTGTATCTTCCCAACTTTTTATTTCCTTAATTGTAGTTTTTAAAGTATGTTTATTGCGTTCGGATTTTTTCTTTTCTAATTCTTTTTTTAATTTCTTTCTCAGTAATCCTACACGCTGTTCAAATACTGAAATAAATCCTCCCACATTGTCAGCCATTTTATTTTACCTCTTTGGCCCAATTGGCACGAACTTGTGATTTAACTTTGTCAGGTAGAGGGACATAGTCCAAATCTACTGCTGCTTTATCACCTTTGTTAAATGCCCAATCAAAGAACTTTAAAACTTCTTTGGTATTAGCTACACCTTCTTTGTTTACAAGAACAAATGTTGCTGCTGTGATTGGCCAACCATCTCTGTTGTTTAGGTTTACAGCCATTCCTGGAACATTCCAATTGGCAGTGTCTGCAGCCTGTTTAAATGTTGCGTCATCTGGCTGTACGATTTTACCTTTGTTTAACATAGCAATATGAGTCATCTTTCCTTGTTTAGCGAAAGCATATTCAACATAGCCAATGCTACCTGCTATGTTCTGTACCATTGCAGCAACACCTGCATTACCTTTTCCAGCAGAAACATTTCTTTGTTTCCAACCAACAGCCTTACCTTCTCCTATATTATCTTTAAAACTTTTAGATACCTGTGATAGGTAGTTAGTGAATACTGCTGTGGTACCAGAGCCATCGCTTCTAACAACTGTGGTTAGAATTTGATCAGGTAATTTTAATTTTGGATTAAGTTTTGCTATTTTTGGATCAGACCAATTGGTAATCTTTCCTTCAAATATTTCTGCAACTGTAGGACCGTCTAAAACAATTTCTCCCGGTTGAAAACCTTTTAGGTTAACAACTAGGACTACACCTCCAATAACCGCTGGGAATTGATGCCAACCTTTTTTAACTAGATCTTCTTGACTCACTGGATCGTCTGTGGCTCCAAAATCTACAGTCTTGCCTTCTAACTGTTTGATTCCGCCACTGGATCCAATTGAACCATAGTTAATTTTTACTCCGGTTTCTTTATTATAATCTACAGTCCACTTAGAATAAACCGGAGCAGGAAATGTTGCTCCGGCTCCGGTAATAGTTTGTGCTTGTGCTGTAACTGCTAAGGTTGCTAAAATTGCTGCGAATATTTTTTTCACTTTGTTTCTCCTGTGTGTTTTAGAATGCCCTTGTGTACTGTAATCTTAGAGCATCAGTTTCGCTGTCTCCATAGCTTTGAGTATATCTTACTCCAATACTATCTTTATCAGTAAATTTAAATTTTCCCTCTACACCATAACGGTTAGTTTCAAAATTGTTAGCAGTGTCAAAGGCATTACGATAACGATAGGTAATTTCAAAATCAAAAGTTTTAGTCAATGGTGCTGTCAAACCTAGATCCAATGCGTAATAAGAAAAACTGTCATTGGTCTTGATCTGTTCACCAAGACGTAATTGACTCCAAGGTCTTAGAGTGGTTTTAGGTAAGGAATTAAAATTATATCTTAGTCTTGCTTCGGCGGTGTTGGTCATTGAACCGTTGCCTAGGCTAGGTTGACTAAATCCCAATCTTCCAGAATACTGCCAAGGACCGTTCTTAGCACCAATTACTACTTCGGGGGCTATACTGTCCGAACCGGTGATTCTATTTTCTTGCCAACTATTTCCAACTTGAAAATAAGGCTTTGCTGTACCTGCGTGTGCTGAAACGGCCACTGCCGCCAGTAGTGTCAGTACGAGTTTTTTCACTGTAATCTCCTTGTTTATTAAAAAGAATGTGCGAACGCACAAAACTATTTAAGCACAGAATGATTACAATACTGTTACAAAATCAGAGAGATTCGCCCAAAATTAATTTTGAATTTTCACCAATACCTAGTAGACAGGCATATTCGGGAGTCATCTGTAATAGAGTCCAAGAACCTGTTTTACTATTGACGAATAAACTGTATCTTGTTTCGTCTCGAGCATCTTTACCTGTCCAGATAGGCTTTTCATTATATCTAGAAGTTAAAAATTCAATGACATTTTTTGTTTTGTCGCAGATGACAGGTTTTTCAGATTGAAACGCTTGGGCGTTGGCTATAGAGCTAGATAAGCAGAATAGGAACGCCACGGCTATGTAACGCATGGCTTACTCCTTAAAATTTTATTTATTGACCTTGTGTAACAGTTATGGCAGCACAACTAGACTGTGCGCAGGTGTGTGTAATAGAATAAAATTGCTGTGTATTCCCACTCTGTGTAGCTGTTAAAGATGTAGTGCCGCCGCTGAGACTTATGTTTGCCATATGTGCAGCAGAGCCACTCTGTGTTAGACTTACAGTTTTGTTACCACCACTTAGATTGATCTCAGCATAGTGATTTCCGTTTCCACTTTGATTTACCGTTAAGTTATTTGAAGCATTGTTTACAGTAGCATAGATTCCTTTGGTACCTCCTGCGCTGTTTTGAGTTAAGTTAACTGTATTGCTACTACCTATAACATCTAGTTCAATATAATTTGTAGCTGTAGCAGAAGTACTGGTCTGTGTGGTATTGGTAATATTATTACTTCCTTGTACATATATTTCACTGTAATTATTTCTAGTACCGCTCTGTTGTACAGTGGCGGAATTATAGTTGCCTATTTGTGTGATGCTTACTACACTATCTTGGTAGAGTCTTGTACTGAAAGCGTTAACTCTATTAGTAAATTGTGGATTAGAATTAAATGGTGCTGCACTTCCTCCACAGCATAGATCGCTAGGATTTGACACAGATCCTGTTCCAGTAGCTGTGCTAGTGGTAGTATTGTTAAAATCATAGTAATAGGTAATTTCTGCTATCTGCATTGAGTTGCAATCCAATCCACACCCTTCACCTGCTTTAGTTGTAGGAAAGAAAATATAGTAGAATATATAGGCAGTAGAGTTTGTTACATCAATCATTGAACTTGTTGTATATCTACTGTTGCTAAGACTTAAATTTCCTTCTTGTATCTTTGTCCAGTTAACACCGTCATTTGAACCGTATAGTTTATAACTGGTAGGATCTCTGCCTGGAAAGTCATTAGCTGTAGTTAAGGTAAATCCTGTGACTACACGACCTGCATTCAGTTTCACAGTCACACCTGCGTTGTACTTGTCAAAGTTTAGATACTTGGTATAAGGGTCGTTGTCAAAGGCATTGGCCGCGCCTTCTCCTGGAGGACTGTTATTACTAGTTGGATAGTGATTGGTGATGTAGACATTATTTGATACACCCTGATTGTAAATAGCTGTAGGCACAGGACTAGGTGTAGAAGGTGTTGTACTACCTGTGGCAGCAGCAGTGTCAGCATTGTAAGAAGTTAGAGTACCGGAATATCCTCCAGACTGGCTTGTAGTTGTACCGCCATTGACATCGTAGCCGCCGCCCCATTGATTTGCTGTCACAGATTCTGCTGTAACACAGGTATTGCTACCAGATGTCACTCCGCAGTTTGACCACGATCCTGTGCTCACAGTCCAACCTTGTGCCTTAATGGAATCGGGAGCAATACCAAATTCTGAATTATATAGAACGTTTGTGCCTGTACCATTGACCTGAAGTGTAGGTGTTCTAAACTGTACACCGTAGTTTCCTGCCCAAAACGATCCTTCATTCTTGTTTATTAGCCTTACTTCTATTCTTGCTACATTGGCAAAACTTCCGCCAACATCGCCTGCTGTTAAATTTAAAGTCATCTGTGTCCAAGGATGTAGGTTATCTCCAGGAGCACTACTCCATCCTGGGTTTGAACTACTACCCCAGGTTTTCAAAGCCTGATCCACACCCTTAGTCGCTATAACTCCGCCGGAAGCATTGTAGGCAATGATTTCTATTCTTGCTGTGTCAAATTGTGTACAATAAGCAGCACAGGTACCGTCTAGATTGTGTGTAGGCCTTCCGCCGCCGTCTTTGGCGTCAACAGTTAACAACATTGAAGTCGCTGTACTTTGTTGTGCGCTAGACAGATTAAAGTACTGCCTAATATAGGCATTATCAATGTAGGAAAATGTGATAGTATTAAATGCCTGGCTAGAATCGAACGCCCAAGTTTTAGGACTAATCAGAATTAAAAGTACAAATATAATAAAAGAATCTAACCATAAGCGCCAATATTTCATTTGTTCCAAATCCTTATTGTAACTTTGTTAGAACCATCTCCAACAACTCTAGTTTCCATCTCAGTACTGTTAATAGAAATACTATAGGTAGTGTTATCAAATTTTTCACCGGATCTAATCATTATAGTATTGCCTCGATTTTCATCTCGTCGATAATACCAATTTAAACCTTTTTCATTTCCACATTCATTGAAAGGTTGGCAGTTAGAAGATTTTGAGCTTTCTTCAGTTTTGATTTCAGTGTTAGAGCTTAATAACACTGTTTCGCTATGGGCTTGACTACCAGCACCAACTGTTAAGTTTTTTTCAGTGCTGTCTTTTGAAACTTTTCTTTCATCCTCATTGAAACTACTTTTATTTCTTTCAACTTCCTTTCTTACGTTTCTATCGTTTTCAACTCTAGCTATAGATTCTGGTTTTCTAAGATTACTGTCGTTTCCAACGGCAATTGGATCAACTGCCACGGGAGGCAATGGTGGCTGTTGTGAATCTGTAACGTAGGTTGCAGTATATGCCTGAGTTAACGTAACAAATCCAGCGTCGGTGCTGACATCAATAACTCCCACAACACAATTTCCCTGTATTTGAAAATTGTTTAGTTTTGTTGGATCATCACAGCTGGGTAATAAAACAACCAAACTTCTGCCAACTTCATCTACAGTCATAGCAAAGTCAGTGCCTCGTACAGCTATAGTTGCTGTTGGTGTTTTGATGTTTACATTCTGAGGATTATTCTTAGCTACCTGACCACTGGCATATCTTACTGTGCCTAGTGCAACTTTCATTCCTAGTTTACCAGCATCAGATTTTTTTGGATCGTAGACAAAGTCATCAAGTATCAGCCTAGAATTTTCTGTTATCTTTACCTTGGTATCATCTTTAAAGGTTATATCAAGATTGGTTTTTGAACCAACAGAAACTGTGTCCATAGATTCAACACCGGTGTTGATTTTTCCTGGAATTAAAGTTTTGTTTCTGTTTATTTCTGCGACAGTTCCTTGGACTCCGGTTACACTACCAATTGCTGCCGTAGCGTCCAAGGAAAATGTCATTGCCAATAATAACCATAAGTGTTTCATTAGTTTCCTGTAGATACTGTTACAGTGTTACTAGATCCATTTGTTGTTACGTTTACAGTGGTATTCACTGTTCCACTTTGAGTTATTGTATGTGTGTTGCTGGTGCCAGTTACAGACGCTAATAGGTAATGGCCTGCACCGGCAGATGATCCAGTCATAGAACTAGTGAATATGTTTGAATCACCTAAAATTGTAATATTACTTGTAGAGTTATTTGTTAAAATAGTTTGAGTTACTGTGTTGCTATCACCTGTAATGTTCAATGTATTTGTAATATTAGAACCTTTTATTGTGCTAGTTACTGTGTTTAGATTTCCAGCTATAGTCATAGAACTAGTAACATTTGTACAAGATGTTGTTCCATCACCACAGGTAAATGTAATCTGATTAGTATCTCCAGTGACTGTTTTTGTAATAGTATTGCCACTTCCAATAACAGTATAGTCAATGATATTACCGTCTCCGGTTTGACTTGTTGTTAGTGTATTGTTGCTGCCAGTGATTTTACTTTGTTGATTTAAACCACTGTTTCCTACTCTGTTAGTTGAACCAACTTGAGTAATTGTTATAACGTTTGTAGAACCTACCTGTTCAATATAAACACCGTTGTTAGCAAGTGCTCCTGAACCGGCAAATAGTGCGGCCATTATAGTGGCCATCTTATAATAATTTTTAATCATAGTTTTCTCCAGCGGCGATTTAAGTTATTCAACCGCTATGAATTTTTTTAAGACATACCCTTCCTTTCCATCTACCTTGATGCGCAAATGTTGTCCATCTTCTTCTAATACTACAACTTCAATGCCTGGCTTTAAATTGGCTAACTTTTCGCTATCTTGTTCTTTGGTAGCTCTAATATTAACCCATTCTTTTACCTGACCTTTTTTAATCACTGTCTGTGTGGATGATAAAATAGGATTTCCAGAACCATCAACTGCATTAGTTTTAACAGGTTCCGATTCCTTTACTTTCTCAGTAGATGTTTTTTCAGCTTCGACAGGTACGTCTTTTCGAAGCGATTCATCTTTTTTCTCTTCAGTCTTAACAACTGGTTGAGGCTTTTCTGTCTGTGTTGGTGTATCTACTTTAAATGCCCAATGCCCTTTACGAGCCCCTTCTTTGATCATTTCAATTACCGCAGCGTGGATCGCTAACTGAACTGCTCGATTCATAGATTCATTTGTAGCTGATCCAGTTTCTAATTCTAGTGATCTTGTCCCTGCATCATAGAAACGTAAAACTCCTGCCTTGTCTTGAAAACTATAAACAGTTTTGTTTGTGTTCACAGAAACAAGAACTTCACCCGATGCTACAGAAACAGCACGTAGGCTAATAGTTACTTCGTCTTGACGATATTCAGTTGATGCTCCAATACCTAGAAGTCTAGCACCACTACCACCACTTATAGTATTTGAGTCGTAGCCAATAATACCACCCTCTAACAACACTCCTGCAAACATCATTGGAGGTAACTGTTGTGCATCTTTACCTTGATAAAGTTCTCTCATTTGACGAATCAATTGACGTTCTTTAATAATATTGTCTAATCCGCCTCGCTCAAGAACTTTAAACCATTTGCCATTGCCCACTTCTTGTAGACTCTTAACTAGATAAGCATCTGCACCTTGCGTTACCGCAGAACTTAAACTAGCTATATTTTGGCTGGCTTTTCTTTGACCAGTCATATCTCTAAAGCTGTATACTGCAATTGCAATAGCACCTGTTGAAGGTTCTGGCAATTGAGCTTCAACCTTTAATGTTGGTTTGAACACTGTAGGATCATCGAAATTCCTTACAGCATTACCTAAAGTTCCGCAACCAGTTAAGAATAAAACTGCTGCGATGGGGGTTAATTTCATTAAGGTCCTAGCCATCCGAAGTCTCCTATTGGTACTGTTAATGTTGTGACATTTCCATTTTCATCTCTAATGGTAATCTCAATTAGGTTACCAGTTTTGACATAACGAATGTCTCCACCATTAAAAGCAAAAGTTCCGGACGCTTGTGTTCCTTGTCCTTCAAACAATTTTTCTGTAATTTGTCTTGCTAGTTCATTATAAACACGACTTTCCAAGTTTGCCACAAACTTGGCCATAGTGGTATTCTTAGCATCATTTTCAGCTTTTAATGCTGTAGCTTTCTTTTCAGCTTCTATGGCTAACTTACGACTTAGTTCTTGAGAATAGATTGTAAGGGCGTGGCTAGAAAACCCAATTCCAGAAAAGGACGGGCTAGAGAATTGAAAGACTAGCTCGGCTGAATGCACTGACGTTGCCAGCAGACAGGCGGCCAGTGCAATATTAAGTTTTAAGTTCATCGATTCGCTCCCGGTAAACTGTATTAGTATTTAGAGCAAATCGATCAGAAATTAAGCGATATTTTAATTATAAAATGATACTATTATTCAAACAAATTAGGATGTAGCAGCACTGGATTAGATTTATCTACAAACCTTTCGCTCATCTTATCAAACATCTTTTTATCTCGTTCAATAAGAATACAGTTTCTTCCGGTGTTCTTAGCTGCCATTCCTGTTGAACCGCTGCCTGCGAACGGATCTAGGATAAGGTCGTCTTTGTTGGTACAGAGTTCGATAAAATATTCAAGTATCTCAACAGGTTTCTGAGTTGGATGAATTTTATCTTTACCTAAGCCGCCACTATAGGTAATGGTATTAGGGACAATGGCCTGTACCTTTCCGTTTTCAACCTTTCTGCTTTTAATCATAGATTCTGCTTCTACTCTGGCAGCAGCAAAGATTGCGTCTAAAGATTGATTTCCTAATCCGTCTTTGATATGTTTGTAGACAATACTGCTGACTTTATCTGCCACTGCATATCTATCTACAATACTGTTAAAGTCTGTGTCTGAGTTGAATACTCTTTTGCCGCCGGGCTTGATGCCCCAAAGGATATATTCACAACCACTGACTGGATTTACTTTTCTGTTGAAAGGAACAGCCGCAGGTTTCTTCCAGGTCCAGACACGTTTAGGTTCAAATCCTTCCTCCTCCATAATCTTCCAGAGATAGGAGATGTATTGATCAGAAATGAACACAGCGAAGGCAGCACCCTTACGCATTTTCTTAAACCACATCTTTGACCAGGATCTTAATTGATCTTGGAACTCTTCGTGACCAACTGAATCCCAATCCTGTTCAAATGAATCATCAAACTTTTGATTATGAATGGTATTTTTATCTTCGCCAGTTTCTGGATCCTTCCAAACAGGATTAGCAGCACCGTCGGAGATATTGTAGGGAAGATCCGTGAAGAGAAAGTCTACGGAAAGGTCTTTGATTTGATCTGCGACATCCAAACAGTCGCCGTGAATGAGAGTAGTCATACTGCTATTATAGCAGAATTAATCTAGAATTGCAATAAATCCTGGCAGATTATTTCCGGGAATATGACTAGGAGCGTGATATTGGAAAGCAAATTTTAAATCACTAAATGGTGTGGTTGTAATTTTTAAACCACCATTAGTTGTGATATCAATCTTTCCAATCACTGCATCTGCTTTATTAACGATGTTAGTCATTAGTTTGGAATATCCCTCAGCATCAGCTCCTTTGGTAATAAAGTTAAGAAGACCAACTCCGAGAACATAGGTTAAAATGTCTGCACCCGAATTAACTGGATCGCTGTCGAAACTGCGCTTGCCTGCGGTTTTTTCTTTCTTAGGTGCTTCCTTTTTCAAACCCATATAATAGTTACCGTCCGCAGGAAGCCCGACTGGTTTACCCCAATTGCCTGCGGTCATCGCTGGATAGAATTTTTTTAGAAATTCGCCGTAATCTTTATTTTCAGCTATTGCTGATGCAACTGCATTAGTTAGATCAGCAAACGAATTTAATTTTTCAACTCCAAAAATTTCCAGTAGTTTTGTGTATTCTGATATGTTTGCTTTGGCAGCAGCGGCAATAATTTTATCTTTATTCTTTCCGGCGGCCTTTGGATGAAATTGTTTTAGGATTTCAAATTTTTGTTTTTCCCCGTCATCGTCCGACATAGCCATTTCATACTTGTCCATCAGATCGGAAACTGATCTAAAACTAGTTCCACTACCACTTAGACTCTTGACTGATATATTTTGAGCGCCAACCTTTACGTCAATTAGTGGACTGTTTCCAACAGGAAATTCTGCTACATCATTGTCATCCATAAGTGCGATAGGAGCCAACACTTCTCCAAAGTCCACAGACAATTGATTTCTATCAGCAGCAATGGCCTGATTTAATTCTGCGCTTAACTGACCTTGACCTTTATTAGCAGCAATATCAACTAGACCTAACAGAGCATCTCTCAGTCCTGGATCTTTAGCTTTGGTTTGAATAGATTTTTTAACTGCTGTGATCAATTCGTTTCGATTTAATTTCTTTCCAGCTATTCCAAGATTGGTTGGACTGTATTCTTTGATACTGACACCTGCACCAGTTTCTTTACTGGCAATGACGAAACTATAAATTTTATTATCTTTATCAGTGAAACTAAAAATATTTCCTGCATATTTCGTACTGAGTCTTGTCTGCTCAGGAGTAAGATCTGCCTGCTCATAGCCCATAGATACCATAGCGTTTAAAAGATCAGGTTTGGTAACTCCAAACACTCTGATATGTTCTACAGGCTTGTCTTTTGACGTGCCTAGATCATCAAATCTACCCTGCGGTATAGAGTTTGCTAGATCTTTAGCAAGTTTTTTTAATTCCACTCTTGTAGCAAAAGTAGGTTTTTGAACCACTTGGAGTGGCTCTTGTTTGGGCGGTTTTTGCTGAGGTGGCTGTTGTTGAGCTGCGGGCTGCGGCTCAACATTTTTGTCCAATTCAGGTTGTTTTTCGGCTATTTCAAAAAATCTCATACTCATATTTATCTTACTTCTGGGAACAGACAATCTTGAATAAAAACTCGTACATCTTCTTCGTTTAGCCCTAAACTAGTCATAACCTTAGGAGTATGCGGATTTTGTTTTTGATTTATACAGTAATAATTCTGTGCTTCTAAAGTAGACTCTGCGGTATTATTAGTTTCACCTGCGGTTTCTAAGTAATGGTTTATCAGTATATGAGCTAAATTAGCTATTTGATTCAGTTCAGTTTCTTCCTGAACATTGCCTGCTGCTACCATACTAGAGCTAAAAATACGCTGTGCCCAATCGGGCAATTCACGTTTCTTAATCCATTCATATCTGCTGACTTCCTCAGCAAAATATTGGATCATAGGATGTTCTCTATCTGTAGTTGGGCTATAATCAATGAAACAGCCTGTAATCTTATTTTTACCTGCAATAACATCGAATCCAAAAATAGGAGCAGGATTATGAGTATGAGGGAAAATGCAACAGTGCATCATCCACAATCCTTTGGTTGTTCGAGCATCAACAACATCAATATGAGCTCTGCGATATTGACTGCTCATCCAAACTTTGTTAATCCACCCGGGTTGATTAAAACGATCCATTCCCGGTTCATTTATAATACTACCAGTTTCGTAAAATTTCTGTTCGAAATATTTTTCAATTTCGATAAGGGTATCCCATACTTTACTCATCTTTTGACTCTACGGTTTTTTCAATGTCCAGTTCCATAAGTTCCTTAAACATTCTAACAGCAAAGTCAAAACAGACATTAGCTTCATCTGCAAGATCATCAGACAACTTACTTCTGATCGCAGTCTTTAATGCTTCTGGATCTTGAAACCGATACATCAGGCCGCTGCCAGGAATACGTTTGGCAATCATCTGACCACCTGCTAGATCTCCCATATGACGAACGTAGATATGGGCCATTAACTTATTGGGCTCAGTCTGTGCTAGATTTTTAATATAATCAAGATAATCTTTGGTAACTGGAAGGTCAGCAGGTCGATCTCCCCTGTTACCCCAGAGCTCTCTAAAGTCTTCGTTGATCTTTAATGCTCTTCGAATGTCAGGCATTCCATCAAGAAGACCGTGTGCTCTAGAAAATGCTTCTAGAACATCATACATTGGGTGTTGATTAAAAAGATATGTTGCGTATAGATCTGGATTAATTTTTCCAGAAAATAAAACTTTAACAAACGGCTGTGTTTCTGCTTCTCTATGTTTTTGTGCGGTTAGATCTTTTAAACTCATTTATTCCTCTTCAACAGTAATTTGTAGTGGGAATCCGTTTTCTCGAGAAAGTTGAGTACACTCCAAACCTTTTTGTTCGGCAATTTCAAAAGAGTAAACTCCAACAACTGCACTACCACTGTTATGGATTTCAAGAGTTAGATCTCTCGCTACACTTTCGCTGTGATGCAAAACTTTGACCAACAGCTCGATAACAAATTCCATTGGAGTTTGATCATCGTTTAAGAAAAGAACCTTATAACGCTTGGGTTCTTGAATTTTAGATTTAACTTTTTCGCTCAACGCGGCTTGTTCTTGTGTCATTTGTTAACTCCAATAGTTGTGGGGGATTTCTCCCCCACAGGCTTATATAATATTACTTAACCTCAACGATGTCAATCACCCTGGCTTTTAGAGCTTCGGGAATGATTCTTTCAAGATCTACGGTAAGAACACCGTTTTCGATCTTTGCTTGTTTGACTTCGATGTGTTCAGCAAGAGGAAAAGTTCTTACAAAGTCTCTACTTGAGAGGCCTCTATGTAGATATTCTCTGTTAGAACTTTCGTTTGGAGTTTCGCTCTGACCTCTAATGGTCAATTGATTTTGCTCAACTTCTACTGTGATTTCGCTTTTCTTAAAGCCAGCCACTGCCATCTCAATGACATATTTGTTTTCTTCCGTACGAACAATGTTGTACGGAGGATAACCAGAGGTTGAATGCAGACGAGATTCGTAGGCATCAAACATTCTGTCAAAGCCAATGAGTGCTCTGTTGAGTTGATTTAATACATTTGTATCAATTTTTGTAAGTCCGTTCATTTTTGATCTCCTTTAATAAGCAAGAACGTGTTGGGGCCCCGAAGGCGCCCCAGGGGTATTTACTTTTCAGTAAATTCTGCATTGACTACATTTTCATCTGTAGTCTTAGAAGACTTAGCTTCTTCTTCAGCTTTGGCCGCTGCTAACTTTTCCTCATAGAGTTTTTGTCTTAACGGTCCAAATAATCCATCAAAGGCACCTGTGGCATCCATAATCTCGCCCTTGTCAGTTGCCTTGGCCAGAGTGTCTTCTAGATTCTTTAGAAGCTCTTCTGCTTTGGTCTGCTCTTCTTCTGTGAACTTTTCTTTGTTCTCATTGAAAAACTTTCTATTATTATACAGTTCAAATTCACCGCTATTTTTAACTTCAATGAATTCTTTCTGCTTCTTATCTGCTTCTTCGTTGACCTTAGCATCCTGAACCATCTTTTCAATTTCTTCAGGAGTTAGACCAGAACTGGCCTTGATAGTGATTTTCTTTTCTTTACCACTGGCCTTGTCCTTGGCACTGACATCAAGGATACCGTTGGCATCAATGTCAAAGGTAACTTCAATCTGCGGCATACCACGTGGAGCAGGATCAATTCCTTCTAGGTTGAATTCTCCCAACAGCTTGTTATATTGGAAGAGGTCTCTTTCTCCCTGGCCAACTTTGATAGTTACAGCAGGCTGATTGTCCTGTGCTGTTGAGAACACCTGACTCTTCTTGGTAGGAATAGTAGTATTCTTTTCAATGACCTTGCTCATAATACCGCCAACGGTTTCAATACCTAGTGTCAGTGGAGTTACATCTAGCAGCAACAGATCAGTTCTATCGCCGCTTAGAACAGCACCTTGAATAGCGGCACCCACGGCAACGGCTTCGTCTGGATTGACGTCCTTACGAGGGGCCTTGCCAAAGAACTTTTCAACAGCTTCCTGTACCTTAGGCATACGAGTTTGACCGCCAACAAGAATAACTTCGTCGATCTGATCAATGCTTAGTCCAGCGTCTTTGAGAGCAATTTCACAGGGCTTGATACTGCGCTGAATTAAATGGTCAACAAGTTGTTCAAACTTGCTGCGTGTGATCTTTACAACAAGATGCTTAGGGCCACTAGCATCAGCGGTGATGTAAGGCAAGTTTACTTCTGTCTGAGCAGAACTAGACAATTCAATCTTAGCCTTTTCAGCAGCATCCTTTAGACGCTGGAGTGCCAACATATCTTTCTTTAGGTCAACACCTTGTTCTTTCTTAAATTCGTCAACAAGGTAATCCATAATTACTTGGTCAAAGTCTTCACCACCAAGGAATGTGTCACCATTCGTAGAAAGAACTTCAAATTGTTTTTCGCCTTCAATATTGGCAATTTCAATAATAGAGATATCAAAAGTACCACCGCCTAGGTCATAGACAGCAATCTTCATATCTACTTTGTCTTTCTTATCAACACCATAGGCCAATGCAGCCGCAGTTGGTTCGTTGATAATACGTAGGACTTCTAGACCTGCAATCTGCCCAGCATCTTTAGTTGCTTGGCGCTGACTGTCGTTAAAGTAAGCAGGGACTGTAATAACAGCCTGTGTTACTTCGTGACCGAGATAGTCTTCGGCAGTCTTCTTCATCTTGCGAAGAACTTCTGCTGAAATCTGCGGAGGGGCTAGTTTTTTGCCCTGTGCTTCGACCCAAGCATCACCGTTATCATTTTTAATGATCTTATAAGGCATAAGATCAATATCTTTCTGTACAGCTTCTTCAGTAAACTTACGTCCAATTAGACGTTTGGCTGCATAGATAGTGTTCTTTGGGTTTGTAACTGCCTGGCGCTTGGCTGTGGCGCCGACGAGGATTTCATCTGCGGTATAGGCAACAATACTAGGTGTAGTACGAGCGCCTTCGCTGTTTTCAATTACACGGGGATTTTTGTTTTCTAGGATAGCAACGCAAGAGTTGGTTGTACCCAAATCGATACCAATAATTTTACTCATTTTTTCTCCTTTTTAAAAGCGAGTATATGTTGGGCGGCCTGCCCGTTGTAAAACCCTAACGGCGTTTTACAAAAGTATTTATATCAAATTTTATCTAAATTTGGAATATTTGACCATTTTTTGAGCTTTTCGATCTTGGCTCGTTTAGCTTTATGAAGTTTATCCAAATTTACAGCTTCGTTGATCAATAGGATATCTATCATAGCTAACACATCGCCCAATTCTTCTTCGAGGTGCTCGCGATTATTATACTCTGTTCCGGGCTTGGGATTGTCCATCCCAAAGCGTCGAATCTTACTTACCGCTTGTATAACTTCTGCACATTCTTCTTGGAGAATGTCCATAACTTCGTAGTTATTTGTTGTCATCCTTAGCCTTCTCTAGAAAATGGAACTATGTATTCACCAGCAGAAGTGGTTGAACATCTAAGTGCTTTAAAAACATTTTGAACACCAACTGTCTGGTTCCAAGCATCTTCTAAAGCGTGATGCTTTAGTACAGGGGGACGATGTGGATTAATTCCTAGATCAAAAAGAGTTCTAGTACAGCGTACTTCCCAGAATTGCCAAGGTATGGCTTTGCCTATTTTTCTAAATAGATTTTCACAGATCACAGTATCAAAGCTAGCACCGTGACTCCAAACTCGTTTTGCTCCCCAGGAAAATTTGTACAATTGATTCATAGCATCAACTATGTCAATTCTGCCTTCGGGGCTAAATGCTTCTTCTTGAGCTTCTTTACTCTGCCTAGACCACCAATCTAACGTATCTTGACTGACAGTACAGCCCAAGCGATCACAGCTATCTATATCCACTTTGACATAGAATTTTTCACAGCTAGGAATAGTTAATTCGTCACCAAAAGGATCAAATCTAACAGCACCAATTGTTAGAATAGTTGATGTTGGGGTGACGTCCAAAGTTTCTAAATCGATCATCAGATCTGTTAGTGCCATATATCTTTCTTTTAATTAGTAACAAGTTATATTATAGCAATAACTTATCAGAATGTCAATAATTCTTACGAGGTAGTTGTTCTTTTTCTAGCTGTTTACGCCAGCGAGCCCTTGCGGCTCCAGCTTTTCTTTTTCTCTTAGTTGTGGGCTTTTCGTAGAACTCTTTGGCTCTAAGAGTTTCTAAGGTCCCGGCATCAGATACTTTGTTTTTAAATCTTCTAAGAGCTCTGTTTATGTCCTCCCCTTCTTTGACAACAACAGTGGTTCCCCTTGATTTATTTCTTGTCATACAATCCTATAAAGTTTTCAAAAATAAAGGCACAGGAATCTAGGTCCCTTATGGCCCTATTATTAGTTATCTCAAACGGTCTCAATGTACCCATATAATAGGCGTTGTTTTGGGCTGACATATAACCTACAATTTCTCTGTTTTCTGATTCTGCGTTAAAAATTATAATATCGCTCTTTTGTTTCTTGTCTATTAGCCATTCTACAGTTTGATTTGGTGTCCAAACATATATTATAACTGTTACATTTTTTTCTAGATTTTTCAAAACTTCTGTTATTAGTCCAGATTGATCTCTAGAAACATCGACTAACAAAATTCTAAAACCGTCAATAAGAATATCGTCGGGCGGTGTTATTAATGTTATATCATTCATTCTTTTTTATGAGCAATCTTACTCCAAAGAGAACTTTCGCTCTGTTCAGAGTTTTGGAAATAGGTTAATCCTCTGATATTTCTTTCTTTATCTGATTCTTCCCATCCTTCTCTAGATAGGTTAGATTCTTTTTTTTTAGGTAGGGTTCTTTTTCCCAAGGAAGTTCTTTAATAATCCCGAGCTCTAATAACTTTCTTTGATTTTTTAAAGAATCTTCGGGATGGTGTTCTTTCCAAAGTCTTTTTGCTTCAATTAGATCAATAGAATCACTTTCGTTACTGTCGTCAACAATTTCCTGTGCTATAGGATCTAACTCTATCGTAGAAAATGGAGCTTCTTCTTGTGTGGTATTTTCTTCCTTGGTTTCATCTACAGGTGTAGCTT
>JACCEC012786772.1_pt1 | contig 25598 bp, 22 predicted proteins | sample 7450121 | NCBI WGS metagenome assembly JACCEC01 (sample SAMN15323455, study PRJNA562643) | freshwater metagenome | isolation source: river surface water | place: USA:Blue River Watershed | collected 2017-08-18 | reverse complement strand
TTGCTAACATCATATGCAAAGTTGGGTGGTAATTCTTGGTAAGATAATTTATCGTCAAGCGGCATCTTTATATTTTTAAAAGACAAGACTATTTATTATTGTATTGGCTATTTTTATTTTTGTTACATATTTTAATTCAGATGACTAATCAGTGACAGCGGTTAGCTAGGACCAGTTTTTTTAGCTATGAAACAGTAAATGAGCGTTATTAATATAAGTAATTTACACCAAGAGCTGGAAGACCGGCAAGCTAAGCAAAATAGGATTTATGAACAGGTTTTTCGCAGGGTTGTTGATAAAATCAAGTATACCAACAGTCAGTCACCAGCATGCCAATGTTTATATACTTTACCAGCATTCATGTTTGGTGTCCCACTTTATGAAATTAATGCTTGTAGGGATTATATCTTATCTAGGCTATCCGACCATCATTTCTATACAAATTACATGCCACCTAATATAATTTATATAAATTGGCAGCAACGCCCAGTTCAGGATGAAGACCTTGGTCGCACACGTGTTCTGGAATACCCTACACATACAAAGATACCGCAAATCGGTTACTTAGATACATCCCGGCCATTGACAATAATGGATGCACAAGAATCATTAATGCCACCTGATCCAGATGAAGAAAAAATAGATATATTTCAGAAGATTGATAGTGAATTTATAAATAAAAATACAATGAATGCTGGGTTATTTCCTAGCGGGACTACTAGTAGAGGCAGGTCTAATGTAGTTATGCCCCTATTACACAAAGGTGCTAAACCAATGCCCGGTGACCTGGATACTATTTTGAGGCAGATGGAAGGCACTGGTCGGTCAACATATCAGCAATCTGGCATATATTCTTCATCTGTTCAAGAGTCTAGCAGTAACCCGGGTGGTGTTAATGGGTTGTTAATCTAGGTCTGTCGCACAAGATTAACTAAACTTGCCTAGTTTGAAAACATTGTCCAACACAAACAAGATGAAAATTGCGATGACAATGAATAATATAATATCATGGCTTTTATTGTTCTCAACATAATTTACTTTTTGCTCAAGGGTATTCATTTTGGCAACCAATGCATTTAGTTGATTTTGCATAGCACGGACTTCATCAGGAACTGGCGCAACTTTGGCTTGATTCGCAGGCATATTTTTAGCACGAGCTGCCAAATTTTCAGCAATCAGCCTAGGGTCAGTAATTACTTCTTCAGTAAATGGTGATTTAACGTGTGCGGGTTGTTGGTGACCAGTGTTCGCGCTACCGGACATATCATCAAATGTATCATCATAAATTTGCATGAATTTTTCGGGGACATCATTAGCTGCACTTGGGCTTGTAGTGCTAGGACTAGTTAATGTAGGTCTTTGAGTGAATTCAGTAGTTGTAGTTGGAGGAGGATTAATACCTGCTTCTGGCCTAGCATTACCTGCACGGGGTGGTTGGGTAGTTGTAGTAGTCATGTTAGGCATCCATTTACGACCTTCATAGCCTTTAGAATAAAGATCTAAATATCCAGGACGCCCATTAGCATCACCTGTTATCATTGCCGGGTCGACGTCAGTCATTATTTGGCCGCCGAACGGTAATTCTGCTGACCTGGCATCAAATCTTTTCTCCCTTGAATACTTGCTATGAACACCACGTGTCATAGAATTCATGTCTTGGCGGGGTTTGCAATATGCAGTTTGCCAGCCATTATTATTAGCAGGTTCACCACCATTAATATTCATTAATTCATTATTAGGTTGAGCATATTGCCGGCGGTTGTCAGCCCATGTTACTGGTTGACCGACTTGGTCAGGTGCTGGATACATACTCATTGCGCGAATTGCACTAATATCAGTCATCTGACGCTCAGATCTCTGCATATCCATAGCTTGTTGATTTGTGCGAACACCCATCTGCGATGCTTCATTAGCAGTAGGTAATGTTGTCCTCCCTGTTAACTGTGAGAAATCATTATCTCCCCATGCCTCAATAATTGAACACATCTCACAACAAAATAATTTCTAGGATTCTAGTTTTAGTTGCTGTGCTAGGTTAGTTTTCTGTTTAATAACTATTTAGGGAATATTATTTTAGTTTTATTTGATTATTGTCCCAGAATAAAACATGAAAAATAATAATATACCTGGTGATAATAAAACAATGATTAAAATAGAAAAACCAATAGATTATATAGGTATTATAGTTTTTGCAGTATTAATAATTTTTTGGTGTGACCTAGATATACAAGGTTGGCTTGTGTATACAGGACTAACCACTAATATCCGTCTAGGATTATTTTTAAGCATATTGGTAGTCACAGGTATCTTAATATTTAAATACTTGAGCCAAACATTGGGTGTGCTAATGTTTGTCTTGATACTTTTGATAACCAAAGCAATGCTAGGTTATACGGAATTATTCACAACATCTACTAAAGCAATATCTAATACTAATCCAAGCACAACTACTAAAGCTACTACTACAACAAATCCTAATCTTGCACCAATTAGCGAATTTTCTGGGAGTGCTGATGAAGTCCAGCAATTTTTATTAAGACAGATAGCAGATGATCCTAATACAACTACCGTTGATAAACGTGTAATGCAAGATCTAACTGAAAAATATTTCAAATCAAGTAGCAAGTTAGCCGAATTACGAGGATTTAATATAGCTAGTGAATCTGCTAATATGTTACCTGGGCAACAGGTGGTAGTAGGTTTAGATACTGTTAAAAACCAACACTAGGCCTATATGCTTTCAAAGAATTTCATTTTTTGTTTATTAAAAATTACTAATGTAACTGCACCTATAACAAACATTATTAGTGTTGGGACAAAGAACAAACCAAATCCAACAATCATAAATGTAGTGAATGCTAATGCGTAACCAGCTTTAGCATTTTGTTTGGCGAAATCACCTGCATTATTTAGGGCATCTTCGAATTTTTCCTTACCTTTCTCTAAAGCTTCACCTGATTTTACTGATTGCCATGCAGCTACCGATTTGCCAGCCACAGCACCAAATGCTTTTCCAGGCATACCTTTAATAGCCTCTTTAGCCTTTGTTATATTCTTTTCAGCACGGCCACTAAGGAATTTAGACCGCATTTTTTGATTAGTTGTTTTTTCAGGTTCAGCTTTACCTGCTAATATATCGGCTACCTTCTTGTCAGTTGCAGCTGCCCTGGCATCGGCCCTTAATTCTGCTTCTGATTTTGTTACAAATGGCTTATTTCCTGCATGTTTTGTGGCATCTTTTGTGTCATTTTTTTTATTATCACCTTTATTCTCACCTGTTTTTGTTTCACCTTTATTTGCTGTTGGTTTTGTATCACCAGTATCACCAGGTAGTTTAGGTGTATTATTTGTTGCAGTTACTGTCGATGGTGTAACACTAGGTGTATTATTAGATGAACTAGTATTACCTGCAGTATCTGGTTTACTATCTATTTTCCCGTCACCACCGTGTTGTTGGTTTCTGATAATCAGTTTATTTCCATCTGAACATGATGGAGAATCTAGGTAATTAAATATTAGCAATGCTAATAATATACAACCACCTATAATCATTATTAATTCGAAATTATCATGAAACCATAAATATGTATTTTCCCACCATTTACGTTCTTCTTTAGATTTAGAGCGTATCTGATTAGCATATTTTCTACCATCTAGGAATAATATGTCCTTAAAATTTGTGAAATATTCCATATTAATTATATCTGCCCTACCACCACAACCTTATTTATTAATCTACAGCGGTAAAATTCCAGGTTATCGCGCAATACATTAGTCCAGACACCATCAATAATGAATTAGGGGAAAACTGACTAATTTACAAAAAACGTTATTGCAATAACAATATAAGTAATATTAGAGTTGGACTTACAATCCATATTCATCCTTGCCATCTTCAGTATGGTTTGTGAATCCAACTCCTTTTTTTTCCGTTTTGTGTTTTGGTTTTATTCATCTGGTTGGGAATAATGGTAGTATTAGTTTTTTCATCCACAGATAAAATATTACTACTGGAGCAGCACAAAATAATATTAATCCAAGTATAGCTGAAAAAAATGTTCCTAGCGCTGAGAGTGCCTTACCGACACCACCTGTTAGAGCACCAGATATATTATTACCGACCGAACCTAGAGTATCTGATAGTGATGATTGCTGTTGCCGTTGTGCTTGTTTTGCTAATCTACGTTCCCTAATCTCTTGTTTCTTGCTATTATTATTTTTAATATTATTATCGGTATCATTAGTAGTGTTATTTATATTTGTAATATTTTGATTTATAATTGGCTTATTACTTGCAGCATCTTTTTTATCACCAGATGTAGTAAGGGTTTGATTTTTAGCAGTATTTTTACCTGCATCATTTGCAGTTTCATTCTTAGCAGCAGCAGATTCATTCTTAGCAGCAGCAGGTTCATTCTTAGCAGCAGCAGGTTCATTCTTAGCAGCAACAGGTTCATTCTTAGCAGCAACAGGTTCATTCTTAGCAGCAGTAGGTTCATTCTTTGCTATAGGAGGTTCATTCTTTGCAGGCTCTTCTGCCTTAGTTGCAGTTGTATCAGCATCTGTCTTACCATCATTTGGTCCTAGACCACCAATTTGATGAGATTTCGGTTTGTGTGTAAGTGCCATTTTAGTTGTAGTTTTACTTGTAGTTGTAGTTGACCACTCTAAATAAACATTTATAAATGCGACTATTGTGCATAAAACAAATAATATTATGTATAACCTACCATATTTTTCCCAAAATTCACGTATGCGTTTTTTCTTGACTTCCCATGGTAATAATATAAATTCGCGGACTTGCTGTGCTCTATCAAATAAAAGGTCTATTAATATCATAATAACTTTGATTTTATTGACCCACTGCTTTTTATTTCAACCCCAGAAAAATTCTATACAATAAATAAAACCTAAATATATAAAGGTCAATTTATAAAAATATTAAATGCAAACCCAGCGCATAAAAAACATTATTGTTGGTTTAGTAGTATTGGGTGTGGTTCTTCTTGCTGTGCTAGGACCACAATATTTACCAAAATTTACCAAACTTCATACAGTATTTGATAATCCGATTAATATGGGATTGGTTACAGTCCTAGTTGTGTTAATCTCCATATTTGATATCAAACTAGGGGTTGCATTTGCATTCCTAGTTCTTATGTTTGCAGTTTATTTGATGGATGAGAAAAATACTCAACGTTTAGAAAATTTCTTTGCAGATGCAACTACAGTTACTGGTGCAGTAACTAAAACAGGTCTAGGCTTACAAGAATTTGCACCACCAAGACTGTCATCTATTAGGCTTGACCCAATAACTGAACCAATTAATAATATTGGGGAATTAATATCTGAGATGTCACAACAAACTAGTGTTACTCCTAAGGCTCCAATTCCTAAGGAAGGATTTGAAGATGTTGCAGCAACAACTAGTTCAACTAATCAAGTCACTGTTGCAAATAACCAAAATAAAGTAGATGCTAATAATAAAACAGAAATGAATATGCAACCCGTTGCCGACCATGTGCAAAAAATCATAGCTGCAGGCGCCAATCAAAAAGCCCCAGCATGTGCCACTCCTCAACAATATGACTTTCTAACCCAACAAGTCCCTAATGACCAAAACACCATTAATCGCTTCGACGTAGTTGGCGCACGATATGACTTACAATCGCGTCCTCAAAATTTGACAGTTTATGGCCCGCCTCTAGCATGGTGTGCGACATATGACCAACAACAAGCAGCCAAATGTGGGACTGTATTTTACCCACTTCATGGCTAAAAATAGGGTATTTTACCCACTTCATGGCTAAAAATAGGGTATTTTACCCACTTCATGGCTAAATCATAGTAAATATTACAGTCATTCTTAATCTCTCTTGATTAATGCAGAGCTAGGTTTGTTTTTCACGTGTTATTAAAATCTAATAGGCTATTAAAAAAGAGCCAACTACTCCACATAAGAGAAATAACTAAAATAATATCCAGAAATGTTCTATGACCTATATTGGCGTTTTATCAAGGCTAATTGGAAGCTATACATAATATATTTCATAGTCCTCTTATCAATCCCTCTAGAAAACACAGCAATGCCACATTATTATGGTAAAATCATTAATGTGTTGAAAGAGGGGAATTTTGTGGATGGTAAACGGTTTTTCTTGATTCTGTTGGGAATCTGGATTATTATACAAATATTTAACCTAGCTAGTAGTTACCTTAACACATACCTCATGCCTAAATTCCAATCTTATATCCGGCAGTATTTTTTTAATAAAATTCTGGATTCATACAGCCAGGAATATAAAGAACTGGAACTAGGCCATATTATCAGTAAGATCATCCGTTCACCTAGTATTATTCAGAATATCTTTGTGGAAATCCGGGATTTTGTATTCCAAAATACATTCCTAGTGATTTCTAATCTAATATACTTATGGACACACCATCCTATGCTCGCAATGGTGTTTTTGGCGAGTATTATAGTAATCTATTGCTTGTCATGGATTTATTTTAAATCTTGCCATGACCTTATTAGAAATACCGAAGAAGCATTTGATACTGTTCATGAACAAATCCAGGACACATTATCTAATCTGCTAAGTATTTACACCTGTCAGAAATCACCAGATGAAAAGCGCAGGGTTGAAGAATTTAATAAAACAACCGCAAACCATCAAATTGACACAGGTAATTGTAATAATAAATTTCGGATAGTATATAGCATTATGTATGTTATAATCTTCTTGGCACTTAACTATACTGCATATTACCTATTTGAAAAGAAACAACTGAAATTACCGGCATTGGTTAGTATATTTATATTGAATTATAGTATATTTGGATCACTGACGACATTCTACCTAGATGCGCATAGTTTCATGAATGTTTATACCCGTGTTAATCATATTACCACATTTATAGATAGTTTACCTGTCCGACCTAAATCGTCTACAAGGACTATTCCTAATCCAGAAGTTATAAATATTGAATTCAAAGATGTTAGTTTCACACCAGTTGGTAGTGATAAAGAGGTTTATTCCGGGTTGAATTTAACTATTCCACACCGTCAGGCATTAGCTATTATGGGTAGTATAGGAAGTGGTAAATCGACTGCTGCTAAATTACTAGTCAGATTACAAAAACACCAATCCGGGCAAATATTGATTAATGGTGTAGATGTTAGCGAAATTGATTTAGATGACCTTCGTAAACATATTATTTATGTCCCACAACACCCTATATTATTCAACAGGACATTATGGGAAAATATTAACTATGGCCTGGAAGGAGTCACACAAGAAGATGTTTATAAACTACTGCGCGAAACAGGGTTAACTGATTTAGAAGCAGTTTATCGGGAGAAGATGGACAAGCCAGTTGGTAAATTGGGTTCTAATCTTTCAGGTGGACAACGACAAGTAGTCTGGTTATTAAGATGTATGTTGCGGCCTAGTAGTGTAATTATTTTAGATGAGCCAACTAGTGCGCTAGATGAGAAGAGCCGTCGCAATGTGGAGAATATTATTAAATGGATGAGTAGGTCTAGGACATTAATAGTAATTACCCATGACCGTGAGCTATTACAACATATGAACCGGATGATTTATTTTGATAAAGGTCAGATTGTCCAGGATACTATGTTAATAAATAAATCTGGTTCAAATACTAGCATCACCCAAAAAACCAATTAAACTTCATTTTATTACATAAATTCTATTTTCTAGCTTAGAGGATACCTAGTATTATTTTTTAATCTTTATAATACAATACTATAACAATCAAACAATGTCGTCTAATACAAATAATTCAAATGAAGGAAATCGATACGAAGAAGGAAGTAGAACAGGAACGGGTTCGGGTGCTAATGGTGGTTTTTTTAGACCTGTAAAGCGCCGTGATAATCAATCATCATCATATTATGGATCTAGTGGGCAACGTGACCGTAGATCTGGTGGATACCACAAATCTGGTGGGTATTCTAAGCAATCATATAATAATGTAAATGACACTTCTACTGGAGAAAGCGCTACAACAAAACAAGAAGAACAATCAGAGCCAGCTATGCCACCTAAACCAGCACCTAAAGAACTATCTGAGGAAGACCGCCAACTAATTAAAGAACCAATCGAAAGCTTTGAAGAACTCGGTATCCACGATAATATTATCCGCGGTATTTACAGCTATGGTTTTGAAAAACCATCTAGCATCCAGGCAAGAGCTATCCGGCCAGTGCTCAGTGGTCATGATGTAATTGCACAAGCACAATCTGGTATGGGTAAAACTGGTGCCTTTGCTATTGGCACTCTAGGCAGGATTGATGAAAATCTGAATGCTATTCAGGCACTTGTAGTTGTTCACACCATGGAACTCGCACTTCAGATCGACACTGTATTCCGGCAAATTGCCAAATACACTGGTATCCGATTTAGTCTATGTATCAAGGGTATTCCACCTCAAGAAAATATTGAAAAACTAAGTGGTGTGCGTGGTGGCAAACCACATGTAGTTATTGGCACACCGGGTCGTGTCCTAGATATGCTTCATCGCCGTGACCGGGAAACTAACAAATATATTATTGACCAAAATACTATTCGTCTGATTGTTCTAGATGAGGCTGATGAAATCTTGGGGACAAGTCAAGAGATGTATAGTCGCAAGAAGCGTGAACCTGAGCCTGGTCAAGAAGGTCAAAACCCAGAAAATGTTGGGTTCCTTGAACAAATGTTCAAGATTTTCAAGTGTATGCCACCTGACATTCAAGTGTGTCTCTTCAGTGCAACTATGGGCAAAGAGTTCTTTGAAATTACTAAGGATTTTATGCGCAACCCGCTTGAAGTTCTGGTGAAGACTGAGGAGCTAACCCTAGATGGTATCAGTCAATACCTAATTAACGTCGAGGAACAGAAATATAAATTCGACACACTTTGTGAATTATATAGTCTACTTACTATTAATCAAAGTATTATCTACTGCAATAGTTTAAGGTCAGTTGAAAATCTGTCACGTATGCTCCGTGACAATAATTTCACAGTGTCATATATTCATGGCCAAATGCCGGCTAATGAACGCGAGCTAACTATGGCTGATTTCCGTAGTGGCAAGAGCCGTGTCCTAGTCAGCACTGACTTACTCAGCCGTGGTATTGATATTCAACAAGTTAGTGTAGTGATTAATTATGATATCCCAATTAAGGTCGAATCATATCTTCACCGTATTGGTCGAAGTGGTAGGTATGGCCGTAAAGGTGTCGCCATTAATTTTATGACCAAGGATGATGAACGCCGTCTACATCAAATTGAACAATATTATTCTACTATCGTTGAGCCACTACCTGCTGACCTCAGTAGACTATTAAGCTCTAATTGAAATAATTGGTAAACAAAAAATCGCCTATACAAAAATACAAAAAACAAAACAAAACAAAACAAAAATACAAAAACAAAAATACAAAAAACAAAACAAAACAAAAATACAAAAACAAAAATACAAAAATACAAAAAACAAAAAACCAAAAAACCAAAAAAACCAAAAAACAAAAAAAAAAAAAAATAATTGTTAAATAATAATATTAATAAACAATCAATCTAAAAATGTCGCAAATTAATTTATTGCACAGCGTTGGTGGTGTAGCTGGTTTAGTAGTAGGTGCTCAAGGTGAGACAGACAAATTTTCAGATGCCGCTAAGTTTGGAGGTGCAGCTATTGGTATTACAGTTACGGTAATAGTTGTAACAATTATTCTAATTGTTGTAATATGTAAGTTAGTATATAGAATGTTCCCTGATTACAAAGCACTACATGTTTTGTTTACACTTCTACTTGGGTTCTTCTGGCTGATCCCTGCTATGTTATACTATCTATTTGTATTAAAGGGCTATCATATGAGTGGTCTTAAAATTGTTAAACGTTCTTAAGCTGCGTTAATATCATTTAATTAGTTTCTGTCGATTCAGATAAAGACATAGTATCTATGGTCGATAAATTTATTTTTTCCAATAATTTCTTACCGGAAATATTATTTCCAACAAAATCTTTAAAATCAGAACCTGTAATCTCGATTAAAGACTCATTGACTGCTAAGTAATTATATTTAATCAACCTATCAAGTATAGCTGGTTTGCGATGTTTGATTGCATAATCAATTAATCTTGTATAATCATCATGTATCAAATATAACTCTAAATCATCAAATAATCCGTCAAATTCGGTGCCTGATTTAATAAAACTTGCAGCTATTTCCAAAAGTATAGTAACAATATTATCTTCATGTGTAGATTGCAATATTTTATGCTTAGCTGCAACTTTATCCCACCGCCGGATATTTGTTATGAGTATGCCGATATAATACCGTGAACCTGACCTCAATAGGTCTAGGCCGTATAATGTAATATAATTGTAAATCTGTTTTTCAATCCTAGAATATCTTTGGCTGGATTGTAATTGATTTAATGTATCTGACCATGATTGTATATCTCTTGATGGAAACAGTTTCAAGCTATAAAAATTAGTCATACTCTGTTTGAATGAAAGCCAAAATTGTTCAATATCATGGTCAGGTCGCGTTGTTTGTCGGTGATCTGTTACTCTTGTGATACTAGATTGGTCTGCATCTAATCGAGCTGACTTATTATCTGTGATTGACATATTTGAATAATTAATTTTGAGAATAAAAGATATTTATTATTAACTTATTAAAACACAATCGCATAACAGGTGTTTAAAACAATTTTTAAAAAATACTAAATAAATATATCTTTATAAATGAACAACTATAAAGTTCAGCAAATAGAAATAAAAATAAATAATTCAAATGACAGAGGTTTATCTGAGAATAATCAATTATTAGAGCTACATCGGTCATCTGTTAGAAACTTTGGCGGATTACCTACTAATTTCAATGATAATCTAGGTGCTTGTTGTTGCTGGTCAGTTGTAATAAGTGTATGTGGCACGATTATTGGTGCTACAATCTGGTGTCTTGTAAAATATTATAGCTAGTGTTGCTTCTACATGTGATTATTAGTAATATTAATAGGCTGATGTTGGATCAGTTGTGGATACCGGCTGTTTGGCTACCACATCAGCAGCCAGCTTTAGTGTCATTTTTTTTACTGGAACTTTGAACCCTTGTTTTTTTATTGTTTTAGATACTGCACCTATAGACGACCGTATTGTAATTCCTGCTTTAGCTATGCTATTGTTTTCATTTTTGAATACCTTGGAGTAATAATCCCTGATTTTACTTTCCTGATGCTTACGCAATTTGGCCCGTGTATCTAGGCTATTAATTATTTTTATTTGCATTTTATTATATTCACTTATTGGTGTTTGCCCGTCCATAGTAATAATAGACATTTATTAGCCACTTAGATTTTTAATTTAGGCAATCATCCGGTTAATTGTCCATCACAAAACAAATTCAAGTATTAATATATTTGAGAGCTTACGAACTAAGATTAAAGTTATCATATGTCATTATCCGGAATAACACAAGCCGCAACTACAGATACAAATACTGAGAGCCGGATTAAAATAGGTTGGGATATCGGTATTAAGAATATGTCATATTGTCGGCTTCAACCCCACCAATCTAATACACAAACAACCCCACCTACACAAACCATTACACCTACTAACCAAAACATTATAACTATTGGTGTGAATTCATATCAAATTGCTGGGTGGGAAATTATTAATGTTGTCCCAAAAGTGAATCAATTCATTCACGACCAAGGTGAAATAACCCTAGATGCCCGACCGGCACTTAAATGTTGCGCCTCAAAAACTACTAAGACAACAAAACCTGCGGCTGGCGCTGGCGAATTATGCGGGAAATTGGCAGCTCATTCCCTAATAAGTGACTCAACCAAAGGATTCTGTAATACACATTTTAAATCAAGTGTTCCACGCGATGCCACTACTGGCCAACAACAGGATACAGTTGAAATCTTGCCAGATAGTTGTCGTTGTTGGCATCATGATATCTTGTCAGATGGAACCAAATCTAGGTGTCAAACTGGAGCCGTTATCCTTAATGCTAGGCATCAATTCATTGGTTATTGTAAGAAACATATACCTAGCAGTGGTTTGCAACCCGGGGACCAACTCAAAATAATCCGCAGCCGGAAAGTAGCTAGCCTTGACCTAACTATGCTTGCCGCAGCACTTTATGATGAACTGGACGCTAGGCCGGATATCCTAGTTGCCAGTGATGTATTACTTGAAAATCAACCGGTGTTAAAGAATCCGACAATGAAAACAATGCAGACCTTTTTATATTCCTACTATGTTATGCACGGAGTCCAACGGCCTAGAACTGGTGCTAGGACAGTCGGTGATATTCATTGTTATTGTGCTAGTAATAAATTGGATATCATCAAACTTTTACCTCCGGCCGCCGCAACTGATATTCTCCGCCGGGTTAAAGAAGTGAAATCCGGGTATTCTAGGAACAAGAAAATGGCTGTCTATATCTGTCAATACTTATTAGAACATGGAAAGGGGTGTGCTGACCTAGCTGTCAAATTTGCTGACAAGAAGAAACAAGATGATTTGGCTGATAGTTTGTTGATGACCCTGCATTTCTTTGAACGTGCCAATCTTACAAAACTTCGCACCGCTGAAGCCAAGACTAAAGCTAAAGCTGCTAAATCTAATTCCGGTGCTAATGCGGATGATTCCGAATCGGCAACTCTACCTGTGACCGATGAACGCCAAGATTTACTGGCAGAATTATTACCTAAACGCGGTGGTGGCAAAAAAACTGCAGCGGGAATACAACTCGCGAATACAGTAATTGACACTAGCACTACAACAAGTGCTATAATAGAACCTAGTACTACAACACCGGCCGAACCAACAAAAAATAAAAAAACAAACACAAAAACAAAATCAACATCTAGGACTACAACTAAACAATCTACAACTAATCCAGCACAAAATATATTAACACAACTAGGAGATAAGTTATCAATTAATATAGATAGCCCACCTGTAAGTGATAGTAGTTTATCAGATGTTGAATAACAACCCCACATCCAGCACCGAAAATTGTTTTCTTTTTACCACTAGCAAAATTCCAATATGAATAATTCTAGTTTCACACAAAGAAATCTGGTGAGATGTCTCACACACCCCCAAAAAATCCGGGCGAAATCCAGCTAGGTCGTGCTAAAGTAATAAAAGGTTATACAAACACAGTTTGGTCTTTAGCAATAAAAGATAATCTAATTATTTATGGCTCTAATGAAAAAACTATTAAGATTTGTGATATTAATTCTGGCAAATGTATTAAAACATTAGAGGGTCATACAAATTCGGTTAAGTCTGTCGCAATTAAAGATAATCTAATCATTAGTGGTTCAGATGATAACATTATTCTTATTTGGGATATTGATTCTGGTTCGTGTATAAAAACATTAGAAGGTCATATAGATTCTATTTGGTCGGTAGCAATTAAAGATAACTTAATCATTTCTGGTTCAAGAGATGATACAATTAAAATTTGGGATATTGATTCAGGTTCGTGTATAAAAACATTAGAAGGTCATGCAAACTGTGTTTGGTCTGTTGCAATTAAAGATAATTTAATCATTTCTGGTTCATATAAAACAATTAAGATTTGGGATATTGATACTGGATTGTGCCTAAAAACATTAGAAGGTCATACACATTGGGTTAACTCTATAGCAATTAAAGATAATCTAATCATTTCTGGTTCATTTGACAAAACTATTAAAATTTGGAGCATAGAATCCGGAATGTGTATTAGAACATTAAAAGGTCATATGGGAACTGTTAGGTCAGTAGGAATTAAAGATAACCTAATCATTAGTAGTTCATTTGATGATACAATTAAAATTTGGGATATTAATTCTGGATTGTGTGTAAAAACATTAAAAGGATACAACTGCTGGATTGTATCAATAGCAATTAAAGATAATCTAATCATTTATGGTTCAGCAGATAAAACTATTACCATTCACCCAATTTCTCTATCACCTAATGAATTAAATAAGTTCCAACAAGTTATTAATAGTTATTGGTTACCTGAATACCTAGAGCAGCACCTCATGGATTGTTTCAAACCAGATAAATCATGTGTAGCCAGCTAGTCCGGATGAATAAATAGGGCTCGGTTAATTACTTTATTTTTTAAGTTTAGATATATCAAAAAGATTACGGTTAATAATTTAATTTTCATATAACCTAGCAATATCAATCCCAAAAAGTAAAAATAAGAAATGGCTGATTTAGATGCATTTGATTTAGACGCGTTTGACCTTGAAACAATAGATATGGGTTCAGCTTCCAAGAAAGCACCCATCCCCGGACCCAGCATTCTTGTTAATAAATCCCCAGCAGGAACACCAACACCCCCAACACCCACTGGTGGGCTTTTTTCATTCGGTGGCGGCGCGAAACCATCCACCTCGTCTGGTGGCGGTATCCTAGATGACCTAGATTCTAGTGAATTCGGTCTAGATATGCTTGTTAATAAGACCAAAGCCCGCAAATCCCCCGAACTTAGTAGCCCGGCACCATCCAGTAAATTCAATGCACCACCTGCAGAAAAACCCGGGTTCTTCAGTAATCTTTTTGGTGGCGCGAAACCCGCACAAACTCCAGCGGCACCTAATCTCACAGCCATTGACCTAGATAAAGAAATCGCCGACAGTGAAATCGGCTTGAATAGTGTATTTAACAAGGCTAAGACGATGAATGGACCTAGCTTACCTCCTTTCGCTTCAGGTGGCGGTCTAGGTGGTTTCCCGCAATCATCTATTCCGCAGGCACAACCCTCTTATTCTACACCAAATCAACAGCAACAAGCGCCACAAGCATCATATAACACTGGTGGCGCAGGTGACAGTCTGAATATGACCTATGAAGAAATCCAGAAAGCCAAATTTGACTTGATTTGTAAATTCGAACGCCTCCGAGATAAGGGTGTTAAAGTCCCTAAAATGTTTAGTATGTCCAGCGATTATGATGAAATGAAACATGAGTATGAACGCCTAGTATATCAACGCAAGATGGATAACAGCGTTCATATGCAGCGTCAGTGGTTGATTAGCGCTATTAGTGGAATTGAATTCTTGAATACCCGTTATGACCCATTTGACTTTAAATTGGAAGGGTGGAGTGCAGCCGTCCATGAAGACATTAACAAATATGACGATATCTTTGAGGAACTCTATGAAAAATACCAGGGTTCAGGGTCCATGGCACCTGAACTCCGGTTGATTTTCATGGTTGGTGGCAGTGCCCTAACCCATCATATGAGTATGGCTATGTTGAAGGGTTCCAATCTCCCCAATGCTGATGAAATCCTCAAATCTGACCCTGAACTTTTGGCTCGGTTCCAAGCCGCACAACAAGCAACAATGAAAAAACAAGCCCCCGGATTCAGCGGGTTTATGGGTGGTCTAGGTAATCTATTCGGTGGTGGCAATAGGTCATCTCAGCGTGATGATGGCCCTCCCCTTTTTGATGCCTCTACTATGATGGGTGGCGGGATGGGTGGCAGGCCGCAAAATAATATCCCAGACCTAGATACCATTATTAACGGTCTTTGAGTTAAATCTATCACTGCGGATATCATTTGAATACACTCGTGATTGTAATTGAACCCTAGCTGTCTTTAGTGTTATTTTAGTTTTTCCTTTTTTTTCAAAGTCTGGTTGGCTTACGAATTCAACATCTAGGACGTAATCTTGGTATCGTTCTTCACTTAGCCAGTTTATACTTGGCATCTGCAATACAGGTGCGAATATTACACTAACCAATTTTCCAGAACCTAGCACAACTCCTTGGCCTCCGAATCCATCATTTTCTGGAATCCGGAATTTATCACATGAATATATTAGCTGTTTGTTCCGCCATAACTTGATTTCCTGGATGGGGCAAACTAGTAATCCATTGGCCCAGAGTTTTCGGATATCTTCAACAGATAAGATACTAGGCGTTGATTCCGGTGGCCATATCCACATATTAACACATATGCTAACACCTAGATATTCATCTCCCATAAGTGGTATTGATAAACTCCTAGAGATACCCCAATTTAACCGTGGTATATCTAACAAAATAGGAAACTCAATTTTGGGGATGTCAACTCCCGCCTGGTAAATTGCTAATGTTTGTGCTCTGGAATTTCGTGGGTAATATTCTTTATCAACTATTACAATGGATTGGTCTAATATTGGTTTTGGATTCATATTTTGTTTTCAACTAAGTGAATTAAATTTACAGAGTTTGTGATTATTTATGTTTTTGTTTATCCTAGCATAGCATTTTGGCCTTAATGTTTATATATAAAAAATAAAGTATTTGTTTCATCAACTTATTGCAGAGGGAATTGGGGCATTGTCCTCAAATACCGGTTAATAAACTTGTATTCTACCGGTGTGAAGTGGTTGCGCGTGGATTGCTGCTCTAGGCAGCTACTCGTGCTACCTCGCCGGTCATGTGATATTAGTGCAAAAGGGTTCTTGTGGTAATCAGGGTCATACTTAACTAAGATTTCCATAAATACACCTCGCAATGGCGCACTTCCCTGTTCAGGCGTGAAATCAATAAGCGTAAATCCCTCGGTAAGTTCGGCGGGGAAATCTGGTTCGCAGCAAATATGTCTGATTAAGTCTCGCGCATGGCTAATGGCAATCCGGAGTTTGATTTGGTCAATAAGAATATCGGCAGTCTGCCGGCGGAGTAGTGCTAGGTCACCAATTACGCGTTGCTCTAGGAATCTATAAGATTGCAACAGAGCAATTGACATAGCGTATGGATTGTCATATACTGGTGATAATGTGGTTTGCTTGTCTCCGGCCCAATTAGTAAGAACCGACCGATATCTGTAAATGTATTTGCCACTGACTTGTGGGGTTTTGATGTGTGTTGGTGATGGTTCAGTCTCCGAAAATTGGGTATCCAAAACGTCAAATGATTCATCAAGAAACACAGATTGAGCCATTTTAAAAACAGACTTGAAAATTGCCAACAGTTTATTGTAACTTTTTTTGACAAGTCGGTTAAATTATTATTGGTTAAATTACTATTTTCTAAACAATTTTATTTAAAAAGCAACATTTTATGCTGGTATTGTCACAATGATTTATTATTTTTTAGATGATAGTTGTTCAGTATTACTAATAACGTCTGCTGACAACATAATTACTATACCTAATAATACCAAGCAAAGTCCATGTTTCAAAGGTTGAACTTTATTTTTCAGAATGAAGAAATTAAGTATGAATAGGTTAATTAGATCAAATACTATGATTAGTATCATTAGGTCAAAGACAGATAAGAATTCATTCGCCCATTTATTCCCTGGAATACCAAATACATACTCTAGGATAACAAATGTTATAGAAATAAGAAATGCCTTTATAAATGTCCATTTGACACCCAATGATAAATGATAAAATGATGCGGTAATATAGCACACTGATGCTATATATAAGAAAATTATAGCTATCCACTTATTCATGTTTTCAGATAACCTAGCACAACAATATTTATATTAATGTTGAGATATTCAAAACAAGCTAAAAAATCAACCAGACGTTTAATCTAAATCAGCAGCACTGTTAGTTGCGCCTGGCATTCCACCCATATTCTTCATCATTTCCTCCATTTGTTTCATCTGCTCTGGAGTAATATTATTTGGGTCGAAACCTGGCATACCTCCAGGCATACCTCCAGGCATCCCTCCCATTCCGGCACCAGGATTTGTACCTTGACCTCCTGCTGCAGCCCCATCGCCATACATCTTCTTGGCCAATGGATTATAGGCTGATTCTACTTCTTTGCGCCAACCTGCGATAGTTTCCTTAGATGCCGACCTGTTGCTACCTAGTTCCTTAATAGTATTTTCTACCACTGCTAGGCATTTTGTGCATTCATCAGCGCCAACTTTCTCCTTAGTAGCATCTTCACCTAATACTTGTTGAATCTGGTAGCAATATGATTCTAGCGAATTGAAATCAGACACCCTATCTTTTTCAGCGTCATCTTCAGCTTTATATTTCTCGGCATCTTTCACAAGTTTTTCGATTTGTTCCTTGGTTAAACGGCCCTTATCATTAGTAATGCGGATGTTCTGTTTTTTACCAGTTCCTGTTTCTACTGCACTTACTGACAAAATACCGTTGGCATCAATATCAAAGGTGACTTCAATCTTAGGAGTGCCACGGAGTGCAGGTGGAATTCCGGAGAGTTCAAATTGCCCAAGTTTGTTATTATCCCTAGTGAAACCACGTTCGCCTTCAAATACTTGAATGGTTACACCTGGTTGGTTATCTTCATAAGTGCTAAATGTCTGTGTCTGCTTCACAGGAATAGTAGAATTACGTGGGATGAGAACAGTCATAACACCACCTGCGGTTTCTAGACCTAGACTCAGAGGTGTGACATCTAGGAGCAAAAGTTGGTCGGTCTTCTTATCACCATGACCGCCTAGAATCGCTGCTTGGACGGCTGCACCATACGCAACTGCCTCATCTGGGTTAATCGATTTATTAAGCTCTTTGCCATTGAAATAATCGCTAATAAGCTTCTGAAGTCGTGGGATACGGGTGCTACCACCAACTAGGATGATTTCATTAATTGCGCTCTTATCCAACTTGCTATCAGTTATAACACGGTCGACTGGTTCCATACATTTACGGAATAGGTCATCACAAAGTTGTTCGAATTTAGCACGGGTAATTTGGCAATAGAAATCTTGGCCTTCTGCCAAACTATCGATTTCCAATGTCGCGCTCGTAGCGCTACTAAGAGTGCGTTTCACACGTTCACATTGTGTTTTTAGACGGCGGAGTGCACGTTTGTTTCCTGTGATATCTTTTTTGTGGATACGCTTGAATTCCCCTGCGAAATAATCCACTAACCGGTTATCAAAATCTTCACCGCCCATAAATGGGAGCCCGGTGGTTGCTTTCACTTCGAATAACCCATCTTCTAGGTTTAGAATTGAATAATCTGCAGTGCCCTTTGCAGATCTTGTTATTATAATAGCATTTAACTATTATTTCTCATACTTTCATATGAGATCAGACTATATCTTATTTAATTTTACTAATTACTAATCGTTAATCATTATTAATCATTAGTCATCATCATTATTCTTTATCATCATTTATCAGGTTGCGATGCTAGGTTTGTATCATCAGCATGCGGGAGTAGTTTTGCTTTGAGTGTTTTCAAACTTGCAAGCCAATTTTTGGGATCGATAAGCATAAAATCATCATAGTGTCCTTGAGCAACTACAGCTCTAGCTTTTGATTCTTTGGCTTGCCATTTGCCAGTTTCAAGTTGATTTTTATGCCCCAACTTATAGCCATGATTGTCCTTTATTTCAACAAGTATGCGACCTACCACGAAATCAACACGGTATGTTGTCTGTTTCCCATTGAATTCATATGGTAAGACAGGCCCATTCCTAGCTGTTATTCCATTTGTATCGCACCATTTTATAAATTTCAATTCTAATTTGGATTGATAAGTTATCAATTCATTTAGATTATTATTCGTGGTCCGGATACGGAATATTGTATTTGTTAGGGAACATGTTCGGCAATTAACTTGTAGATGGTTCTTATAAACTTCTAATGACTTCGCACGCCATGTGCTTTGGCAATTATCGCATTTCAAAATTGGCTGATGTGGTTTAAAAACAGTTTGAGTTTGTCGGTTATACATAATATGCGTAAAATTCATTTGATTAAGACTATTATAAACCGGCCAATATTCTATATTTGCAAAATCAGTAACTTTGCCATTTTGAAAACTTTGAATTCGGGGCAGCAGTCTAGCGTAATCTTCTTGAGTTAAGTGGAATGCAAAATATTTTGATTTATATTCTTCATCCATTTGGCTAAATTTCTCTAAACTAGCATCCCGTTTTTCAATATAGGTTATTGGTTTCTTTGGCATATTGACAGATCTATCTGCATATGTATGAAAATTCTCGGAATGCGATTGACGTTTGCCTTCATTTAGATTAGCACATTGAACGCACTCCAGCGAACATTTATTAACTTTCCGCATTAGACTAATTGGTATTAATTGTTGCTTGGCGCTACATGTGGGGCAGTTATAATCAAACTTTAGCGCATCTTTCCTAACTAGTCTGCAACCATTAATTATAACTCGCCACACCGCAAGTTTCTTAGCCGAATACTTATTATGTCCGAAATCAACAGTTATTTTGCTAATTGGAATTTGCGCTCCAGTTTTGGTATCATAAATCGCCGTTATTTTACTAACTATGTTCTGTCTTGCTGATAACCCTTCCATTTACTCTCGCTGCTTATTGATATACTTTATGAATATTTTTGTATCTTACACATGATATACAAACTTGTTTTTAAGTTATTGATGATAAATTATTTGATGATTTATTTGATAATTTGTGTGGGTAATTAGTATTATTAAACTCTGGCATTCGTGGGTAATATTTAATTACCTAGTCGTTGAACCTTTCTTATGTGTTGCCACATAAAACTTGGCTGCTGATCGTCCATTACAACGGTCTTGTTAGACCATCTCTTTCCTTTATCAACCCATGACTGTCCGAAGACAGACAATCTAGGTAGGTAGAGCTTTAGGAGTTTCCAGCAATTAACCAGATTTAATTATTCCAATTCATACTATTTTAATAGTATGGGAATAATTAGTGGACTCGCACCACAGGAAGCAGCTGTTTACCTCCGATATCTACAACTAGGACATTTTGCCCGGCCGCACCAACTTTATCCATACCATACGCAATCGCAGCAGCGGTCGGTTCATTAATGATACGTAGAACATTCAACCCAGCAATAGCACCCGCATCTTTGGTAGCCTGGCGTTGGCTATCATTGAAATATGCAGGCACTGTAATAACTGCACTCTTAACTGGTTCACCTAAATATGCTTCAGCAATCGATTTCATTTCAGTTAAAATCATAGCGCTCAATTCTTCAGGTAGGAAAGTTTTGTGTTCGCCTTTGAAATTAACTTCAATTTGACATTTACCAGTTGGTGCGCGGGAAACCTTGAATGGAACATGACCCATGGCTTCGACAACTGCAGGTTCGCCAAAAGTGCGACCCATCATACGTTTCACATCATATACGGTATTTTCGGGATTTGCACCAGCTTGATTTTTAGCGGCTTCCCCGATAAGGCGTTCAACATCATTGAATGCAACATAGCTAGGTGTTGTTCGATTACCTTGAGTATTGGCAATTATTTCTACTGCACCATCCCGATAAATACCAACAGCACTATAAGTTGTCCCCAAATCAATACCAATTACAGGCCCCATTTGTTTTTTAGCTTCTTCTGATGTAATATCAATAGGCATTTTGTTTATTAGAAATGAATTTAGTTTAATGAGTGTTAATTGTGATGTTTATTAGCTGCATATGGCCAATAAAATCTTTAAATTAAAAAAAAGTGTATTTTAGGACATTTATGGTAATAAATATAAATACACTACGTGTTTAAAAGATATTTAAAAATTAATCAAACAAATTATTTTGTATGCTAGGTGATTGTGTTTTTATTGAAACTAGTTGTGTGTTATAAATTACATGCTCTTCATATAAACTTAATATATCTTTTTTATATATTTCATCTTCAAAATATGCATATGTAAGTATTGAATACAGAAAATCAATGATAGAGTCAATATGTTGTTTCATTTTATCATTAAATATCTCAGATGATTTAGTAATATACTGTTCAAGCATTTCTAATATAGATCTTCCTAATGAATATACATCAACATATTTTAATAGAATATTCCGTTTATCAATAATTGATAAACTGGGTGTTGCAGAATTTAATAAGCTAGCTATTCTACTATTAAATTGAGTAAGTAATTTGAATTTACTAGTTGAAATATTACCAGATTCATCCGCTAATTCACTATCTGTGGGTTTAGCTGCACCATATTTATTACGTTGAATATCAATTATTGCATTTATACTAAATGATGAAGGTGGTAATATTTTGGTTAAATGTTGTAATAAATCATTTGTTTCCTTACCAACTCTTACACTTGCTTGTTTGTTAAATTCTACATTAAATCCATCATGAATTGTAGAATTAGAATATACAGGGTCTATATTATTATCAACCGATTTAAATATTGCCGTTAATAATGTAATACATGTAGGAAAATATTCATAACCCCATGTATTAAATAATCTAGTTATATGTTCTTTTTTAATATTATCACTCGTAAAGTCATCCAATTTTTTAAGTGTATCTAAATCTGATATTTTATACAGTGAATTACTATTATCACTTTTAAATGTCAAAATGTTTAGAGGTTTTAAATCATGGTGAACTATTCCTGTATCATGTAATACTTGTATACCTTTTACAATATTTCTGAAATTGTGTAGAAAATTTACAAATTCAGTATAAGTAGTCAATTTTAAATGTTCCAAATCACCTGCAGCTTTTGGATACCAAACTTGTTTAGTTGCATTACTTAATTTAGACCTAGAGTCTTCATCTATTGTTCCATCAAGTCTAGACCAATATTTGTCAGATTGAAATGCTGGACTTAAATATTCTGTTTGGTCAATTTCTGCAACTAATTTGTGGTTATGATATTCAACTGGTAATACTAAGTATGGGTTAAATACCTTTTTGTAGTTTTTACCTGATACTGACTCCAATAAACCTATAGAATTTATAACATCGGTGGTTGTAGATTCATCAAAAAATATTTTGGAAACATATTTATTATTTTTTAATGTTTTGCGTAATGTGCTATTTATTTTAGTGCTTACCGATTTTATTGATTTACCAGTTTGCTCAAATGTCTTTTTATATGGGACGGGTGGATCTCCGGTAACTGCACCAAATGAACCAACACCATATACCGTGCCACCAATTATCTGCCTATTCTTAGTTACAAATTTCCGTGTCCTCCGTCTGGTTTTAATATTTTTTTTGTTTTTTACCATAGGTAGTATACGCTGAAATCACCACTACAATAATATGTATTTATTAATATTGTTTATATTTTTAGGAGATAGTAAATTAAGTTTTTATTTAGTTTAAATATTTCCTAGATGTTTATATGCTAGGATATCAAACTCAAGTATATTTGCAAATTACAATAGTATTTTAAAAATGACAACACCTCAAAATATAATTAAATCATTTGCTAATCGGCGGCTTATGTCGGAATGGCGGGATTATACGCTAACACCTTCATCTATTAAAAGGTATATTAATATCCAACCTCTTGAATCCAATATATTTGAGTGGCATGGCAACCTAGCACCACCACTGGAGCATCCTTATTATTCTGGATGTGTTTTCCATTTCATATTCTATTTCCCGGATGATTACCCCAAAAACCCGCCTAGTATAGAACTCAAAACCGGGTTTGCACATAGCAATATCATACCCAATCACTATCATAATGGCCGCCATTATATATATTTCCTGTGTATGGATGTGATTAATAATTTCTTTTGGCAAGCGGATAGCGGGCAAAATGAATACCGCGGATGGTCTAGTGCATATTCAGTTGAAACCCTACTATTACAATTATATACTTTTCTATTTGAAGAACGAGTTGAAAATTACGACGGGCGGATGAAATTAACTCTTTACCAGAAACCACCTGAACTAGGCGGTGATGAATATTCACACCAGGAAATTAAATCTAATCTTACAAAGGCATGGAAAGAATGCCAGGATTTCACGTGCGCCGGGTGCGGGCATACTTACTCTCAGCCATCACCTGTAGTAGAAGCATCTGGATATAAAAATATGGATGATATCGATTTACGCGCACCGTTAGGTAACATGAAATTGAAAATCAAACCCAATCTATTCAACTTACCTACTTTTCCTAAATTTGAAAGTGACACTGAAGAAAATAAAAATATTCAAGACAAAATAGCGCAAAAAATTGTTGATAATCTAATTACTGTGATGGCCAATATGTCAAAAGATTATTTATTGGCTTTAATGTCAGTAGATAATACACAAACTGACTATCTAAAACTTGTCTGTCCCGAATATATGACTGTCTCAGCATTATATTTTAACCAGGGCATGTTGGATAAACGGCACATTAGCCAAAACCCCGACATGAAATTGTTAAAAAATGGGGTATTGGAATTAACATATTCTACTACTAAAATACCGGCTTATGGTTTTTGCGAACCTAGCTCTGATTTACTTATGACAACCCCTGACATAGTCGCACGAGCAGTTAAATATTTTATTACAGATGGTGCTAGGTTTCTCAATGATTTTTTTGTCATATATCGTAATGTATTCCCAAATAAATTGGCTTACTGGCAGGACTTACTAGGTTTCAAATTTATTAGCAGTCAAGAAACTGATTTGCCATTTAATATATTAAAATGCGCTTACACAAGACCTGAAATTACCGATATTAAACGTGCCCGGGCGAATGAATTACTCGCAAAACTTGCAGAATTACTCTCACAGGCTATACTATCCCCGAATCGGTATATACTTTCTAAATGGTCCCGGGTTATGGATGAATTATGGACTATTCTGGATATCCAACATGATATAAATGACGAAATCGCAAGGATGATAAAGTTAGTTCCAGAACAACGGGCTGCTAAATCCAGTAGCGGTTGTCCATATACTTGTAAGACCTGTTGGCCCAACGGTCCGCCTAAATTGGATGATAACTCAGAATACCAAGTTCCATTTACTGACATTGCAAATCTTAAATCATATTGCGAGTCATTCTTACACCCTGGAGTTTTTCACCTAGGAAGAATTAGAAGGCCAGAAAGTTTAGAGAATATCCGGCATTTATACAAACTCTGGCTTACTAAATATTCGGAAGATATCCTAGACCAGCTCCCTAGATGGGGATATGATTATCGGGGCCGTCCTATTGCTATTTCACATCCCATTAGTAATAATCTGAGCCTTACAAATAATTACGCTGAACTACAAACCGGGTTATCAAAAGTAGACTTATCGGATACTGCATTACGTGCGGTCCTAGATGCGTTACCTGTAGACAGCCGATTATTATTAGCGTCTGCCAGTCAGCAATTTGCTAGGATGATGGCAACCCCTGATTACCGCGAACTGTCTTGGCTCAAATGTTGGACTACTGGTGCTACACCAACTGAAGATGTGCTAGGATACCCAATTATGATTACCACCTTTAAACAACGAGGGCCTGAATCAACATGTATCAAAGAAATCAGTTCTACTCTAGATGTCATTTCTTTCACCGCTTATAAAGATTTAGAAATCAACAAGTCGGTGTGGAATATGGAATTCGGGTTTTTCCTTCCGCTATATATCACCCCATCACACTTTATAAGGGCCAGGGAATGTCTAATGAAATCCATCGGCGCAATTTATTTCAATCGCGGCTTGAAAGATAAACCCGCAAAACACCTACACCCGACACTAAACAACCAACCACCTGCAGTAATTATTAATGATATATTCGCAACACTTTTGAATAGTCTAATCGTGGAAATGATGCGTGGTGAAACCCATATTTCATTGAAAGCCCTAGAAGGATTTACACAATTATTCCGGACATGGTATCACTTAGCCGAAGCTGACCC
>JACCEC010830327.1_pt1 | contig 25600 bp, 23 predicted proteins | sample 7450121 | NCBI WGS metagenome assembly JACCEC01 (sample SAMN15323455, study PRJNA562643) | freshwater metagenome | isolation source: river surface water | place: USA:Blue River Watershed | collected 2017-08-18 | reverse complement strand
GCTCCCCCCGCTCCCTATTCCCTGCTAAAGTATTCCGAGAAATTTGAAACTGCGTTTAGAGTAATATGACTAAATTACGGGTGGGATTACTATTTGGTGGGTGTTCCGGCGAACATGAAGTTTCTATTAGTTCCGCCAGAGCGATCGCAAAAGCTTTAACAACGGATGAGAATGCAAATCGATACGAACTGCTACCCGTATATATTCAAAAAGATGGGGTTTGGAAACACAGCGAAATTGCTCAACAAGTTTTAGACTCAGGAAAACCCCTGTTGATTACCGATGAAGCTCGACCGGGTGATCGAATTCCTCAGAATATTAATCTATCAGAAATTGATGTTTGGTTTCCCATTCTGCATGGCCCTAATGGAGAAGATGGAACCATTCAAGGATTATTAACCTTAATGCAGGTTCCTTTTGTGGGATCTGGGGTTTTGGGTTCGGCAATGGGAATGGATAAAATTGCAATGAAAATGGCATTTTCTCAAGCGGGTTTGCCTCAAGTTAAATATCAGTTGGTGATGCGATCGCAAATTTATTCTAACCCTTGTATTTTCCCGAAATTATGTGATCAATTAGAAGCTGAACTGGGTTATCCTTGCTTTGTCAAACCTGCTAATTTAGGGTCATCGGTAGGGATTTCTAAAGTTAGAAATCGTCAAGAATTAGAAACCGCTTTGGATAATGCTGCCAGTTATGATCGGCGGATTATTGTTGAAGCGGGAGTGGTTGCTAGAGAATTAGAATGTGCTGTATTAGGAACTGATCAACCCCAGGCTTCCATTGTGGGAGAAATTACGTTTAATAGTGATTTTTATGATTATGAAACCAAATACACCGAAGGCAAAGCGGATTTATTTATCCCCGCAAAAGTCAGCGATGAAATCACCCAGAAAATTCAAGAAATGGCCGTTCAAGCCTTTTTAGCGGTTGATGCTGCTGGGTTAGGACGAGTTGACTTTTTCTACGTGGAAGAAACTGGAGAAATTCTCATCAATGAAATAAATACCTTTCCCGGTTTTACAGCCACCAGTATGTATCCCCAACTTTGGGCGGCTACGGGTGTTCCCTTTCCTCAATTAGTCCATGAATTAATCCAATTTGCCTTAGAACGCCATTGAGATGAGAAATTGCTTGCGTAAATAGCAATTTGCATTTATAATGATCTTATTCCCTTTTCCCATCCTTTATTCCCTTTTTCCAATACGCTGTATTGGAATCCCCCGTCGGAGGCTCTGCCTCCGACCCCTATAAATTTGATGCCCAATCAAGATTAACTCATGGGTCTGGAATAACAGGGACGGCAAGGCGAACCCATACAAACTTGGGCAGAAGGCATACTTTTAAAGACACTACTGCGAGCCCCAATCACTGCATTGGCTCCAATTTTAACTCCAGGGCCGACCAAGCAATCCATAGCCACCCAAGCTCCATCTTCAATGACAATCGGAGCCGTTTTAAGTTTAAAGTCCGGTGTTTTAATATCATGACTTCCGGTACATAAATAAGTTTCTTGAGAGATGACGCAATGTTCGCCGATCGTAATTTGATCTAAACTATAAAAAACAACATCATCTCCAATCCAACTGTAATCTCCAATGCTAACTTTCCAAGGATAGGTAAATCGGGCTGTCGGACGGATAATTACTCCTTGACCAATTTTAGCTCCAAATAATCGTAAAATTTGACAGCGAATGCCATTCAAGGGATGTAACGTTAAGGGAAATATTACTCCTTGAACCAGCCACCATAACAACACAAACCAACTGGGTTTTCCCCGATCAAAATCCGACTGGTCATATTTTCTTAAGTCTACAAACGTTATTTTTTCCATTCTTCAAATCCCCAAAAGTTAGTGCAGTCATTGGTTTAAATCACTGAGTTTGGGCGGGGAGACCCCACCCCTACGGATAAAATTAATTGAGAGTAACAGAAGGTTCAACTGGGGATTGATTGGGTTTGGGAGTCACGTTTAATTGACCGCCAAACTTACGCAATTCAAATAATTTAACCCCAATTTGATATTCGTATTGACTTAAAAGCCGACCATAGATGTATCCCGCTTTTCCATCTAAAAATCCCAATTGGATAAAATAGAATAAAATAAATCGCAATAGAGGTTTAAAGGGTAATCTGACCCAAATTTTCTTTAAAAATCGTTTGCGTTTAACCGCATCACCAAAGAGACTGGCTCCAATCGTTTTACTATCATCAGCACCCGTTAGGAGATTATAATAAACTCGTGCTTCCCAATTAGAGTAACGGTTATGGCGTTCGATCCAGTGGAATAAATCTCGAAAATCTTCATGGAGCATATCCTCTTGAAGATATCCAACTTTCCCCGAAGACATGACAACGTGCTCATGAACTTCATTATCTCCAGTATTGGGAACATCTTCCGTTTTTAAGTTTTCATAGCGTCCCAATTTATGTTGAAATAAACGCAAATTCCAGTCAGGATATTTGCCACCGTGACGAATCCAAGTCCCTAAAAAGAACACCCGACGATTAATATAATATCCCGTATATTCTGGGTTTTGAATCACTTCAGCAATTTCATCCCAAGATTCAGGAGTAATGCGTTCATCACAATCAACAATTAAAACCCATTCATTTCTAAAAGGTAAATTTTCTAATGACCAATTTTTTTTCTTCGGCCATCCGCCTTTAAAATAGAATTGGACAACTTTTGCGCCATAACTTTCGGCAATTTCCACACTGCGATCGCTACTTTGGGAATCAACAACAAAAATCTCATCGGCTCTAGCAACACTCGCTAAACAGGCAGGTAAATTCGCTTGTTCATTTCGAGCCGGAATTAACACAGAAACAGGAAGTTTAGATGAGTTAGAAGTCATGGTTAAACTTAATAATAAATCAAAGGATTTCTACGAGGTATAAATTCACCATTCCAAATTGGAGTTATTGCGGGTGATTCCCTCGTTGAGACATAGAACGAACTAAACCGGAAATGGCAGCACTGAGATAGCCAATTTGACCGTAAGCATACACGAAATTATCAAATCGTAAGGCAGGATTCCCAAAATATTTAAGAGTTTTGTACAATCCTCGAAGAATGCGTTCTCCTCCGCGTCCGAGTTGGATTATGCCATCTCGTCCCGCTAATTGTTCGCGATAATATTCACTAATGCCTTGCCACCATCCCCGTTCCATAAACCAAGATCGGTTCACCCGTTCCGGTGCAACATGATGAGCGACTAAGGCTTCAGGAATATAGGCAACTTGCCAACCTTGTTGGAGTGCGAGTTCAGTCATTTGTAATTCTTCATTCGATAACAAACGTTTTCCCACCCGACCCAAATTAATATCAAAACCGCCAATTTTTTCTAAGAAACTGCGACGGATGGAGTAATTTAATCCTCTGGGTGTTAAACCCGGATTTTTAATGTCCACCCACTGCTCCCCTAAATTGTAAGCACCCAAATTTCCAGCTAAATTATCAGATAACCAGGGGGGGGAAGTGATGCCTTCTGGCCAAATCAAAGTTACTTTGCCCCCAGCAATAGCAAGTTTCGGATGATTTTCATAAGCTGAATATAACACCCTTAACCATTGAGGTGTGGCAATAGCATCGTCATCTAAATAAGCAATAATCGGACTTTGAGCAATTTTTGCACCCGTATTCCGAGCGACAGATAAACCTGTAATTGGTTCATAAATATATCGCAATTTGGCATGGGGAAGACGAGCTTCCACCACTTGACGGGTTCCATCCGTTGAAGCATTATCAACTACAATCACTTCAAACTCGGCGAAATCCTGTTGCAGTAAACTATCAATCGCTAACCCTAAATATTGTTCTCGATTGTAGGTACAAATAATTGCAGAAATAAGCGGTTGTGACATCACTAAGACTCCATACTTGACAGTCAACCGTCAACCACCAATCCTCAACTAAGTTAACAATTGGGAGATGGCTTTGACTAAATGTTCTGGTTCAATAGGTTTAGAAAGATGCTGCTGAAATCTTGCCTCTAAGACCTGACGTTGATTAAATTCTCCCCCATAGGGGGTTAATGGGATCACTGGAATTTGTCCCCCAATTTCTCAAGGACGTTGGCGAATTTTTGGCATTAACAGATAACCATCCATACCGGGCATTCCGATATCACAAATCAGCATCAGAGGTTAAAAATCCTCCCAAACTTGTAGAGCTTCCCTGGCAGAAGATGTTATTAAGAGTTTAACTCCTAGAGGTTCTCAGATGACTTGAATTAAGTCTCGCATATCCTCATCATTATCTACCAGTGAACTAGCCACACTTCTGTACAAGTAAGTCTGGGCTTCTGACTTCTCAGCCCGACGCCTTCTCATTAGTTAGGCTTGTGATGAGAACTAACTCGACTTAATAACCATAAACTTACGGTTATTCCTGCTAATTCAGCCGCCATGGCACTAACCATAGCTTGCATTGCAATCAGATTAAATGGAGTAATAATAGAACCTGCATTTAAAACGGTTGTCCCTGGAACTGGACTTAGAATTTTTGAGCCACCTGGAGGTAAAGTTAATACTCTATACAGTAAACTTCCAACAATTGAAAACCCGACTAAAATAACACAAGCCATCCCAATTAAGTTAACAACAATTCCTAACCACAGAGCATGAATTACCTCGGCTTTAGCAGGTCGTTGCTGAGGGTCTTCTAATTGATGACCAATTTGAGTATATCGATAACACCAATACATGGTGAAAATTAACGCAAATAAACATCCATATCCTAAAATCAGACCGACGGCAGAATTCTGATTATTAGAAGGAGAAGCAGGTCTTAAAAAAAGAATAAAAATTAACATAAAGATAGGAATAACTGCCAATACGGATTGTATCCAAAATCCAATCCAACCTAAACGCCGAAAATCCTGAGCAATTTCATGAACACTTGGAGACGCTGATTCATAATTTGTATAGGGATCAACCATCTTAATTCTCCTCACTTAATGGAAGTTAACAGTTAACTGGTAAACTTAACCCTAGGACTGTATTACTATTCTATTCATGATCTGAGCTTTCCTTCTCCTCTTTCTCTACTCCTACCCATGTTACAGAGCTTTCTCTTCCCCATTTATCGAATAAATCATTAAGTAATAATTCTTCAATCCAGGTTTTACTAATAACGGTTAAAGGTAAGGCTAAAACTAAACCTAAAACCCCAAAAAAGGTTGCAAAAAAAAGTTGAGCCGTTAAGGTAATGGCGGGTAAAAGATCAACCTGTTTTTGCATAACCAGGGGACTAAACCAATAGCTTTCTAAGTTTTGAATAATAATGTATAAAATGATAACAACTAAGGCTTTCCAAGGAGCTTGTAATAAGGCAACAGCAACTGGAAAAATCACACTAGCAGTCGGGCCAATGTTAGGAACCAAGTTAAACACCCCTGCTAACAAAGCATGGGCAAAAACAAAGGGAATTCCTAAAATCATTAAACCGATCGCACTCAAAACCGCAACAAAGGCGGAGGTAATCACAATCCCCCCCATCCATTGTAATAAAGTTGTTTCACATTTTGATAAAATAATATCAGCCCGATGTCGATAAAAGGAGGGAAATAAACGCACGAATCCTTGACGATAGGAACGGGGTTCAGACAAGAACATCAAAGCAAAAATTAAGACTAAGAGAAATTGTAAAACATTGGTAATGGAGTTGGAGAAGAAGGCAAAGAAATTACCCAAAAGTTGTTGAGCAAGTGGCCCAAATTGTTGAGCTATTTCAGTAATATTCGGAACTTCAAAATCTAATTTAGGCGACCAATTAGGGGGATTTTCAATGATTTGGTTAACCCAAAGCCGAAATTTGTCATATCCTACAGGAAGCAGTTTGAGAAGTTCTTGAAACTGGTCTAAAAAAGAGGGCAAAACAACACTGACTAACACGGCTCCCAAGATAGCAATTAAGCTTAAGGAGATCAGAACTGCCCACCCTCGTTGCAAACCAAAACGTTGTATCTGACGCACTAAACTATTCATGGCGATCGACAGAACAACGGAGGTAAACAAAAGCAGTAAAATTTGTCGAAACTGCCATAAAATAATCAGGGCAATAATTAAACAAAGGAAGCCGATCCAATCTACCAGTTTCAAAATGTTAACTCCTGTTTAAAACCCTAAATAGGGAGGCACGAAGCCCCCGTGCTTTAGTCGGGGATGCTGACTGTTTAGGGTTCTGTTGTTTGGTTTTCACGAATAATCTGAGTACATAACTTATGCAGGAAATCAGTACGAATAAAATAATGGAAAAGGCTAAACTTAAATAGTAAAGCCCTCCAAGAAGGAAGGTTTTAGACCTTTTTTCTCAGGAAAGGTGAGAAACGACAATTATAGCCAATATGCTACAGCATCAACATTTGAATTGGGAATGTTGTGAGACCAGAACGATTCATTCTGATGCAGTCAGAGTCGTTGCCATCAGTTGCGATGGTAAATTTCTGGCGAGTCGCAGTGATGATACCACCTTGCAACTATCCAACCTAGAAACCCTCTCTGAACCTACGATACTCGCCCATAACCTCGGACGAGAATATCCCGGCTATGCCTTAGCCTTCAGTCCAAATTCTCCCATACTGGCGGTTGAATCTGAAAAAAATATTCAACTTTGGGATCTTCTCAGCCACCAAAGCCAGGTATTGGACTTGGGGTTATCGGCACCGATCTGCTCATTGGCTTTTAGTCCCAATGGTAAATTTTTGGCGGCTGGAAGTTTCGATGGAGTGATTGGGTTTTGGGATTTAACTGGTGATGAACCTCTTCAGGTTTGGAAAGCACATTCTTTTCCCATTTGGTCTTTAGCTTTTAGTCCTGATAGTTTGTTGTTAGCGAGTGGCAGTGGGGACGGAACTGTGGGACTATGGAGTTTAGATAGCCAACATTCCGATGCTTTGTTGGTGGGTCATTCGTTTCCGATTTGGTCGGTAGCTTTTAGTGCCGATGGTTTAACTTTAGCCAGTGGAAGTGAAGATCAAACGATTAAACTTTGGTGGCTGGAAATTGGTCAGGAATTAGCAACGTTAGTGGGTCATTCCGGTGCGGTCAAATCCCTGGCTTTTTCTCCTGACAGTCAAATTTTAGTCAGTGGCAGTCAGGATCAAACATTGCGACTGTGGCAAATTAGCTCAACTTTACAGGTGGGAACGTTATTAAAACCCATTGATATTCTCACAGGTCATCAAGATTCCGTTGAGACCGTAGCCTACAGTCCTTCTGAACCTTTAATTATTAGTGGAAGTACGGATAAAACGATTAAAATCTGGCGACTCCCTAGTTTAAAACCAGGTTTTAATGTTGCTGTTTGAAGGTCAACCTTAATCTGGGGATATTGCCAACATCCTCCTAAAAAGCGTTGGACTTCTCCCCCATCCCTGTTTTACAAGGATAGGGGGAAATTTTTTAACACAAGGGGTTGGATATTGGGAAAATGGGGAATTTGTGGTAGGATTTCTGGGGTTAAGGGAAGTTGAAGTTGATGATTATATCAAAAGGTTCATAACAGCAATGGATCATAATAAATTCACCCCTGAAGCCAATTTTCTGTTATCATCTCAGACCGTTCATGTTTGGCAAACGAACTTAAAGCGATCGCACCCTACCCTAAAATTTTATCAAACGATTCTGTCTTCAGATGAACAAAAACGGGCAGAACGCTTTAAATTTGAAAAAGATCAACAAGCCTTTATCATTGCACGGGGAACCTTAAGAAAAATTCTCAGCTATTATTTAAACCTTCGCCCAGAACAAATTAAATTTAAGTATAGTTCTAAAGGAAAACCCTGTTTAGATTTTAATCCCTTACCCCTACATTTTAATTTATCTCATGCTTATGGAAAAGCTATTTATGCGATCGCCTTGGAAAAAAATCTAGGGGTTGATCTTGAATTTAGGCGTGAAATTGAAGTTCTCTCTTTAGCCAAACGGTTTTTCTGTGATTCTGAATATCAGTGGTTAAATGCTTTACCTTTAGACCAGCAAAATTTGGCATTTTTTCGCCTCTGGACGTGCAAAGAAGCCTATTTAAAAGCAACGGGAGAAGGCTTAGTGGGGTTACAGGATATTGAGATTCAAACTCCTCTGGGTTCATCTTTAAAAATCTTGAATATTCCTCAAAATTGGACGTTAAAAACGCTTGAAACTGCAGAAAACTATGTAGCCAACTTAGCCATTGAGGGCATTAATTATGAGTTTAAAAATTGGCAATGGCTAGAGGAATAATTGATCAAAGTCGGATTAATGATCACAATATTAATAATAAATTGTAAAATAGATTTAAAAGTAAAAGTATGATCGAGGCAATTGATAATCAACTGAACAGTGACGGGTGATATCCTGTACAGATCAAAAATCCTCTTTAGCCTCTATAATAATAGGTTTGATACAATTCCCCGATTTAGGCTTCAGTATGACTACAGAACTCCAAACTGAAATTCAAGCGGAGGTTGAGCGACGTCGCAACTTTGCGATTATTTCTCACCCGGATGCTGGAAAAACGACCCTGACCGAAAAATTACTCCTCTACGGAGGTGCAATTCATGAAGCAGGCGCGGTTAAAGTACGGAAGGCTCAACGTCATGCAACCTCAGACTGGATGGCAATGGAGCAGCAACGGGGAATTTCGATTACCTCAACAGTTTTGCAGTTTGAGTATAACAATTGTCAGATTAATCTGCTAGATACACCCGGACACCAAGATTTTAGTGAAGATACCTATCGGACTTTAGCGGCGGCCGATAATGCGGTGATGTTAGAAGATGCGGCGAAGGGATTAGAACCACAAACCCGCAAACTTTTTGAAGTTTGTAAAATGCGGAGTTTGCCGATTTTTACCTTTATTAATAAAATGGATCGTCCGGGTCGAGAACCCTTAGAATTACTGGATGAAATTGAGAAAGAATTAGGGTTAAAAACCTATCCGGTTAATTGGCCAATTGGCATGGGCGATCGCTTTAAAGGAGTGTATGATCGACGGAAAAAACAAATTCATTTATTTGAACGCAGCGCCCATGGAAGTCGAGAAGCGTTAGATACGGTTTTAAATTTAGGCGATCCCCGCATTGAAGATTTCTTAGAGCAGGATCTTTATTATCAATTAAAAGAAGAATTAGAACTGCTTGAAGAATTGGGTTCCGAATTAGATTTTCAGCAAATTCATGCTGGCAAAATGACCCCGGTTTTCTTTGGCAGTGCCATGACGAATTTTGGGGTACAATTGTTCTTAGATTCCTTCTTAGAATATGCCTTAAAACCCGGTTATCACCTGAGTACAGCCGGAGATATGCCGCCAGAATATCCTGAATTTACAGGGTTTGTTTTTAAGCTACAAGCGAATATGGATGCCAAGCATCGAGATCGGGTGGCTTTTGTGCGAGTCTGTACCGGAAAATTTGAAAAGGATATAACCGTTAATCATGCTCGCACGGGAAAAGTGATCCGTCTTTCTCGTCCGCAAAAATTATTTGCTCAAGAACGACAATCGATTGAAATTGCCTATCCGGGGGATGTGATTGGATTAAATAATCCGGGGGTTTTTGCCATTGGCGATACGATTTATATGGGCAAAAAATTAGAATATGAAGGGATTCCTTGTTTTAGTCCCGAATTATTTGCCTATTTGAAAAATCCGAATCCTTCTAAGTTTAAACAATTCCATAAAGGAGTTTTGGAATTGCGGGAAGAAGGAGCAGTACAAATTATGTTTTCTGCTGATGAATCGAAACGTGATCCGATTTTAGCGGCTGTAGGTCAATTGCAATTTGAAGTCGTTCAATTTCGGCTTAAAAATGAATATGGCGTCGAAACGTTATTAGAGCCTTTACCCTATAGTATTGCCCGTTGGGTGACAGGAGGTTGGGAGGTTTTAAATCAAATCGGACGGATTTTTAATGCTGTTGTTGTTAAAGATAGTTGGAATCGTCCGGTGTTATTGTTTAAAAATGAATGGAATTGTCGTCAAGCGGAGGGTGATCATCCGGCTTTAAAACTGAGTTCTATTGCTCCTGTTATTTCTGTTCAAAATTCTGCATCCGAAGAGGAGGAATAAGATAGATGGAATAGGCATTTTCTTTTTTTCAGGCACAAAACGAGGAAAAGGATTAAAGTTTATTCTTTCAAATCGGGATCTAATTTTGATTCCCCAAATAAAGCATTATAGGTGAAGGCAGCAGCAATTCCTCCAACAATGGGAGCAACCCAAAATAACCATAATTGCTGAATTGCCCAACCACCAATAAACAATGCGGGGCCAGTGCTACGGGCAGGATTTACAGATACATTGGTAACTGGAATTCCGATTAAGTGAATTAAGGTTAATCCTAAACCAATGGCAATGGGGGCAAATCCTTGGGGTGCGCGGCGATCTGTTGATCCCATAATCACCATCAAGAACATAAAGGTCAACACAAATTCATGCAGCAGTGCCGCAAATAAGCTGTAACCGCCCGGAGAATGTTCTCCATATCCATTGGTGGCAAAGGGGTTAGAACCACTCTTAAAGGCTGTTACATCAAATCCGGCTTTTCCACTCACGATTAAATACAACACTAAAGAGGCTACAATTGCACCCGCCACTTGAGCGACAATATACAGCGCTAGGTCTTTTCCTCCAGAGAAGCGTTTACCCGCCCATAATCCGAAGGAAACCGCCGGATTAAGATGGCAACCGGAAATATGACCAATGGCATAGGCCATCGTTAAAACGGTTAACCCAAAGGCAAAGGCAACCCCAGTAAATCCAATTCCCAGGGGATTAGTTGTAGCATCTGGAAATCCTGCCGCAAACACAGCAGCCCCACATCCTCCAAAAACCAGCCAAAATGTTCCGATAAATTCAGCAAGACAACGCTTAGTGAGTGGCATTATTTATCCTCTTAAAGACAACTCAGCAAAAATATCTGTCCTGAGATAGATATTTGTCAATGAAACCTATCATAAGTTTCATTAAACTAGGTTTTATATGTCGTAAATTCAACAAAACTCAATAAAACATTAAACAAATTTTAAGAAAATATAAAAGAATCCTTATTTTTTAAAAGTGTCGGTTATTGTGGTTAGATTTATCGTTAATTAACCTTCTTAAAAATCAAGGGTGAATCAGTCTCGCTGACGCACCCCCTAATCCTATAGACTGTAAATTTTACCGAATTTATATTCCATCCTTTAATGTTTGCTACAGATAATTTCTATGATGGCTAATCACTTTTTTCCATCCCCTATTCCCTGTTCCCTTCTCTTCAGAATTTAAGATTAGGAAACTAGAACTTGAGTTGGAAGTTGGGCTTTTTGAGCTTTGTATTCTTCTAACTGTCGTTCAATTTCGGTTTTAACAATTTGTCGATATTCTAAGAAATGTTCATTATGGGCACATAAGGTTAAATAATGCTCCCAAACCCCAGGATTTTGTTTGATAATGCTAAACAAATATAACCAAAATTTCCACCGGGTTTTCCGTTTAAACCCTTGTCGCCAAATTACAATTGCTAAGGCTTTTAAATCAATAAAACTCGGTAATTTACTCGGCGGATGACATTTAGGTGCACCTAATTTTAAGAAACAGCGATAGGTTCTTTCTAAATATCGTTCAGGATCATAAAGTTGCCAGAAGGTTTCAATATATTCTTCGGCAATTTCTTCAACGGGACGAGTGGGAATAAAGTTAATTAAGGTGGTTTGATTAATATCAAACTTTTTGGGATTAATTAACCGTCCTTCTGTTTCTAAACGATTCCATAATGCTGTATTCGGTAAGGCTTGTAACATACTAAATAAAGCGGTAGGAATGGCGGCTTGTTCGACAAAGTTAATAATTCGAGAACCCGCACCGGGTTTTTCCCCATCAAAGCCTAATATAAATCCGGCCATTGGACGTAACCCCGCCCGGATAATTTTATCAACGGCGTCTAATAACGGACTGCGGTTATTTTGATATTTTTTGGTGAGTTCTAAACTACTGGTATCGGGGGTTTCAATGCCTAAAAATACCGCATCAAAATTACATTCTACCATTAAGTCCATTAATTCGGCATCATCGGCTAAGTCTACAGACGCTTCTGTATTAAACCGGAAGGGATATTGATGTTCTGCTTGCCAAACTTTTAGGGCTTTTAACAATAATTTTACATTGCGTTTATTCCCAATAAAATTATCATCCACCATGAACACGCCCCGTCGCCATCCCAGTTCATAGAGATAATCTAATTCCTTTAATAATTGTTCGGGGGTTTTGGTGCGGGGTTTCCGACCATACAATACAATAATGTCGCAAAATTCACATTGAAACGGACAACCCCGTGAAAATTGTACGGACATGGAATCATAAACATCCAAGTCTAATAAATCATAACGGGGAATGGGAGTTGTGGTGACATCAGGTTTTTCGGTTGTTCTAAATATTCCAGAGGTTTCTCCCCGTTCAATGGCTTCAACAAACATCGGAAGGGTGATTTCTCCTTCATCTAAAATTAGAAAATCTGCCCCAGCACTTTCAATTTCATGGGGAACAGAGGTTGGGTAGGGGCCACCAACGGCGACTAATTTTCCTCGTCTTTTCGCTTCTTGAATTTGGGCGATAAAATCAGATTTCTGGACAATCATTCCTGAAAGAATCACTAATTCTGCCCAGTCCCATTCCGCTTCTGTCACCGCCGTAATATTGCGATCAACCAGTTTAAATTCCCAAGTTTGAGGCAATATGGCGGCGACGGTGATTAATCCCAAAGGCGGTAATAAGACTTTCCGATTCACTAATTCAAGAATTTTTTCATACGACCAAAAAGTAGGAGGAAATTCAGGATAAATTAATAACGTTTTCATGGGAAAAATGGTAATTTTGAGTTATAATGTTAACGGAGAACCTTAATTTGTTAATTTCTTTCTGAGAAATCCTCCTGGGGTAGCCGAGTGAGTCTGTCCGCGCTATCATACAAACGTTAACATTTCACCAAATCATACAGGGTTATCACCACTATGGCCGTTAAAGTCGGAGATCTGGCTCCTGATTTTACCTTAACTTCGCAAACGGGCGAATCAGTTAGTCTTAAGGACTTCAAAGGGAAAAAATCTGTTGTCCTTTATTTTTATCCCAAAGACGATACTCCGGGTTGTACGGTGGAAGCTTGCGCGTTTCGAGATAGTTATCAAGTCTTTAAAGATGCAGGTGCAGAAGTGATTGGGATTAGTTCCGATAATACCCAATCCCATCAACAGTTTGTCAAAAAACACAATCTTCCCTTTATTTTATTGAGTGATACGGGAAATAAAGTCCGTCAACTCTATGGCGTCCCGGCGACGCTTTGGATTCTCCCCGGTCGTGTCACCTACATTATTGATCAAGACGGTGTGGTGCGACATCTATTTGATTCGATGTTAGAGTTCCAGCGTCACGTTGAGGAAGCCTTAAGCACCCTCAAAACGATTTCGGTTTCTTAAGCCTCTATCCCCAAGACTAGCGATCGCTTTGAGTCGATGAATATAGACAATCAAAACAGCTTGACCCACTTTAGGCAAAGGTTATCTCAACTTACTAACCTTCTCCCCCAGTTTATGTTGGCTGTGGGGGTTGGCTATTTATTCGATCAGTTGCACGTTCCCGTTGCTTGGTTGATTGGCCCGATGATAGCGGGTATTTTTTATGCCGTATTTCAAGGTCAACCCCAACCTTTACCCCCGATCTTTTTTATTGTGGGTCAAGCCATTGTGGCGATCGCCACAGCTACAGGGTTTTCTTTACAGACTTTAGGGTTAATGAAAGCCTACGCTTTTCCCTTGATGATTTGTATTGTAATTACGGGGGGAATGAGTGTTTTAAATGGCTATTTATTAGGACGTTGGGGAAATCTTGATCGAGCGACGGGGTTCTTGAGTTGTGTTCCAGGGGCGAGTTACAGTTTAATTGCCATGAGTGAGGCAATGGGGGCGGATGCGATCGCTGTTGCTTTATTACAATATTTGCGAATTCTATTAGTGGCTGTTGTTGTTCCTACCCTCGTCGGTTATTGGTTTTCAGGAGAGATAAAGGTTGATTCTATCGTCTCCGTTTCTCCTGAAAATACAGCCACTTTACCTGCCGTTTTCAACCTTGCTCTTTTAGCTGTTTGTGGCGGATTAGGAATTGTTGTAGGGGAAAAATTACGCCTGCCTTCTTCCTTATTCTTTGGGCCGTTTTTAATCAGTTTAATTCTATTTTGGACACTTCCTTATTGTATTCAGGTGCCTCCCTGGGTTTTTACCATTGGCTTATTATTTGTGGGGTTTTCCATTGGGTTAAAGTTTGATTGGAATAATGCGAAGAAACTGTGGAAAGCGGTTTTAATTGAAATCGTTTTAGTTCTGATCTTAATTCTATTTTGTTTAGGGGCAGGTTATATTTTTCACCAAATTACCCAAGTTGATACAATGACGGCTATTTTGGGTTCAACACCCGGAGGTATTACCGCCATGATCGCAACCGTAATTCAACTGGGTGGAGACGCTGGAATAGTCTTAGCGATGCAAATGACTCGAATGTTATTAATATTATTAATTAGCCCTTGGTTTGGCAATCTATTGATTAAAAATCCGAAACCGATTTAACGGAATTTATATAAGTATTTTAAATATATATAGTCGTATAATTTTATTTTTTAAAGGATTGTCAGGAAATTTCAATATTTTATTGAAAATAATTATCAAACAGTTGACGAGATAATGGGGGTTCTGGTACAATTAGGGAAACACCGCCCAAGGGGTTATTGTGTCTATTGCCCAAAATCAAGTCTAAAACCTCGATTCTTTCGTAAAATTCTTTGAGTTTCACCCCAAATGACTATCCTGCGAGACTCGAATTTTAGGCAAAAATAATCACCTTAGAAACAGGGGGCTTGACAAAACGCACAATTTATGCTGTTCCCCGAAATCCCTGCTTTCGTAAAAATTTGTGTCTGAATTATTACAACAAACAGAATTCTACTTAAAACAACAAGTTTCACCCAATGCCAATCAAATTGATGGGTGTTCAAAATCCCTGTGTCAAGCTTTTAACGGATTAGGAGAATTAGGGGTTTTAGGATTAAGAATTCCCCAGGGTTGGGGAGGGCCACAACTCGATGCAGAAACCTTTTTTAAATTCCAAGAATTAATCGCCCGTTATTCAGGTGCCTTAGCCTTTTTACAAACCCAACATCAAAGTGTTGCTGGGATATTAATTCAAAGTTCTAATGCTCAATTACAAGCCGAATATTTACCGCGAATGAGTCATGGACTTGCTAAAATTGGAGTGGGGTTTTCCCATTTGAGACGGTTAGGAAACCCCTCAATTATTGCTATTCCGGTGACAGGAGGTTATCAACTGAATGGCGTTGTTCCTTGGGTAACGGGATGGGGAATTTTTGAAGAATTTGTGGTAGCTGCCACCTTAGCGGATGGTGAATCTGTTTGGGGACTGGTGCCATTTTCAGAACAAAAAATAGGAGAAAGTACAATAGCATTTAGTTCTCCAATGTCCCTGTGTTCTATGACTTCCACCAATACCGTAACAGCCAGTTTTACCCAATGGTTTTTACCCGAAGAAAAAGTGATTTCTATTCATCCCGTTGGGTGGATACAAGACAACGATAAAACCAAAGTTTTAAACGCTAGTTTTTTAGCGTTAGGGTGTGCGAGAGCGGGATTAGATCTTGTAGAAACCGCTTTTCAAAAAACAGATCTTTCCTTTATTCAAGACGCTTTTAACACTTTAACTCAAGAACTGAATCAATGTCGCTCTCAAATCTTTTTAACTCAAAATAATTCTAAAATTTCAGTTTCAGAAAAATATCAACTTCGCGCCTGGGCGATAGAATTAGCTCTACGTTGTGCCCATGCTGCGGTTACAGTGTCCAGTGGTGCGGCAAATTTAAACAGCCATTCTGCTCAGAGAATTTATCGAGAAGCATTAGTTTTTACCGTTTCAGGTCAAACAACAGAATTAATGGAAGCTACCCTAGAAGGGATTAAGAATTATCGGAAAATAAACTAAGATTAATCGTTCTAATTTTGATAGAAAATTGAGTTAGGGCGAGAAAACCTCGCCCTACCATGGGTTGTGATATAATATTGTAAAAATAATTAATCTATTGATTAATTGAAATCAATGTCACTTTCTCAAGAATCACTCCCCTTTGGAGTTATATTACCCCCAACTCAAGATGAACTACCTTGTGACGATGGAGTTCCGATGGAAACTCAACGCCATAAACTGCAAATGGATTTACTGATTGATCAGTTAATTCCTTGGTTAGAACAACGAGAAGATGGTTATGTAGGGGGGAATATGTTCCTCTATTTTAGTTTAGCCCAAGTCCGAAACCAAGACTTTAAAGGCCCTGATTTTTTTGCCGTATTAGGTGTTCCCAAAAAAGAACGAAAAAGCTGGGTTGTTTGGGAAGAAGGAAAAGCTCCAGATGTGATTATTGAACTGTTATCAGATAGTACCGCCCAACGAGATAAAACCGACAAAAAACTGATCTATCAAAATCAAGTTCGAGTTCCTGAATATTTCTGGTTTAATCCTTTTAACCCCGATGACTGGGCAGGTTTTACTTTAGTGAATGGCAGTTATGAACCGATTTTACCTGATCAATTTAATCGCTTATTCAGTCAACAATTAGGTTTGTCATTAGTGCGATGGTCAGGAAGTTATAAAACCGTCGAAACGATTTGGTTAAGATGGGCAACTTCAGAGGGTGAAATTCTACCTACAGTTGATGAATTATCTGCAAAAAAAGCCGAAGAAGCTCAACATCAAGCTGAAGTAGCTCAACATCAAGCTGAACAAGCCCAACGCCAAGCCGAAGAAGCTCAACGCCAAGCCGAAGAAGCTCAACGACGTTCCCAAGAGTTAGAAACCCTACTCAACCGCTATCGTCAACAGTTCGGCGAATTACCCGAATCTGGTGCTGATCACTTTTGAGAGTAAATAGGGTATTCTCAAAATAGGTGATTAAACTTAACTAATCTAAAATACCAGGAAGGTATTAACCATGAATCCTACCGAAAAGCAATCCCTAGAAAGGCAATATGGGACAGAGCGGATGCGCCGAATGGAACGCTCGAAAAAGATACAAAAAATCGTTATGGTGCTGTCAATGCTGTCTTTTTTTGGAACCAGTGTCTTTGGATTAGGTAAAGTTTTTAAAGGGGTCTTTAGTTCAGAACCTCAACCCACCCAACCCGCAGAAGAACAATCTGCAACCGCTTTATTACAAAAGCAAGAAAAAGGTTATGAAACTGTATTACAACGTGAACCCAATAACCCAACCGCATTGGAAGGGTTACTGAAGGTTCGACTAGAACAAAATAATATTCCAGGTGCTATTGAACCCTTAGAAAAATTAGTAAAATTATATCCTGAGCGTCAGGATTATCAACAGTTATTAACTCAATTAAAACCAGCCCAGCAAAAATAAATCCAGTTATGAGACAGTTAGACTACTGGAAAAGCAAGCAAAAACAGCAACAGTTGGAAGAGCAAATTAGCAAAAACCAAGCCCAAAATGAAGTTGAAGTGATTATTCAGATATTAGTAAAACAATTTGCGGTTAAAAAGATTATTCTGTTTGGATCTTTAGTTCGAGGAAAATTTAACAAAAATTCTGATATTGATTTGGCTGTAGAAGGAGTACCCAAAAGGGATTATTTTACAGCCGTTGCGATCGCTAATAGTGTAACATCTCGATGGGTTGATTTGAAACCCTTAGAAGATTTAGAACCCCACTTTCGAGAAAGGGTTTTAGCCACAGGAGAATGTGTTTATGAAGCAGATATCAGCCAGTCAAGTACGAGAACTGGTGACGGATATTGAAATTGAGTTAGAACGTTTAGGACGGTTGGAATTAGCGATCGCTCAAGTGTATGATGAAATTCAACGAGATTCAGAAAGAGCACCCATTTTTTATGAAAGTCTAGCCTTAAAATTACATAATTTTTATACAGGTTGTGAGCGAATTTTTCAATTAATTATTTCTGAGTTAAATGGTTCTCTACCATCAAGTTTTGATTGGCATAAAAGACTTTTAAATAGAATGGGTACAGAACGAGAAGAATTGCCAGCCGTTTTGACTCCAAATACAGTTGTTCAGTTACAGGAGTATTTAGGTTTTAGACATATTGTTAGAAATTTATATGGTTTTGAATTAGACCCAAACAGACTAGAAAAACTGGTTCAACATTATCCTACAGTTTGGCATCAAGTTAACTCTGAACTTAGAGAATTTATCAACTGGTTAAGACAATTAGCTGAACAGCTATAATCATTGTCAGATATTAGGAAAAACCAGGTTTCTGAACACACTCAATTTGATTGAGACTGTTAAATAATAGTCAGAAATAGAGTATCTTAGAGTGTATTTTTAAAGTTCTGTAGTGACAGCTTGATAAAATTTTTCTAAAGCCGTCACACAAACTTGATCATCAAACAGAAGATGTTGGCGTTCACTCATCTGTTGAGAAATTGTTTCACGTCCTATACAATCTAACCCTAATTTGACCGCAATTTCAAGATATTCTGCTTCATTTTTGGCAATAGTTTCTGTTAAACCTATCATTTTTAGAAAACTATCCGCATGACGTCCGCGCATAAATTCCCCAGGACAAGTTACAATGGGTAAATTACAAGCGATCGCTTCTAATGAAGTATTTCCCCCCGACCAGGTAAAAGTATCTAAAAACACATCAGAAAGTCGGTTTAACATTAAATAATCAAAGCGTTCATCTACTTTTCGATGTAAACAATAATCTTGATAATTTAAGCCATAATTAGAAAAAGCTTGATTTAACCGATCATTGAGTAGTGTTCCCCGGAAAAATAAAAACTTAGCCTTCGGAACTTTGAGTGCGATTTCCGGTAAAATATAATCATATTGGGGAAGATATTTAAAGGGTGCTTGACAACATAAATAAATCACCCCATCTTCAGGTAAATCATAATCTGATCGAGTTTTAACGAACGGTGGAATATCTTGCGGTTTTGGATAAGCAACCCCAATATTGGGTAATAAAATTAAGGTTTCTGAATAATGTTCCTGTGCGTTTTCCGGTTCCATTAATTGACTCGATAGGAAATAATCAATGGTGGGAAGTCCTGATGTAACGGGATGACCCCAAGCGGTACATTGAATGGGTGCTAAACGTAAGGCGGCGAGTTCCATTGTTGGGGGGTTCATGCCAATTTCTGGATAGACTAAAATATGCAATTGATCCTTAATAATTTGTTCAGCAACCGCTTCTAAATTATTAGGAATATGATAAAAATGATGGCTATATTGTCTAAATTGTTCCGTAACTGGGTCAGGAGAGTTCCCGGTATAATAAGCGTAAATTTCAAACTGATCACGGTTAGCATAGCGCAACCAACCAATTAACCAGAGTGAACCACTATAACAATGTAAATAACTTGAAATATATCCCACTCGAATTTTATCCTTAACGGGTGGTAGGGTTAACGGTTGAACCCATTGAGGATATTTTACGGACATGATTTGATGTAAAAAGTTTCCATAAATTTGTTGTTCTTTAACTACATTTCTTGCTTGATAACCTAAGTAAAAATTGGTAAATCGTCCGATTCCTAAGAAGGCTTGATCTACCGTTTCAGTATTAGTTAAATCAGTGGTGGCAATTAAATTTTGTAATCCTTGATTAAACCGTTCTCGATAATAATTGATTTCTTCAACGGAGTGATACAACATCGGTACTATGAGATGTTTAAGCAGGGTAAAGGTATAATCTTGGGGTAGATATTCTGATGCGATTTCCGCTTGTTTAACGGCTTCTTCTGTTCTTCCCTGATAGAGAAGATTCGTAATTAAGGTAAACTGAAGGGGAGCAAAATCAGGATAATTTTTTGTTCCTGTTTTCAATATTTCTATTGCAGAATTAGGTTGATTATTTTTCCAATAACAGTCGTTTAGCTTTTCATAAAGATCAACTGTTACCTGTTGCAAATTAAGGAGTTTTTCATATTCTGCGATCGCGGCTTCATAATTGCCTAATTGGTACAAGCGATCGCCAAAACTGCGATAATAAGGAATCGGATTTTTTTCAATTTCATTCGTTAAAGCTAAATTATGTAGAATATCAGGTTGATCTGGAATAATCTTTAAACCTTTTTGATAGGCTGTTTTAGCCAATTGAAATTGATTCTGTAATAAAAATAAATTGCCTAAATTCATGTAACTACCAAAATGATTGGGATTGATTTCTATGGCTTTAATATAAACGGTTTCTGCTTCTGCAAATTGTCCTTTTTGGGTTAAGAGATTTCCTAAGTTATTATAGGCATCAAGATGGTCGGGTTTTAATTCGATTGTTTTTTGGTAAGCTGCGATCGCTGGTTCAACTTGATTTAATCGTTCATAACAGATTCCTGAATAATAATAAGCTAAATGATGATTTAGATCTTGCTCTAAAACTTTGTTTAATGCTAAAATAGATTGAGGATAATTTTCTATTTCACAGTATAAAATCCCTAAATTAAACCAAGCTTCTCTGTTCTGTTCCTGCCACCGTAAGAACAATTTATACTGTTTTTCAGCAAGAGCAAACTGTTTTTGTTGATGAGCAGCGATCGCTTGTTGATAAATTTGTTGTAACTGCTCCTGTGAAGGTTTTTGTTCTGTTAATTGAATCATCCCTTGAATAACCGAATCTTGTCGTTGTTCTCGAAATTGTTCTACCGAATAATTAAAGTTTCTCTCTTTATTCCAGCTTAAAACTTGAATTTTATCATTCAACTTACTACTCGCTAAATTAGACAATTCCGGTAATAGTTCCGCTTGTGGATAAGAAGCTAAAAAATCCCAAATTGCTTGTTGAACAAAACTATTATTTCCCGGCTCAACCACAATTAATGCTGAATCCGAAAAAAGAGGTTTAGCCAATAATAAAGCTAATAAAGTAGAACGATAGTCAAGGGAACCTTGGACAACATAAACCCCAATTTTGAGATCAGTTTCTAGCTGTCGTAGTTCTAATAAAAACTCTTCTAAGTTTTGATTATAGAAACAGACTTGATCCTCTAAGTTAAACTGATATAAATTTTTCAATAACTCGTCTAAACGGTTCCCGTCTGGTGTAAAATCAGGAGAATCATTAACAGCATAAGCGATCGCCTGCGGTTGATGTAAAAGCGCGCCAATCAAGGTTAAACCTTGTTGTGTTCCAATCTCACAATAAATTTCATTCGCCGCCAGACTAGCCACTGCACAGTTGAGTAACGGGATCAAATTCAGGGGAATCTTCCCTGAATCTAAGCTCAATATCGGTTCAAACCGTTCAGATTTTGGGTGGACAAAGATGGTTCCCCATTGTTCATATAAATTCGGGAGTTCTTGAAGAAAGCGTTGCTTATCCATAGTAGGGCTTGGTAGGGTTAAAGAAGACTGATAGAATATGATATAAGCTTCTCATCACGAAGAGATCAATCAAGGTGAGAGACAACATGATCAGTTTTGCGATCACATTGGGTATCCTAGTAACCAAGTAACTTTCTTTAATTCTAGGCATAAGCTTAGTAATATTGAGCCAAAGAAAACTATACTTTTTTATGCGCTTAATCAACTTCATTTTTATTTAATTACTGGAGCTATTAGTGATTTTTTATTGAAAATTACTAATATAGTTTATCTTGATTTGGAGAAGTCAATCATGCCTGAGCATAATTCTAGCTTAAATTCCATAATTTTTCCTGAAATTAAAAATGATGCCTTTTATAATTATATTCAAACACTTGCTCAAGACGAAAACATCAAATATATCCTAGAAATTGGTTCTTCCTCTGGGGAAGGAAGTACAGAAGCTTTTGTTAAAGGAATTCGCCAAAATCCCAGTAAACCCACGTTATTTTGTATGGAGGTATCTCAAGTCCGATTTGAGAAATTGCGTCAAAATTACGAGCATGATAATTTCGTTAAATGCTATAATTTTTCATCAGTAGCATTAGAGCAGTTCCCCAGCGAAAAAGATATTATTGATTTTTACAATAATCAGCAATCAGGATTAAATTTTTATCCTTTAGATAAAGTTTTAGGATGGCTGAAACAAGACATCGAATATATTAAAGCATCTCAGGTTCAAACCGATGGGATTCAAAAAATCAAACAAGCGAATAATATTGATTTTTTTGATGTTGTTTTAATTGATGGTTCGGAATTTACAGGCAAGCAAGAGCTAGAGCAGGTTTATGGAGCGAAATATCTGCTTTTAGATGATATAAATACATTTAAAAACCATGAAAATTTTCAAATTTTATCTCAGGATAATAATTATAGCTTAATAGGAAAGAACGATACGGTACGCAATGGCTACGCAATTTTCAAGAAAAACTCTGTTCAACCAGTCCACTATAGAACCATTAAGCCTGCTGTGGAAGCGGTAGAAGGCTTTATGCTTCCGGGCCAAGAGGAGTACCTTTTTAATAAAGTAAAATCTCTTCCCTCTGATGCTGTAATTGTCGAAATTGGCTCCTATAAAGGACGCTCAACGGTTGCGATGGCTTATGCCTGTATAGGAACTAATCGAAAAATTTATTGCATTGATACATGGGATGGAAATGATATTGATTTTCCCGATAGAAACTTCTTCGATATTTGGCAGAACAATGTAAAAAATAATGGGTTTTATGAATATGTAGTTCCCTGTCGGGGTTATTCCCACCAAGTCTTAAGCCAATGGGAGCAATTATGTGGTGGAAAGGAAATCGACTTTATTTTTATTGATGGTTCTCACCAATTTTTAGATGTTTTAAAAGACTTTGAATTATCATTTCCTTTGATCAAAGAAAGTGGCTGGATAGCATTTCACGATGTTATAGATACTTGGCCAGGATCTGAGCGCGTATGGCACCATATTGCCAAATACCGTCTAATCAATCACGAATATTCAACAAGTCTAGCTTGCGGCCAAAAAAATTCTATTGTTTTTTCTTCTAGTTTATTACAAGATTTACCCATTCATTTTTTTACTATTGTCCTTAACGGCGAACCTTTTATTCGTTATCATATTGATGTTTTTAATAAATTAAGTTTTAAATGGCACTGGCATATTATTGAAGGAGTCGCTGACTTAAAGCATGATACTTCTTGGAGTTTACAACTTGGGGGGAAACTAACAGATCAGTTTCATAAAGGGGGACGAAGTAAAGATGGAACATCAGAATATTTAGATCAACTGGCTCAAGAATATCCAGACAATATTACCATTTACCGCAAACCGGAAGGTATTTTTTGGGACGGAAAACGAGAAATGGTGAATGCTCCTCTCCCTAATATCCAAGAAGAATGTTTATTATGGCAAATTGATGTTGATGAACTGTGGACGGTAGAACAAATCTATACAGCCCGTCAAATGTTTATTAATCACCCTGAAAAAACAGCAGCATTTTACTGGTGCTGGTATTTTGTAGGCGAAAAATTAGTAATTAGTACAAGAAATTGTTACACACAGAATCCTCAGCAAGAATGGTTACGCACTTGGCGCTTTAAACCAGGTTATGTATGGGCTGCCCATGAACCTCCCATATTAGTTGAAATTTTATCTGATCATCAGAAAAAAAACATTGCTTCAGTCAACCCATTTTTACACGGAGAGACTGAAAAACAAGGTTTAGTGTTCCAGCATTTTGCCTATGTAACCCCTGAACAGTTGCAATTTAAAGAGCAATATTATGGATATCGAAATGCTGTGCTTGAATGGCAAAATTTACAGTCAGCAACACAGTTTCCAGTTTTATTAAGAAATTATTTCAGTTGGGTACAAGATCAGACAAGGGTTGATATGGCTGAAGCTTGCGGTATTATTCCAATTGCCCAAAAACAAGCTAAAACTGATTCTTGGGAGTTTGTACGATTAACGCAACTCAATCAACCGAGAAATCAAGAGCAAGAATTACCTAAAATTTTAGTGGATGGGGTATTTTTTCAACTCTACAAGACTGGAATTGCTAGAATGTGGGAATCTTTATGGAAAGAGTGGCAAAAAAATGGATTTAGTCGCCATATTTTAGTTTTAGATCGAGACGGGACAGCCCCCAAAATTTCTGGATTATGGTATCGAACTGTGCCTGCCTATGATTATGGCAATACCGATGCTGATCGGCAAATGTTACAACAAATCTGTGATGAAGAAGGGGCTGATTTATTCATCTCAACTTATTATACGACTCCTTTATCAACTCCCTCAGTTTTTATGGCTTATGATATGATTCCTGAAGTGTTGGGAGCGAACATTAATGAACCCATGTGGAGGGAAAAACATCGTGGGATTCTTCATGCGTCAGCTTATATTGCTATTTCAGAAAATACGGCGACTGATTTAGTTAAATATTTCCCAGAGATTAATTCATCAGTAACTGTTGCTCATTGCGGTATTTCCAGTGATTTCTATCCTGCCCCCCCAGGGGAAATTATTCACTTTAAAACTAAATATGGAATTAATAAACCTTATTTCCTATTAGTTGGAGCAGGCAGTGGTTATAAAAATGCTGTTTTGTTTTTTCAAGGGTTTTCTCAACTTTATAGTAAATCAGGATTTGATGTGATCTGTACAGGAGCAGGTTATTTATTGGGACACCAATATCGAGAGTTAGCATCTGGTAGTATTGTTCATTCGTTGTACCTCAGCGATGAAGAACTCAGAGCCGCTTATTCAGGAGCCACTGCCCTTGTGTATCCCTCTAAATATGAAGGATTTGGAATGCCGATTGCAGAAGCTTTAGCTTGTGGTTGTCCGGTGATTACTTGTCCGAATGCTTCTATTCCTGAAGTCGCTGGGGATGCAGCAATTTATGTCAAAGATGATCATATTGAGGGCATGGTTGATGCACTGTGCGAAGTCCAAAAACTCAAAGTTCGTAATGATTTAAGAGCTAAAGCATTAGAACAAGCTCAAAAGTTCTCTTGGTCAAACATGGCTGATCTTGTCAGTTCAGCTTTAATGAATGCGACACTCCTTCGTTTTAATTTTAGAGATATCAATTTAGTGATGTTCCCTGATTGGAGCCAACCAGAAGAAATCCTTTATCCAGAGTTGGCAAGCATGATTAAAGCACTCGCAACTCATCCCAACCGAAGTGAAATGACTTTACTCATTGATCATCATCCCCTTTTAAATGAAGATGCAGATTTAGCATTGTCTAGTGTGATGATGAATTTGTTAATGGAAGAAGAATTAGAGCTTGATGACAGTGTAGAAATTGCTTTACTCGGTCAGCTAAATTCTACTCAGTGGTCAGCATTACGTTCTCGATTACAAGGTCGCATTGTCTTAGAACATGAGAATCAAGAAGCGATCGCTAACCTAAACGCAGAAACAATTCCAGTTTATGATTTAGAAAAAATATAGCACTACGCGCAAGGGAACAGGGAAAAGGGAACAGCTTAACTGTAAGAATTGAAAGGGTTTCAGGATTCAGTAATGTCCTAACTGTAATGCGTAGTGCTATAACAGTTTGAGTTAATATATTTCTGCCACATTTGTTCATAAGCTTTTTCCATTTCACGAGTAAATTGTTTAGCATTCCAAAGGGGGGCCGTTTGCCGATTTTTTCTTAATTTCCAAGCGACTTGTTGACGTAAATTTTCAT
>JACCEC013165391.1_pt1 | contig 25666 bp, 21 predicted proteins | sample 7450121 | NCBI WGS metagenome assembly JACCEC01 (sample SAMN15323455, study PRJNA562643) | freshwater metagenome | isolation source: river surface water | place: USA:Blue River Watershed | collected 2017-08-18 | reverse complement strand
TAATAGACTTACTGAGGGGGGTAATTATATAAAAAAATCAATGATGTAGAGACGCAATGCATTGCGTCTCTACATCATTGATTTTTTTATATAATTACCCCCCTCAGTAAGTCTATTACTGAGGGGGGTATTCTTAATACCTTGCTTAACGGAAAAGTTATTTTATGGTAAAACGTCCATAGTTTAAGCGAGCGCGAATAATATTTTTAGTGCTTTCATTGCCAACCGTTCCAATGATTTCATGCGTAGCCCCTTTTTTTTGTTCGTAACTCGTGCGAATAGAAGCGGGACGCGACAAACCCGAATACGTAGCTTGTAAATCAAATTTGAAATGCAATGAAGGGTCAATTTTCACAATATAATTGGTGTAATTTCCTTGCACATCAAACAAATTAACCGATTTATTGATATAATCAACGCGGACAGAGCCGTAGGTAGTATTAAATGCCCCTGAACGGTCTAAACGCTGTACGACAAAATCGCTATAATCGCCCTTTGCTTGTACTTCGTCCGCACTTGTTATTGTGCAATCGCTGTAACGACAAGTAAGTTTAGCCACTTGCACCCCCCCAATTTTAATGTCATCATACGCCGAATTGAAATCTGCATACTGAATTTTTCCAAAATTGAAATGAGAATATTTGGTTTTAAGTTGCACGTTATTCGCCGACCCAACATTTAATTTACCATAGCCAACTGACCCATTTAGGCTCTGACAGTTACCTACATTACCCGTTCCGTAGCCTAATGAAACGATTAAACTATTAGACCCATCTAAGGAAAAGTCACCATATTTTTGTTCAATATTCGCGCTTCCTGTAAGCGAAGCGATGAAAGAATTTCCGTAGCGGTTGGATAAAACTAAGGCATTTGAAGCAGGCATAAAAACCTCATAATCAATCGAATAGTCGCAACTCCCCCCCGTTTTTGAGCCAATGGAGGTTTCTGATTTGACAAAATCGCCCCCCTCAGTAAAGGCAATATTGATGCGCTCGAAAGTGGCGTTAGCCTCCTCTTGCGAATGAGCGCGAACCGTCAAACGCACATTGACATATACATTCGCTTGTCCCCAAGTTTTAATATCTACTCGTCCGTATTTATTGGAGACATACACCGCTTTGCCCTTCGCATTATTGAACGTGCGATTAAAATTTTTGATAAAGTCTTGTTTGGTTTCTTGCGGTGGTGTTTGCGTGGGTTGCTGCGGTCTGGGCTGCTGCAAACTGCGTGGAGGCAGATTATATTGCCGTTCTTCGGGGGTAGGGGTGGTTTTTGATGCGCTGCAAGAAGGGGCTTGCTGCTCATCGGGTTGGCTCAAAGCGCAAATCTGCCGCTTATTCACACAATCATGACCAGACGAATCGCGCTGCGGCATGGCTTGCATTAAGTACGAAACGATGGTCATCAGTAGCACCAATGAAAGTACTTTTTTCAACGTTTTTTGGATTTTGAAATACATCATAATGGTTTTTTATTTAAATAATCGTATCATGCTGCTGTTTTTTAGTGGGCAATTTGCCTTGCTGTTCTTGTGGCATGATGGGCATATCATCGGTAGAATGTTGTTGTAAATGGTTTAACACTCTCTCCAAAATATCCAATTTTATTTTATAATTTTCCATCAAGCGTTCAATAATTTCCTCGCGGCTCGATGAAGGCGCGTTTTCTAACTCGCGGTGCAATTCGACCTGCACTTCGTCAATCTGTTTGAGGTCTTCCACTACTTCGGGGTCGGGGTTGTAGCTTGCCAACTGATTCAATTTCACTTTTACTTTTTGATTGTAAAATTCTTCGGCATTTCGCAATTCTTTCGCTACGTCTTCCGCATTTACCCCCCCCTCAGTATTTTTCGCAATCATCGGCAATTTGCTTTGCAACGCATCGGATTTGGAAAACCAATGCCCCAAACCAATACCTAATAACAATAATGCTACGGCTGCCGCTACACGCACTACGCTACGCGAATACCAACGCGGTAGGGCTATTAAGGTTGTTTTTTCTTGTTTTTCGGCTAAGGCGGCATCTATATTTGCCCATACGTGGAGGCTTGGCTCGTAGTCGTCAAAACCTGCGCGATGCTCTCCGATGAAATCTTCTAAATGCTCATCGAAATCTTCTATTTTTAGTTTTCTCTCAAAGTTGTCTTTCTGAAAATTCATATTTTATTGATTTTAAAGATTTAAAAAATAAATCTTTCTAAATATTATAATAAATTCAAAAAATCATTTCAATCGTAAATGTTGTGGAGAAATTAAAATTTCTCTTAATTTAGCTTTTGCTCTCGAATATTGAGATTTTGAGGTGGCTTCGCTGATACCCAACACTTCCCCAATTTCTTCGTGGTCGTAGCCTTCTAACGCATAGAGCGTAAACACAATACGATAGCCATCGGGCAAATGATGAATGGCTTTTTTGACTTTTTCGATGTCCCAACCTCCATGCTCATCACTCGAAAGATTGCCCACTGCCGAGTCATCGGGTTTATGATACAAATTATCGTTTAATTCTGTAAAGTCTAATTGTCTCTTTTTCAGTTGATTGATACAATTATTGACCACTATGCGTTTTATCCATGCGCCTACCGTAGCTTCAAATCGAAACGAATGGATTTTGGAATAAATATCAATAAACGAATTTTGTAATACATCTTCTGCCGTTTCGACCGAGCCTGTCATGCGCAAACAAATATTGAACATAGCACGCGCATAGAGCCGATATAACTCGGACTGCGCCCGCCTGTCACCGCGCTGACACCCTAATACGATGTCTTCATGCTGATATACATTGATGGTTTTCTCTACGTTTCCCAAACGAAAAATCTTGTGTTTAGTCTTGTCAATAATTTATTAGTTCTTTTATATTTTTAGAATAAAAAAATATAAATACAAAATTCAATAAATTATTGTCTTGTTATGATTGAATAGTTATACTAATATTTAGTTTTTTCAATATATTGAAATTTTTTTTTAAAAAATTATTTGATATATCGAAATTTGCTAACAATAAATTAACTAACAAAGCATTTTTTCGTAGATAAAATTTAACGTTTTGTCGAAAATTTTAGCTATGTGATGTAACGACAATAATGACTTGTGTAGCTAAAAGAAGTTGCATAAAGATAAGAAGTTTTTTTTGAATAAAATTGGAAAAATGCACGACAAAGCATTTTTCCAAAGTCGGTGTCATCTCATAATATACTGAAATTAAATGTTATATTTATTTTATTTTTTAATAATATTTTAAAAATTTGAGTTGATGTATTCTTTTTTATTATAATGATACCCCCCTCAGTACCCATCTATTTTACAAAGATGAGGGGATACTGAGGGGGGTATTTTGTTAAAAAAAGAATCTATACCGTTGCTAAATGAAACTCAAAAAATTGAGCGCGAAAACGTAACGTGGAACAAAATTTCAATAGATTAGTTCAAACCACCATATAAGCGAATGGTTTGAGATTCTTTTCCGTTGATAGAAACTCGCAAAAAGTAAACGCCTGCGGCTACTTTACCAACCGTCACTTGGTCATAAACGCCTTCCACATCGCGCACTTGACTATTGACCACGCGCCCCAAAGCATCTATCAAATCGTATTGCACCTGACCACTCACCACGCCCGAAAACGAAATGCCCAAGGTGTTGACAAACGGATTAGGGAACACTTTATTAACTTCTATATTTGTTCCTGAACCTGTCCCTTTTCGATTGATGACCATTATCGGCGTATAAAATTGATAGTTATAAGCAGGGTTAGCCGCATTTTGATTGACGGACTTAATGCGCAGGTAGTAAATATCTTCTCTGCCTACAAACGTGCTTATATAATCTTGACGCGCCATAGTGGTCCCCCCCGTAGCAGGAATGCGGCGGAAAAATTCGTAATCTCTACCATTTGTAGAATATTCTACATCAAAATATTGTGCAAAATATTCGGGTGTTGTATTCCAACGAATATCAATATTGAGGCGGTCAATGCGTGCGGTCGCGCTTTGCTCTAAAATAACGGTTTTAGGTTCGCCTTCAAATTTGATGATTTCAAAATCATCTAACGCCATGCCGATAGAGTTAGACGTGGTAATGCTACCCGACCTAAATACAAAACGGAACGCCACATTAGGTTGACCTGCCAAAAACGAAATATTGTACGTGAATTTTGTCCAATCGTCTGTAAAGCCTGAAAAATAATCGCTGCCTATCGGAAAACCTGCACTTGTATTTACCCTGTTTTGGGTGCTGTACCAATTGTCGGCATATTGCCCCAAAACAGACCACGACTGCCCTCTGTCCGTAGAATATTCCATGCGGAAGCCGTCAAAACCATTTTCAAACTGATAATTTGCCCAAAAACTCAATTCGTAAAGTGTTCTTTCCGACAAATTAAAATTAGGAGTATATAAAATGGAATGTGAATTTTGCGCATACCGATTGCTCGAAGGCGCAATCACAAACGCATTATTGCCGCTTCGCGTGCCTTGTTTGCCAAAAATGGTAGATTTGCCACGCTCAAAACCCGAACCTGCCAAAGTCCACACGCCAAACTGCTCGTTACTGAGGGGGGTACTTTCAAAGTCGCCACCCCAATTTGCCGTACTATTGCGATAAGAAACACCGCGGTCGGGCAAAATTTTCAATTTTCCATTAGTCGTTAAATTTCCGTTGACGGTTAGACGAATATCATATTCACCTATTTGCGTATATGTGTTAGTTGTATTTTCTAAAGTATCGGTTCTGCCATTGCCCAAACTCCATAAAAAAGTTTCTGCTGCGTTAGAATTTTCGCCTGTGAAACGAACCGTACTATTTAAATAACCAACTTTATCATAATCCATTGCAACAGACGGCGTTGACCAAACGCTCGTAGTCCACATACCGCGACCATGTGTAGCTGCTAACACTACGTTATCGGATTTGCGCAACCGCAGCATATCGGTACGCACTACGGGAATACCGCGACCAGGGAAAGGAGGTTGCCAAACTGTATTTGTGCCATCTAAGTCTTCGGTTATCCAAACGCCTGCATCAGTCGCTAACATTACTTCTTCGGGGTTGTTAGGGCTAAACAATGCCCAACGCACAGGCATATCGGGCAAATTACCTTCAACGGAAGTCCAAGTTGCCCCTGCGTCTCTTGATTCCCACACTTGATTGACCCCGAAACTCGAAGAGGTAACGACAATATGATTAGAATTGCCATGCTCCACCGCTACGCAAGAAATAAAACTGCCGAAAGTGCGCAAAAGGGTAGCATCTACCGTTGTACCCGTATGCGCATTGTCCACGCGATAAACGCCACCGGTACGAGTACCAATATAAATGCGATTAGCAATATTTTGGTCAACCCCAATAAACGACACCGAATTGCCAAATTGCCCATTATTGACGGTAATATTAGTGCCGTTTCCACTCGGAATATTGACTCGCCAAATCCCCGTACTATTTGTTTGCGCATATAACATATTAGAACGGCTATCGTAATCCGCGGGCGTTAAAAAGCCACCATTCGACACCAAATTTTGACCACTTGAAAAACTTACGCCTTCATTAGTAGAAACAAACCAAACGCCGTTATATAATGAACCAATTTGATATTGTGGTTCATTTTCATCTATAAAACAATAAAAACCATCGCCTCCGATAACATCGCGCCCTTGGCTTGCGCCTGCTCTATCTACGATGAAAGTACCATTATCTTGCGCCCCTGCCAACACTTGCGGATTGCCTGCACGCGGATTGATAGCGGCTGCATAAAGTTGAGTAGTAATATATCCTTCGTTCAAATCGGCATAAGAGGGTGTTCCTAATGCGTTATCAATGCGGAAAATACCCCCATCGCAACCCACAAACGCCACCGAAGGATTTTGTTTATCGAATATAAACCCATGTTGGTCTGCATGAACATAAGGGAAACAATTGCCACGTGTCCATGTGGTCATTTGCGACCAAACAGTGCCACCGTTAGCGGTGCGGTGTAGGTCAATGCCACCCACATACGCCATATTCGGGTTAGTGGGCGAAACTGCCATAGAAAGGTCGTACCAAACTTGCCCGCGTGTAAAATCGGTGGTGCTTGCACTACCGCCGCAGCCATCGCGCCAAGGCACACGCCCCATATTCGCCCAAGTAGTGCCACCGTCCACCGTTTTATAAATGGCAGATGCCACATTGCCTTGCTGCCCTACCAAATAGACCACATTAGAGTTAGACGGTGCTACGGCAATCTCAATGCGAGACACCGAAGGAAAATCGCCACCCGTCACGCGAGTCCACGTACCTCTATCGCCGTTACCTGCCGAGCGATACACCGCACCACTGACAGCCACATAAATCACGCCGTCATTGGCACGTTCAATTTTCCAAACCGTTTCACCTGCAAGCGTAGGCGGCACATTGCCCAATACTTTTTCCCACGTGTCGCCACCATCTCTACTTTTATAAACTCCTGTGCGAGTGCCTAATAAAATGTGTCCTGTAGTGGGCAAAATTTCAATAGCCGAGCAAAACGCAAAACTCGCGCCCGAAGCATTGGGCAAAAGGTTGAATGTGCGCCCACCGTCCGAAGATTTCAACAACCCGACACCACGCACCACATTCGCATCAACATCGCCTGTCCCTACATAAATTTCATTCGGATTGACGGGGTTTTGTGCTATTGAACTTACGGAAAGATTTAATAAATAATCATTGACACGCTCCCATTTAGGAGAAGTCGCATAAGCATCTTTCGTAAACCAAACGCCCCCTGACGAATGACCCACCCACAAGGTTTTGCGAGTAGAGTCACGAAGGTCTATCATTAGGGCAGCCGTCCGCCCGCCGATGTTTGAAGCACCCCTCGAAATCCACCGCGCTCGGCTTAGGCTACCCCTCAGTAAATTGCCCGACTGCATCATCTCATTTTGCAAGCGCGAAGTAGCTTCATAAGCCGCAATACGGCGTTCAGCAGGTACGTAGCCGAGGGCAGGGTCTTTCGTCCGCTCAATCTCCAATTCTACGGCTTCTTTGATGCGTTGCTCTTTGCTAAGTTTGAGATGTTTGGGCATTGTTGGATATGCAAACCGTTCATTTTCAATGCCTTTTGTAGCCAAAAGTTCTTTTTTAGTGGACTTACTGAGGGGGGTAGTCGCCACCGTTGAGATAGCTTGCGCCTCTGTTTGAGGAGTGGGTGCGGAGCTTGACGCACTATGAACCACTTGGGTTAAAGGGGTTGCATCAGGTTTTTCAGCAATTTTTTTTTGCCATGCTACAAAACCTAATGCCCCCGTTAGAAAAAGTGCCGAAAAGACAAATAAGGATTTTTTCACGCTCATTTTTGTTAGTCGTTATAAAAAAAAATAAAATGTGTTTCTTGAAAAATTAAAAATATAATTCTGTAAAAGTGTTTTTCAAATTTCAATAATCAAAAACTTTATGAATGTAAAGCCTTACTGATTGGTTTTTGTTTCTTTTTAAAGAAAATTTTGTTTTTAAAGAAATTTTGAAATTATATTTTATTTAAAAAAAATATAGTTGAAGAAACCAAATAAAATTTTTTTTGATAAAATGCAAATTGTAAAAAATAGCCAATAATCAAAGTGTCATGTTGCAATAAAAAAATGATGTGGTAAAATTAAGGACAAAGTGTTATATCAGCATATTTTTATGGCATTTTAACAAAAACTCTATTTCATATTTTCATAAATCATATATTGAAAAACATTTTGTAAAAGAATAAAATAGAAAGCAAGCAGCGTTTTTAAATAGTCAAAGTATCTTTCAATAAGTAAAACTATTATTTTTGCTTGTAAATAATCAAGTACCTTAAAAATTTTAGACAAACTTTTGACGTTTTACCCTACAATGAAAGTTCGCGCTTACTTTTCGCGCATCAAATTATAGGGAAACAAGAAATATGATATTTATTTTATATAAAATGAGTATAATCGTATAATTCACTCTATTACAATTTTTTATATTATTTCACCAAATATAATGTGATAGCACAAAACGAATTAGAACGCCTCATCGAGGGCTGTTTGGCAGAAGACTATCGCGCTCAACGCACGTTGTTTGAGCGTTTCGCACCGCATTTATTTGCGGTCTGTCTTCGCTATGCCCGCAGTCGTGCAGAGGCGGAAGATTTGTTGCAAGATGCTTTTATAAAAATTTTTGATAATATCGGAAAATTTGAAGGAAAAGGCTCTTTTGAAGGTTGGATGCGGCGCATCGTGGTCAATACGGCACTCAAAAATTATTCGCGCCTTCGTTTTCAGCGCGAAAGTGTGGGCATCGAAACCGCCCCCGAACAAGACATACCCCCCTCAGTATTGTCACAACTGAACGAGCAAGCCCTTTTACAACTGATTGATAAACTGCCCGAAGGCTACCGTTTAGTCTTCAATTTGGTGGCAATCGAAGGCTATTCGCACGCCGAAGTAGGAAAAATGCTACATATCGAAGAAAGCACGAGCCGCTCGCAACTCACAAAAGCGCGACAAACGTTGCAGCGTTTTTTGCGAGAAATAGAAGCCCAAGAAAAAAATATACAATTAGAAAAATTATAATCACTAATATTTGCTTATATTCTATCTTTCATAAATTTTTATTTTTCAATGTAATATATTTCAATTTTTTGCAAATTTATTTTTATGCTTTGCAATATTTCCAAAATTAAATTTGTTGTACGGAAATACAAAACGCTATAAACTAACAAGCTATACAATATTGAAATCTTAAAATTTAGATAAAAAACGTATTTTTGTACGCTCAAACATTAAATAGCAAATTCAATCTTCCATGATAAACGATATGCAAAATTCAAATATAAATTTTGATGATTTTTTCCGCGCTCGGCTCGGTAATCAAGAAACCGCGGTCGCGCCCGATATGTTTGACCGCATCATGCGCGAGCGCAAACGGCGCAAACCTTTATTTTGGTGGTCGCTATCAAATACGCAAAAACTATTATTAGGCGGCGTTTTATTAACAAGTGTTTCGCTTTTAGGTTGGAAATATTTGTCACCGCAAAAGATAGACGAACTCAGCACCCTCACATCAACCCAAAACGCTGCATCAAATAGGGCAAATTTGCCACAACCCCACACCACAAAAACGCCTTTCATCGTAGATAAAAAAGATGAAAAAACGGATAACGCACTTAATACATATTTGCAAAAAAATAATACAACTGTAAAATCAAAAGAAATTCGTTTCCATACCCCCCCCTCAGTAACTGCCTTTGTTGAGCGTCAAGGGGCAGAAGTTGCTACTCCCGAAGCCACAAAACCAACTGAAAATACTTTGTTCGCTAATCCTCAAAATTTGAGGAACAAAGGCATCGAACCTTCTCTCACCGAGCAAGGCACGACTGAAAATTTAGAAAAAAAATCAATACAAAATAATTTTCAATATAATACCGAACCTTATGCACAAAAAGCGGATAACCAAAGCAAAGCAAGCGGTTTGACCTTAGAAAACTTGGAAAAAATTGAAAATTTAACTTTCTTACATACCAAAAAACTTTCACCTTTGGCGCAACTCCCGTTCCAAACGCCGAATGATATACAAGGTGTTTTAGATGAGGGTTGCAAATCGTTTAATAAGAAAAAGAAAAAATTACCGAAGGCATCAAGTTGGTTTTTTGATGCGTATCTTTCGCCTGATTATGCGATGCGCCGCTTGCAAAATATTTCGGGCGACTTCCAAAACTACATTCAAGCCCGCGACACCACCGAATCGCAATGGTATGCGTTTAGTGCAGGGGCGCGTATTTCGAGGGTTTTTAAAACGGGCATTGCGCTCAGAGGTGGGGTGCATTATGCACAAATTAACGAAATTTTTGATTACAAACAGCATGATTTTACGCGAATTACGCGCACAACAGTAGAAATACGTGATGTTTCGGGCGCACTGCTTCGCGTGGATACGGTTCAAACAGTGGAAATTGGTTTGCGACAACGCACCGATTATAACCGCTACCGCTCTATTGATTTACCGATGCAGATAGGGTACGAATGGTCTAACAAATCAATTACATGGTCAGGCAACTTAGGGCTGAATCTTAATTTGTATAGTTGGCAATCGGGCAAACTCCTCAACACCAATTTAGAGCCTACGGAGGTCGAAAATTCGCAAGTTTTCAGAACACAAGTAGGGCTAAGTGCGTTTGCAAGTATAGGCTGTTATATCAATATCAACCGAAAATGGCAATGGTTAATTGAGCCAAATATTCGTTATCAAATTGGGTCATGGACACGCAATAATTACCCACTTCGCCAAGATTACACCACATTAGGTTTATTTACGGGGGTGCGCTATCGTTTTGAAAAGAAAAAAAGATTTTTCTTTTAGTGGGTAAGAGGCAGCGATTCGCGGTTTGAAAGTATCTTTAAAAATGTGTTACATAATCATCATGCACAAATAAGTATAATTATATTTTACTTGATTATCATTTTTTTGTAAAATAAGAAAAATGTTATATGTGCTTTTGTAATACAAAATCATCTATTTTGTCCGAATAAAAATGTATAAACAATGAACATAAAACGATATAAAAAAGTGTACGCGCCTTACATCTCAAAAACCAAATGGCTAATAGTAGGGGGTTTAGGATTGGTTATTGGCTTCTTAGGTTCGTGCCAAAAAGCCGCCGATGAATTTACGCCTTCTGTGATTCAAATCACTACTTTTAGAGGTGCTGACCTTCGCCCCGACTCGGCGTTATGGTACACCGAGCCTTCTGATACATCGAGCATAGAACAATCTTTTCAAGAGTTGTTGGCACGCCCCACAAGTTTGCCCGAAGAATTTACAGTCAACCCGGGAGTAGGAGGCACTTTTGTTACGTCAAACGGGGTGCGGGTGACGCTTTTGCCTAACGCCGTTGCCGCATCTTCTAACGTAAAATTATCGGTTCGCGCCATTTTGAGGCGTGGCGACATGGTGCGCACTTCCATTACTACCGCTCAAGATTCCAACGCTTTGACCACAGGGGGTATGATTTGGGTAGGTATTTCACAAAACAATCGTCCGTTAAGTTTGCAACCGGGTTCGGCACTCCGTATTCAATTACCTGCTTATAACAATGCACCTACGCCCGATATGGAATTACTGAGGGGTCAAGAGTTGGGTTTTAGGTCTTTTAATTGGCAATCTGTATCGCGTCAAGATAGTTTCAATCGAGTAGCTATCGGCGCATGGCGCGAAATCAGCCAAGGACAAAGCACCATTATCAACGGATATGAATTAACTGTAAATTCGCTTGGTTGGTGGAGTGTAGGGTTTCAAGTGCCGCTGCCTATACGTTCAAAAATTTGTGTAGGTTTAGATTCTACGTTTCACCCACAAAATGCGGCTGTTTTTGTCGTATTGCGCAATTTTAATACGGTCATGCGCTTGCGCCCTGTTTTTAAAGATAGAAATTGGTGTTTACCTAATGCGCCTGTTGGTTTTCCTGCTACCATAGTGGTTTTAGGACGGCGCGATGGCGAGCCATATTTAGGGTACTCGGATTTGATTTTGTTGCCAAATGGCGAATATGCCCCACGCCTTGCCCGCTCTACTCGCGCTTCTATAGAAAGTTTTTTAAATTCTTTTTGAAAGATTTTTGAAAAGTTTTTTAAAAAATTTGAAAAAAAATTATGTATAAAATTAAAGACCTTCGCACAAAGCGAAGGTCTTTAATTTTATACATAATAAATTGATTTTCAATTTATTGAAAAGATTTTTTTAAAAAACAAGTAGTTACTCTACCCCTAATCAGGAATATTTTTAGGATTTAATAAATCATAAAATTGGTCTAATTTAGGCAAAATGATAATACGAGTTCTTCGGTTCATCGCGCGTCCTTCGGCGGTGTCGTTGCTCGAAAGGGCGTTATATTCGCCACGCCCTGCCGCGATGAGGCGGTTAGGGTCAATCTTAAAATTGCGTTGCAAGGTGCGCACTACGGCAGTAGAACGTTTTACACTTAAATCCCAATTATCATCTATACAACTATTTTTCATCGGTACATTATCTGTGTAACCCTCTACCATGACCTCGAAATCGGGGCGAGATTCCAAAATTTTGGCAATTTTTCCTAACACTTCATTCGCTCTTGAAGTAATGTTTGCGCTACCGCTTTGAAACAACATTTTATCTGATAAATTGATGAAAACCACCGTTTTATCTACTTTCACATCTACATCTTCGTCCGAAACGCCCTCGCGCAAAACGCTTTTGAGGTTGACGGCTAAGGCTAAGTTAATAGAGTCGGCTCTTGTTTTTGCAGTTTGTAAAAGTTTAATATATTTATCTTTGTTTTCCAATTGTTGAAGGGTGGCTTTGATGTTGTTGCTCGCGCTTTGAGAAAGTACTGTAAGGTCGCCTACTTGTTGCGCTTGTTTGTCGCGGGTGCGTCTGACATCTTCGATTTGTTCCTTCAAATCTTTGATTTGTTCTTCACGAGTTTGTACGGAGGTTTGCGCAGCTTTGAGTTCACCTTTAAGGCGTTCTTTTTCTTGTTCGCAAGCGGCAGTGCGTTTGAGTTGCTCGCTCAAATTTTCGCCACATTTACCTAATTGATAATTAGCCAATTTCAAATCATCTTGAACCTTAATAAGTTCTTTCTTTGAAACGCAAGACGTTAAAGACGCTGCTAAAGCAACAAATGTAAAAAATTTGGTTGTTGGATTCATTAAATACGAAGTGTTACAAATGATGTAATAAATTTTTTAAATAACTTATTTGAATAAATTACATATTTTTATCTTTTGGATATATAAAAATACAATAGCCAAAGGTACGAGTTTTACAAACATCTTTTCAAGTACTTTACCATTTTCTTGACAAAATTTGACAAACAGCCGTTGCCATATATTTGTTTATAAGTAACCCCACCTAAATCCTCCCCAAAGAAGAAATAGGCGCAAAAAGTTTAAAAAAAAATTTTAACGAATTATGTATCTGTTCAAGGAGGGGGCTTATAAAGCCTTAAAAATTTTTATAATAAATATTTATGCTAACGGAAAACGGATATTTAACCATTTTTCTGCAAAATTTCTCGTTTGCAACCCTAATTTTAGGCTTTCCATTTAATATTACAACCTGCACTCGGATATTGTTTTTCGCTAATAGGTTCGCCTGCTAAAAGTGCGTCTAACGCTGCCCGAAAGTCCGCACCCGTTATCGGAGTATCATTGTTAGGTCTTGCCCCGTCAAAACGCCCGCGATATACCAAACGCAAATCGGCATCAAATAGATAAAAATCAGGCGTACAGGCAGCGTCATAAGCACGTGCCACATCTTGCGTTTCGTCATACAAGTAAGGGAAAGTGTACCCCTCAGTAATGGCATTTTCGCGCATCAAATCAGGCGAATCAAGCGGATATTTTTCTACATCATTGCTGCTAATCATCACAAAATCAATTTTTTTTGCTTGGTATATTTTAGCTATTGCTACTATCGCATTATTCAAATACTTCACATAAGGACAATGATTGCATGAGAAAATAATGACCGTCCCTTTTTCACCTTTTAAGGTTTGTAAATTCATTGTTTCACCGCTTACGGTATCCAAAAGTGTAAACGAGGGCGCGACTGTGCCAAGTGGCAACATATTAGATTCTTTTAGAGCCATTTTATTTTTTTAGATTTGAAACTGTATAATAAATTGGTTTTCAATGTTTTAAAGGTATTTTTTTAGGCAAGGTGTAGGTAGGGTTAGCTATTTGAAATAAAACATTATCAATATATTTTTACTTCTGACAGATATTTGAAAACGGCATCAGGCAGTAAATATTGAACAGATTTATCATGCTGCAAACATTGACGAATATACGTTGCTGAAATTTCCATCATCGGCGCATCGAAAAGGCGCACTCGTGGGTGTGTCGCTAATTCGCCAAGTTCGTAAGTGGGGCGTTTGTAAACATACAAATCGTACCCCCTCAGTAACTGTTCGTAATTTTTCCAACGATGCAGCGTTGCCAAATTATCGCCCCCCATAATCAAGGCAAATTCGTGTTGCGGATATTTTTCGCTCAAATGAACCAGCGTATCAATCGTATAAGAAGGTTTTGGTAAACTAAATTCGATGTCAGAGGCTTTCAACAACGTGTTTTCGCCAATCGCCAAGCGAACAAGGTGCAATCTATCGCGGTCACGTGCCAATGTGTTTTTGAGTTTGAGCGGATTTTGAGGCGACACTACAAGCCAAACTTGTTGCAAATCCGTTTGGGTTGCCATATAATTAGCAATTATCATGTGTCCAACATGAACAGGATTGAATGAGCCAAAAAAAAGTACAATTTTCATATAATATAAAAATTTAGGTTATCTGATTTATATTTATAAAAATAAAAATAAATCAGATAACCTGCAAAATAAACTAAAATATAGACTAAGGTAATAAGTTTTTTACAACTACTGATATAGCTGCATTTCCCGCCCTACCTGCCGCTTTTACAATGGCAGCCGCTATTACATTTTTCATATCTTTTTTGCTTGTCGCGCCTATTTCGGCAATTACGCCTTTCACGAGTGCTTCTAACTCCGCCGCCGAAAGTGCTTTTGGCAAATAACGCTCAATGATGCCTATTTCTTCGCGCTCAATCACCGCTAAATTTTCGCGTCCTTGCGCCTCATAAACTGCAAGAGAGTCTTTGCGCTGTTTTAGCATATTTTGTAACAATTTAATTTCGCTTGTTTCATCTAAGGCTACTCCGCTACCGCTTGTATTGTGCAACATAATAGCACTTTTGATAGCGCGAATCCCGCGCAAAGCTACTGCATCTTTTGCTTTCATTGCCTCTTTTAAGTCGGCATTAATTTTAAATTCTAAGCTCATAATATTGATTGAATTTTATAGTTGTGATTTTTTTATTATAAAAAAAATGGAAAAATAAAACGCAAATTTACAGATTTTTTGATTATTTTTTGATAGATTATAACGTTTCTAAGGAATGAAAAAAGAATAAAGTAACAAAGTTTAATGATGTGCCGGTGCAACGCATCGGAATAAACGCACAAATAGACGGGCTTAAAACCTAAAACTTCATTACTTATTTTGTTTTCACTTTTCTGCTCGTAAAAAAAGCGCGCTGAATGTTCAGCACACTTTTTTTATTTTGGAAAGTATTTTTTACTTATAAAGATAAGTTTTATTTCTTCATAACCGCCGTTACTAGCTCTTGAATAACCTACATAGTAACCTTTTTCATCTTCTCTCATATTTTCATTACTATGATAAAAGTTATCTAATATATTGTCAAGTTGGTAATAAGGTAAGGATTTTAAATGTTTTATAAATGATTTAACTTCTTTAAGCGAAGGGTCTAAATTTGTTGTCCCTTTCAAATGTAGAATTGCAAATGCTCTAATACTAAACTCCCTACGTAAATTGTCATCGGGAAATAAAATAGCTAATTTATTTTCTTGACTATAAGCAACCGAAGCAATCAATAAAAACAAAAATACCAAATACTTTTTCATTTTTTTATATTTTTAAACAATTGTTTAATAAATGCTTATATGTATTACCCCCCTCAATAACTGCAAATGATAGACAGCTACTGAGGGGGGTAAGCAATGCGTTTTCATGGCTGATATACCTATTTCACCAAATTTTATTTTGAATTTTGGTGAAAAGGAAAACTATATTTAGAATGGTAAATCGTCATCGGGAGCAGGCGCACTCGGCGCAGGGTTATAGGCACTCGGCGGCGCACTCGGAAAGCTATAATCTTGATTAGCAGTAGGGGAGGGGGTATTTGCGGTAGCGGGCGCAGACGGGGCAGGTGCGGCGGTGGCACCCGTGGCACGCTGAATACGCCACGCATTGAGCGTACTGAAAAATTTACCTTGCCACTCGCGCCCACGTAGGTCAAAATCCACTTTCAACTCCTCGCCCTCATTAAAGGCATCAAGTACATCACATCGGTCTTGAACTAATTGAAACTTAATCATTTGTGCATAGCTGCCGTCCATAATTTCTAACACAAATTCACGAGTTTTGAAACGTTCACTTTTTGCTTCGGTAGCAAATTTTCTATATAGTTTCCCTGTTATTTCAAAAGACATAAATATTATTTTTTTTATTAAATTTTTATTTTTTTTATAATAGCAGCAAAAATACGCAAATTAACGCACATTGATAGTCCTACCGCTCAAAATTAGCCGCTATTTTTATAATTCTAAAAGCGTTCCTTGTGCTTTTGTATCGGGGCGTACCCCCTCAGTACCACAAATAAAAACGCGCTTTACTCCTTCGTGCAAGGCGGCGAAAGCATTATCTAATTTCGGAATCATGCCGTCAAAAAATATTTTATCTGCCTTGCCTTGCGTCAAAAGTTGGGTATCAATGCGCTCAATCACCGAATTTTCGTCTTGCACATCGCGCAAAACGCCTTGTTTTTCAAAGATAAATTTTAGTGTCACATCAAAATTTTTACTCATAGAAATTGCTAAAGTCGAGGCGATAGTATCCGCATTAGTATTTAGCAAATTTCCATTTTTATCATGTGTAATTGCTGAAAAAACAAGCGTATAGCGTTGTAACAAAAAATTTACTTCTGTTGTGTTGACGACATCAATATCACCGACAAAGCCATAATCTACGCCATTTTTAGCCCTGCGTTTATGCGCTTTGATGAGGTTGGCATCTGCTCCCGAAACGCCGAGCGCGGGGCAGTTGTTGGCTTGCAACCCTGCTACAATTTTTTTATTGATAGACCCTGCATACACCTGCGTCACCACTTCAAGCGTGGGAGCATCGGTAATGCGCCGCCCTTCCACTTTTTGCGGCACGATGCCGAGCGCGCTCAAAATTTTATCTGCTACTTTGCCGCCTCCATGCACCAAAATTTTAGCCCCTTGCACGGCTGCAAAATCTTTTAAAAACGCTTGTAATGCCGTTTCGTTATCTACGACATTACCCCCTATTTTGAAAACGGTTAATGTTTCTTTGTTTGACATAAAAAATTGGTTTTCAATCACTAATCATTTAAAGTTTAATTTTCTTTAAAGCGTCTAATTCGCGTTTTTGGTCGCGTTGTTTGAGGGTTTCGCGCTTGTCGTAGGCTTTTTTACCTTGTGCGAGGGCAATTTTCAGTTTCGCAAAACCGCGTTCATTGAAGTAAATTTTGTAAGGCACAATCGTAAAACCTTTTTCAGCCAATTTTTTTTCAAGGGTTCGGAGTTCGGGCTTGCGCAAGAGCAATTTGCGCAAACGGCGCGTATCGTGGTTGAAATAAGAACCTGTCGAATATTCGGAAATGTGCATACTTTTTACAAACAATTCGCCATTTTTGAAATAGCAAAACGCATCAGTCAAATTTGCCATACCATCGCGTAAGGCTTTCACTTCTGTTCCAAAAAGTTCGATTCCTGCCTCATATTCTTTTACGAAGTAATATTCAAATTCTGCTTTCCGATTGACAATTTGTATGCTTTTTACTTTTTTTCCTTTCGCCATAAAAACGTATTTATTTGGTAATCAATTTTTTATTATTTAAAGAAAATATAGTTTGGTAATCTAAGTACTTGTTGTAAACTAAACACTGCTTTGAAATGGAATAATCAATTGGCTTTCCATGTTTTAAAGTCCTCTCTTTTTTGGGGGAGGATTTAGGTGGGGCTACTTACTGAGGGGGGTAATTTTTAAGTATATAAAATTTTTTCGATTAAAACGCTTGCCATTCGCCGTTTCGATTCGTGCGTCCAACCTGCTACATGAGGCGATAAAATGACATTCGGTAACTGATAAAGTCGTTCATATAATTCGTTTTCCATATCTGTAAATGTATTAACTTTTTCATTTTCAAACACATCTAAACACGCCCCCATGATTTGATTTTGTTCGAGTGCGGTCAGAAGGTCGGTTGTTTTAACGATTTTTCCGCGAGAAGTATTCAATAAAACAATTTTTTTACGAAATTGCGCTAAAAAATCTTGATTGACCAAATGTTTGGTCTCGGCAGTAAGCGGCAAATGTAAACTCACAATGTCGGCTTGCTCAAAAATGGGGGTCAAACTTTCAACGGCTTCAACGTGCTGCATAATACGAATCGGGGGCGAAAGTGCGCCATCTTCGGGCAATTTTTCAGCAATTTCGAGGCGTTTAATCTGCGCATTGACATTTTGGTATTTGTCGAAAGCCAACACACGCAACCCCAACCCTGCCAATTTTCGGGCGAAAGTGCTACCCGTATGACCAAAACCTATAATGCCTAAAACTTTGCCATTCAATTCAAAACCCCGTCTTGCTTCGCGTTCCCATATTTTTTTTCGCACTTCGGAGTCCCCCCTCAGTAGCTGATTCGCAAATGCCAAAAGCATACCGAGAGCGTGTTCGGCAACGGCATTGCGATTGCCTTCGGGTGAGTTGCAAACTTTAATGCCTTTGCTTTCGGCATACACTTTATCAATTATTTCCATGCCTGAACCCAAACGCCCCACAAATTCGAGTTGTTGCGCAAGGTCAATCATTTGACGGTCAACATTGATTTTAGAGTTGACAATCAAACCTTTATAATTATGAATAATTTTTCTTACTTCGCTGTCAGTCGTATTAGGCACATAGTCGCATTTGAAGCCCGCTTGCTCAAATGCTTCTATCAAATACTCGTGTACGGCATCAGTAATTAAGATTTTTTTCATAGTCATTTAAAATGCTTTATACATATTTTCTAAACGCAATTTGAGCGTTTCTAAAACGGCAAATAAATCAAAAATATCATTTGAAGTTATATCAAATGATAAAGTTGTTGCATAATTTTTCCCTTCCAAAACGACTATAAACCAATTTCGCCCATTAACATAGAGGCCAGAAATGGGGTTTTCGTCTTGATTGATTTTTTGGGCAGCCACCATTGCAATCAAAAGTTGACCGAGTGGGTCGTTATCGCGGTTTTTTTCGGGTTTGTATTCATGCAAAAAAAAGTGTGGCTTTTTCGGACTTTGTTTTCCTTTTGCTAACATAAATTCTACGTTGCCACTTGTCGTTTTTTTGTCGTTTTCATACGTCACGCTCAAAGGTCTTTGTGTAAAAATTTTGAAATAGGGCGTATTGAAATTGACCAATTTGAAATAAGGGCTAATAAAATTAAATTTGTATTCGTCTTCATTCCAAGTATCTACATAATCAAAAACTTCTAATCTATACTCCTCTAATGTAGGGCGCAAAGGGTGGTCAGTTTTCAATTTAAGTTGTGCTAATGCTTCGGTGATAGGCAGCGAGCGCAGGCGAGTCAGCCCAAAAGCCTCCTCGACTTCTTCATAAAGCCATTCATTGAACGATTTATTTACTTTTTTTGCCATTGTGTTGATATTTTGCGAACTTTTGAAAAATATTTGACAAATATACAGCTTTTCGCACTTTTGGTATCAAATAAAAAGAGGAGGCGCAAGGCACTGCGTCTCCTCTTTTTTAATTCTAAATTTTAATTACAGGAAAAAATAGCGAAGCTATCGTTTAAATCATATTATTTTTAGGAAACTCTACAAAAAAAGTAGTGCCTTGATGCTCGACAGACTCAAACCATATTTTTCCATTATATTTTTCTACAATGTTTTTACAAAGTGCCAAACCTACGCCCGTTCCTTCAAATTTTTGATTGTCGCGGTGCAAGCGGTGAAACAAATTAAATAATTTTTTACCGCTTGCAGGATTGATACCGATACCATTATCCTTTATAAAAAATAAAATACTTTCTTTTTGCTCATCAAAACCAATTTCAACGATTGGATTTAGCTCTACAAATTTTAAGGCGTTGCTCAATAAGTTTTGAAAAAGTTGGGTTAAGTGAATCCTATTCATCACTATTTTGGGCAATACTGAGGGGTAGGTCACAAGTGCCTGTTTTTCTTCTATGACCAAACGCAAACTTTGTAAGACATCGTTGAGTATTAAATTTACGTCTAAATGTTCTACTTCGGTAGCTTGCCCTGCCGAAGCCATCGAGTATTTTAATAAGCCTTCGAGCATTTTGCCCATGCGCGTCACGCCACCTGTTACGAACTCAAAATAAGCGGTGGCGGCTTCGGGCAAAAGCGGCTGATAGCGGCGTTGAATGATGCTTACAAAATTTCCGATGTTGCGAAGTGGCTCTTTCAAATCGTGTGCTACGGCGTAATTAAATTGTTGCATCATTTTATTCGACTCCTCTAATTGCTTTTTTTGGGCTTCGATTTCTTGGTTTTTTGCCAAAATTTGGCGATTATAGACTTCTAATTGTTGCTTTTGGGCTTCAATTTCTTCATTTTTGCGAGTCAGCGTTTTGTTTATTTTTCCCTTGACGTAAATGCGATACCGCAAAATAAATATGACCAAAATCGCCGCAAACGTCCCTAAAACCATGATAAGGCGATTGGTTTTAAGTTCCGATTCTTTGAGTTTTTGTTCACTTTGCGCAAGGTCGTAGCGAAACTGCAACTCTGTCACCTTGCCTAATTTCTCATAATTAAAAAGCGAATCGCGCAAAGCATTGGCTTTTTCGAGGTGAAAAAGGGCTTGCTCTGATAAGTGCTTTTGCCGATAGATGCGATATAAGGCGCGGTGATTGCGCTCGGCTTGCCTCAAAAATTGATTTTTTTCGGCAATATCTTGGCTTTTTTGGAAATATAATTCTGCTAACGCAACCTCTTTTTTTGCTTCATAAATATTTCCTAATTCATAAAATACTTTACTTAAACTATTTACATTGATTAATTTTTCGTTAATAGATTTGAATGTTTTTTCTGCTAACTCAATATCGCCTTGCTTTAAATGCAACTCTGCTTTTGCAAATATTAAGTTATTTTTATCTCTCAAATGTTCAAGTTTTGTGCAGATGCTCAAACCTTCTTCAATTTTTGCCATCGCTCGCCCGAAATCTCTCGTTTCGGCGTATAGCCTTGCGTAGCGTTCAAAGAGGGGAATTAACGAAAGGGTATCATTTGTTTTTTCGGCGATGGCAACAGCCGTTTTTATATTTTCAAATGCCTTATCATAGCGTTTCAAAAGCCCGTGCGCTTCCGATATATTATCGAGATAAATACAGGCATTGACATCATTTTTGGCTATTTGTGCTACTTCTAAGGCGTTTTCGTAATATCTAATAGCATTTTCGTAGTCTTCCGTAGTGTAGTAAAGCATACCCATACCGCCATAGGCATATTGTAACAATTCTTTGTTATCTATTTTAGTCGCATTTTCAATAAGATAAACATATATTTTTCTTGCTTCTACATAGCGGTAAAGTTTTCGGTATAAAATAGCAATATCAATTTTAACATCGAGGAAAAGGTTAAAATCTTGTAGCTCAATAATTTTCTCGGCAGCTTCGTAATTGTTTAAAGCCTTTTGAAAGGCTAATTTTTCTTCATAATCGTAGCCCTTCATTTTGTAGGCTCGGTAAGCATTTTTTTTATCGTTATTGGCTAATGAACGATTTAATATAACATCTAATATTTGATGCGCTTTTATAGGGTCAATAGAAAGGATATATTTGACCTCATTAAATAACTCTTCGATTGGGGCGGTTTGCCATGTGTTTTCGTCATATTTTATTTTAGGCAATACAATACCCTGTCCTTTTGAGACAAAAGGCAGTAGGAAATAGATAAACCATAGATATATTATATATATTTTTTTCTTTTGCAAGGCAATTAAAATATCTTCGCTAATATTTTATTGATTATAAATAAAATATATTTTCTTTTAATAAAAAAGTTGGAATAAACTGCGCTAAAATATGCTTCACAATTTATTCCAACTTTTTTAATTTGAAAAAAAATTACATTATTTTTGCTTTGTGGTAGTAGTTGTAATCGAATAATCGAAGGAACTGATAGACGTGCCGCGTGTGTCGCGTCCACCACCTTTGATAGTATTTAGGTCTTTTGCTTCGAGCAATTCCGCACTTTCTATTGTTTCATTTAATCTCATAGTAATTGAAATTTAAAAAAATGGTTAAAAAATGTTAATAATTTGTTACTAATTTTATACTAAAACACCCAAAAAAATTGTGCCAATTTTAACAAGATTATTACATTATTAACAAACCATTAAACTAACTTTTTTTTTTAATTTTTTTTATCTATCTACCCCCCTCAGTAACTGCATTATATTTTAAATAGAAAAAAGTATAATCTATTTTTATCAAAAAAAAGCATCTTTGGCAGGTGGAAATAGCCGAAGTGTGCGAATATTTTTGATAAATTCAAAAAAAAAGAATAATTTTGACGCATAATTTGAAACATGAAAACATACTAACGAAAACAAAATAATTGAGTTACTAAAAACATCAGCATTTGGCAGCAAAATCGTTGAAAATCATTGACTTATAACGCTCTTTCGCGCTATCAGCATTTCTTTTTTGAAAAGTGAAAGCTCAAAGACTGTCACAAAAATAATACGAAGCGAAGTGCGTTTTTCGTGAAAGGAATTATTTTTGTTAGCAAAGACGTGAAGGCGGTATTAGCAAAACTTCACGCATGTAAAACTATCTGAAAACGGTAAATTTTGCTAAAACTCAACGATTGCGTACTGCCAAACAAATAATCCAATAATTTTAAAACCGAACCGTTATGAAAAATTCAGCTTTTTTGTTCGCGCTTTCGCTCGCTTTCGCTACTTTCGGTGCGCAAACTGCCCTTGCCGATGTGGTGTATGACGACAATTTGCAGGGAAAAGAACACGCTATCGGCGTAATCTTGTCGTGGTCAACAGCCGTAGAAACCAACAACATGCAGTTTGTGGTGGAACGCTCCGAAGACGGCGGTAAAACGTATGCGGCTGTCGGCACTGTAAAAGGAGCAGGTAACAGCAGCACACGCCGCAATTACAACTTCCTTGATGCACAGGCTTCGGCTGCCAACAAAGTATCGTATCGTTTGCGCCAATTTGACTTAGACGGAACGACTAACCTCTCGGACGCTTTCACGATGAGTCGCAAAGTGCAAAACCTCTTTACGGTGGTCAAAATGTCGCCCGAAGGAGTGGCAAAATCTTATGATTTTACGGTTGATGCCAGCTATGACGGGGCATTAGTTGTCTTTTTGAAAGATGCGAGCGCGAAAACAGTGTTCCAAAAAACTTTTTATGTGCGCAACGGTCTCAATGATTTTTCGATTGACATGAGCGACAAACCCGAAGGCACTTACAAAGTGGTGTTGAGTCGTGCCAACGAAGAAGAAACTCTGGTCATGCGCAAATCGCTTGACGAAGTGGACCGCCGCACCAACGTAGCCACCAATAAATCCGCTAACGGCAAAAATTAAGGCTGCGTTACTACTTACAAAAATTCAATTTAGCTAACCTATAAGCAATAACGTTCAGAAGATTTAAGGTATCTTCTGAACGTTATTTTATTGAAAATCAATAATTTTTATATAAAAAAATATTAGTCCATTACTTCCGATTTCAGCACTTTCCATTGACGATTTTCGCGCACAATCACCGATTTTACATTATAACGACTTCCATTTTCTTCCTTCAAACAAATACATTCGCCTTTATCGCCATCTGTATCGCAAGTAATCTGAATAATTTTGGGAACTTGACCGGGCGTTGGTTTTTCGATAGGCAGCCCTTTTTCAATCGCCATTTTATCGGTTTCGATAAGCGAGATAACATATTTGAGATTTTCGCCCGCGCTAATGGGCAAAATAGGGTCATATTCATTTTTATCAAAATTTGACTCCCACATTTTCACCACTTCCACAGGCGTTTCGGGCAATACGATAGTGGGCGTAGGGTCGGCAGCAGTGGCAGTGGCGTTTTCTTTTTTGGTTTTATCGCGTTTACAAGCCGCTGAAACCACACAAAAGACAACGACAAAAAAATATAGACAGAGGCGTAGGGTAGCACTTTTCATTTTAACGTTTGCACTCAAATATAAAAGGTCGGGGAATTTAATATTTTTTAATCGGCGCAAAAATACAATAAATTTTGCAAGGGGTATTGATTTGTTAATGCGTTTTTAAATTATTTTGCTCATTTATTTTCACCCCCAAAGCACTTTTTACAAAACACTTCAATTTATTTTATGTTTTCTATTTAACTTTGCTTCGATTTTCAAAAATCTAATTTTATTGACATTTTTTATTTAAATACAAAATTTTATATCATAAAAAATATTTTTTCAGTATAAAATTTTAAAATGACACATTAGTTATTTTTTTCTAAAAATTTTGTCAAGATACACAACCATAAAATATTGCTTTTAAAAATGCCTACTACCGCCAAATTAAAAACCAATAGTATTACCACTAAAAATAATTTTATTACGCCCAATTCATTGCCCACCAACCCCCATTTGCTTGCTCGCGCTTTTCGCTTGATGGCAATGGCAAAAAGTATGGGTGAAACGTATGAGCAAAACTCAAAAATTGTTTCCAAATACGTTCACGCTACCTCACGCGGACACGAAGCCGTACAAATTGCCTTGGGTTTGCAGTTGCAACCACACGATTTTGTAGCTCCCTATTATCGAGACGATGCCTTGATGCTTGCAATTGGCATGACCCCTTACGACTTGATGCTCCAACTTTTCGCCAAACGCGATGACCCATTTAGCGGCGGGCGTTCCTACTATTGTCACCCAAGCCTCAACGACCCCGACAAACCCAAAATTCCACATCAATCAAGCGCAACGGGTATGCAAGCAATACCGATGACAGGCGTAGCGATGGGGATTCAATATAGAGAAAAACTAAATTTAAAAGGTTTTGATATAGAAAAAAAACCAATTGTAGTTTGCAATTTTGGCGATGCCTCTTTTACTGAGGGGGAAATTTCGGAAGCCCTCCAAATGGCAGCCTTAAAACAATTGCCTATTTTGTACCTCGTGCAAGACAACGGTTGGGACATCTCGGCAAATGCCGCCGAAACACGCGCCCAAGATGCCGCTTATTATGCACAGGGTTTCAAGGGTATCGAAACGCGGCGCGTAGAAGGCAATGATTTTGCGGCGTGTTATGCGGCTTTTCAAGACATTTTTGCCGTTATGCGCCGAGAACGCCGCCCTTTTTTGGTTCATGCGCGAGTGCCTTTGCTTACGCACCATACTTCGGGCGTGCGCAAAGAATGGTATCGAGATGATTTAGACGAACACATTACACGCGACCCTTACCCAATTTTGAAAGATTATTTGTTAAACAATGGTTTTTCAATAGAAAATTTGGCACAAATAGAAGCCGAAGCCCTACAAACGGTCTTAACCGATTTTGAAAACGTGCAACAAGCACCCACACCCGAAGCCACCGAATTATTCAATCACGTTTTCGCGCCTACCCCGATTGTAGCCGAAAGCGGCGACCGCACCCCCCTCAGTACCCCTCAAAAAAACGGCGAAAACAATGGCGAAAAACAATCTGAAACGGTCATGGTAGATTGCGCTTTGCACGCCGTTGAGGAGATTTTGCGCGAGTCGCCCGAAGCCCTTTTGTATGGGCAAGATGTGGGGCGGCGTTTGGGCGGCGTGTTTCGAGAAGCGGCAACTTTGGCAGAAAAATTTGGCGATGATAGGGTGTTTAATACACCGATTCAAGAGGCTTTTATCGTGGGTTCTACGGTGGGTATGTCGGCGGTAGGGCTAAAGCCAATCGTAGAGGTGCAATTTGCTGATTATTTATTTCCTGCTGTTAATCAATTATTTACGGAGGTTTCGCGCTCTTGTTATCTTTCTAATGGCAAATACCCTGTCAATATGGTTTTGCGTGTACCGATTGG
>JACCEC011980128.1_pt1 | contig 25666 bp, 25 predicted proteins | sample 7450121 | NCBI WGS metagenome assembly JACCEC01 (sample SAMN15323455, study PRJNA562643) | freshwater metagenome | isolation source: river surface water | place: USA:Blue River Watershed | collected 2017-08-18 | reverse complement strand
TACCCTTCACAAATAACCAAGCCGAGCGCGATTTAAGAGCCGCCAAGGTGAAACAAAAAATCAGTAATTGCTTCCGTAGTATCGGTGGGGCCACTGCCTACGCACGTATCGCTGGCTTCATTTCTACAATCCGAAAAATGAACAAGAACATCATTCAAAACATCGAATCTGTCCTACAAGGCTCTTTTCAATGGGCTACCTAAACAGTTACGATTTGACTTATATAAATGAAAAATTTGATATTCAAATGGGCAAATTGGATAATCGGTTGTTTGGAGGGAGTACCAGTATGAGAATAATTAAATACGGATTTCACGGTGAAGATGATGCTCAAAATATCTTTTTAAAAAGTCATTTTGAATGGTATTTCTAGCGTACGATTTAAGTTGGATGAAAAGTTTTGTAGCCGTTACTGTGCGAGAAACAAAAAACAAGTAGATGACAAATTCGATTTTGTAAGTCAACAGGGATTTTTAGCGCATCAACATGATGTCTTTTTTGTTGGAAGTGCATTGAGCATTGGATTTGGTACTTAAAGGTTAAACGAAAAAACCCAAATTCAACGAAAAATAACCCAATAGAAACAAACCCACGAAAGGAGGCAAAACAGTCAGTTTACGGAATTCCTGAGGCTGTAAACGCAATATCTAACCCAATCATAGAGTGCTTGACTGGTAAGTTTGAAATAGAATAGTTAGAGAGTCGTTCCGCTAGTTTTCGTCATTTTCATCAACAAGTTCAAGTATTTTTGGCTCAATTGGCAATTTGAAAATATGGCTTGTAGTTGAGTCGTTCGGAAAAATCAAAATCGCCCAGCATATTTGTAGAAAAAACTACGACTATGCCAAACTGGATTAAGGCCAAAGAATACACCGATATTACCTACAAAAAATGCGACGGCGTTGCCCGTATCGCGTTCAACCGCCCCGAAGTGCGCAACGCCTTCCGTCCCAAAACCACTTTTGAACTCCTCAATGCCTTTGAAGATGCTACCCACGATCCCAAAGTAGGTGTGGTACTGTTATCGGGCGAGGGGCCTTCGCCCAAAGACGGAATTTGGGCTTTTTGCTCAGGGGGCGACCAAAAAGCCCGCCAAAAAGGAGGCTACCGCGCCGAAGACGGCCGCGACCGCCTCAATATTTTGGAAGTACAGCGGCAAATCCGTTTTATGACCAAGCCCGTGATTGCGGTGGTGCCAGGCTGGGCTGTAGGTGGAGGGCATAGCTTACACGTTGTCTGTGACCTGACGCTCGCCAGCAAAGAACACGCCATTTTTAAACAAACCGATGCTGACGTTGCCAGCTACGACGCGGGCTACGGCTCGGCTTATTTGGCCCGGATGATTGGACAAAAACGCGCCCGCGAAATTTTCTTTCTGGGACGTAATTATTCCGCCCAAGAGGCTTTTGAAATGGGCATGGTCAATGCCGTAGTGCCTCACGACGAACTCGAAGATACGGCCTTCCAGTGGGCGCAGGAGATTTTGGGCAAGAGTCCAATGGCGATTCGGATGTTGAAATTTGCCTTCAACCTCGTAGACGATGGCTTAGTGGGGCAGCAATTGTTTGCAGGAGAAGCCACCCGCTTAGGGTACATGACCGAAGAGGCGCAGGAAGGACGCGATGCGTTCCTCGAAAAACGTAAACCGAATTGGGATAAATTTGAGCGTTTTTCGTAAAAAACTTGCTAAGCCTGTGAGGTTTCATTTTTCGGCGTTAATCAAACCTCACAGGCTTCAATTCTCTATAATATCTTTATATTTGCCTCAACTCAAAAACCAAACCTTCTCGTTTTCCATATGTCTGATTCTACTTCTGCGCGATTTAAACAATCGCTAGGGTTGCTCGATGCAACCATGTTAGTCTCTGGTGCCATGATTGGCTCTGGTATTTTTATCGTCAGTGCCGATATGTCCCGAAACGTCGGTTCTACAGGCTGGTTGCTACTCACTTGGCTGTTGACGGGCTTAATTACGGTGGCGGCGGCGTTGAGCTACGGGGAGTTAGCAGGGATGATGCCCAAGGCAGGTGGTCAGTATATCTACATCCAGCGAGCATTTGGCCCTTTGTTGAGTTTCGTCTATGGCTGGACGGTATTTATGGTGATTCAGACTGGAACGATTGCCGCCGTCGCCGTGGCATTTACCAAATACTCCGCTGTTTTTTTTCCCATTCTCAACCCAGAAAACGTCTTTTTTGCCCTTGGGTCGGTCAAAGTTTCGGTGGGGTCGCTGTACGCCATTACGAGTATTATTTTGTTGACTTTTATTAATACAAAAGGGATTCAGAGTGGAAAAATGATTCAGAATACCTTTACCATGGCCAAATTGGTGGCGTTGTTTGGCCTTATTGTAGTAGGGCTTGGATATGGTTTTAAAAGTGGAATGTTATCTCAAAACTTCGAAAATGCCTGGGATGCTTCTAAAACAACTAGCGAAGGTGGCGTAAGTGCCATCGGAGGAATAGCGTTGCTGATGGCGTTGGGCGTGTCGATGATTGGCTCGTTGTTTTCGTCGGATGCGTGGAACAACGTAACCTTTATCGCGGCCGAAATCAAAGACCCCAAACGCAATATCCCACGTAGTTTGTTTTTAGGAACGCTTATTGTGACCGTCATTTATTTGTTGGCCAACCTTGCTTATTTGAGTATTCTTCCTCTCAAAGGTACTCCCGACGGCGCTGACGTACTCGCAAAAGGGATTCAGTTTGCCGACTACGACCGTGTAGCTACGGCGGCCATGTCGGTAATTTTTAGCGATTCGGCGGCGGGCATTATGGCGGCTTTGATTATGATTTCGACGTTTGGATGTAACAATGGCCTTATTTTGGCGGGCGCACGTTTGTACTACGCCATGGCGCAAGACGGCCTATTCCTCAAACAAGCTTCTACCCTCAACGAAAATAGCGTGCCTGCCAAAGCGCTTTGGTTGCAGTGCTTGTGGGCGAGTTTGTTGTGCCTTTCAGGAACGTACAGCGAACTTCTCAACTACTGCACATTTGGCTCTTTGTTGTTTTACATGGTCACCATCGCTGGGATTTTTGTGCTTCGTCGCAAAGAACCCAACACCGAGCGCCCGTACAAAGCCGTCGGATTTCCTGTGGTGCCTATTTTGTACATTATAGCTACTTTGGGTATTTGTTTGATTTTGTTGATTGACGACAAAACCCGTTTTGATACTGGAATGGGGCTATTGATTGCAGCGATTGGCGTACCTGTGTATTATTTTACGACCAGAACGAAAAAGGCTTAATCCAACTATGGAAAAGAATAAACCCTCCATTCTGAACGCATGGTGCATGTACGACTGGGCCAACTCCGTCCATGCGCTGGTGATTGTCTCGGCGATTTTTCCCATTTATTTTAGTAATACCGCAGTCAATGCGCAAGGTAGCCCCGATGTCGAGTTTTTGGGATTGACCGTCAACAACTCAGCCTTGTTTTCGTTTGCGGTATCGTTTGCGTTTTTGTTCATTGCAGTAGTCAATCCGATTTTAGGAGCGATTGCCGATTTTAGCGGACAGAAGAAGCGCTTTATGCAATTTTTTGTGTACTTGGGAGCATTGAGCTGTTTGGGGTTGTACTTCTTTGACCGTGAGCACCTCACGATTGGGATTTTGGCGTTTACGCTTTCGCTGATTGGCTGGTCGGGAAGTATCGTATTTTATAATGCTTACCTACCCGAAATCGCTACCGAGAACCGCTTCGACAAACTGTCGGCGCGGGGCTTTACGATGGGGTACGTTGGGAGTGTCTTGTTGTTGGTGTTTAACTTGACCATGCTCATCAAACCCGAATGGTACGGTGGAATTGATTCTGGAACGGCCTGCCGTATTTCGTTTGTGACAGTGGCAGTATGGTGGATTGGTTTTTCACAAATCCCTTTTTATTACTTACCCAACGGTACTCCTTCCAACGAAAAACGTACGGGAGGGTGGATTTGGAACGGCTTTCGTGAACTGAAAAAAGTGCTGGCCGAACTCAACCATTTGCCCATTACCAAGCGGTTTTTGGTATCGTTTTTTTTCTACAACATGGGTGTTCAAACCGTGATGTACATCGGGACGTTGTTTGGAAGCAATGAACTTCATTTGCCAGATAATGCACTGATTGTGACGATTTTGTTGTTGCAAATCTTGGCCATCGTAGGGGCCTATTGTGCGGCGGTTTTATCGGGAAAATGGGGAAATACCAAAACCATTGCGTTGATTCTATTCATTTGGATTGGCGTGTGTGTTTCGGGGTACTTTGTTTATACTGAACTTGAGTTTTACGGCTTGGCTGCTACGATTGGTTTTGTAATGGGAGGCGTTCAATCCCTTTCACGTTCTACTTACGCCAAACTTTTACCCGAAAATACGCCCGATACGGCTTCGTACTTTAGCTTTTACGATGCTTGCGACAAATTTTCGACGTTTTTAGGAACAACCATTTTCGGAATTATCACCCAACTTTCGGGAATGCGGAACAGTCTTTTGTTTTTGGCGTTCATTTTTGTGCTTGGTCTGTTGATTTTACGTCGAATTCCTTCGCAAAAAATTTACCGAACTCCCTTGAGTGGTACATAAAGTTACTATATTTGTGGCCAAAACCTGCTAGGATCTTAGCTCAGTTGGTTCAGAGCGCTGCCTTGACAGGGCAGAGGTCATCGGTTCGAGCCCGTTAGGTCCTACTTCAAAACTGCAATTAGCTTCTTAATAGTTAATTGCAGTTTTTTGTTTTTAATAGTTTTGAAAGCCTGATTTAACTTTTTACACCATTAACTTTTTTTCTTCTTCACTAGTCAATTTTAACCCCATCAAAGGTATTTGTAAACGCGAGATTGCTTTTAAAAGTGTGCATCCTTCCAATCTACGTCTGGCATAAAAAAATGCGCTTATAGCACGCTGGTGACTAATGGCTTGGAGAGGATTACACAGCAACCACGACGCCAGTTACCTAACCTTTCATCGCATCAAAAAATTTAGAAAACAATGAACGCAGCTTCTCCATCAGGCCGCTTGGCCTCGCTTGACGCTCTTCGGGGCTTTGATATGCTCATGATTTCGGGCGGTGGTGCCTTTCTTTACCTATTGGGCGGAAAAACAGGGTGGGCGTTTATCGACGCCATTGCCGAACAATTTCATCACCCCGATTGGAACGGCTTTACGTTCTATGACTTCATTTTCCCACTGTTTTTATTCATGGCGGGAGTATCGTTAGCATTTAGCCTCAAAAGCGGTTTGGCCAAAGGAATCTCACAAACAGAATTGACAAAAAAGGTTTTCAAGCGAATGTTAATTTTGTTTGTGTTGGGAATTTTAGACAAAAATGCGCCTGTCGATATTTTCGACCCTGCCCATATTCGCTATGGCACGGTTTTGGGGCGGATTGGTATCGCTACTTTTTTAGTGGCTTTGCTGTACATGCGTTGTACGTGGACACAAATGCTTTACATCGCTTTGGGGGTTTTAATGATTTATTTTTCGGTATTGATGCTCATTCCCGCCCCAGGGTTTGCCGCAGGAGATTTGACGTTTGAAGGAAATTTAGTGGGCTGGCTCGACCGTACTTTTATGCCTGGCCGCCTCAAACAAAAAACCTACGATGAACTTGCCATGACCACTCAACTCTCAGCCACTTGCCTGACCATTTTGGGGTGTTTGGCAGGAGATATTTTGCAAAATAATGCTATTTCAGTAGCTCAAAAACTTAAACAACTGAGCCTCATGGGCGTCATTGGAGTAGTGGCGGGATTAGCATGGTCACCATTTTTTCCCATTAACAAACATTTGTGGTCGAGTTCATTTATTCTACTAACAGGCGGAATGGCTTTTTTGATGGTGGTTCTTTTCTACTGGATCATCGACGTCAAAAAATACACACGCTGGACGTTTTTCTTCAAAGTAATTGGGATGAATTCGTTGGTGATTTACTTGGCGTGTCGTTTTATCAGTTTTGGTGAAACCTCGCGGTTGTTGTTTGCGGGGCTTTACGGCCATGCGCCCCAGCCATGGCACGAAGTTTTCAACGCCCTCGGCGGCTTGTTGTTGGTATGGTTGATGCTGTACGCAATGTATCGCCACAAGATTTTTGTGAAGGTGTAACAGGCTACGTTTCGGAACTTCATTTTCCACCAAACACCCCATTTTACTCTATTAATTACCGTTTTTTGTCGATAGAAACGAAATTGTATTCTACTAATGTGTCTAAAGAACGAATAAAAGGTAAAAAATACCTCTAATCGTCCAAAAACCGCCACTTATCGTCGTTTGACTACCCTCAGTCTATTGTATTTTTTTACTAACTGCTTACGTATTTGTTTTGTATCACCAAAACGAACAAAGCAGATGAAAACTATTCTTACTCTCGTCATAATAGCATTGGGTATGACAGCCACCCATGCACAATTTCCAGGGGGGTCAGGAGGAGGTATGCAAAGCGGAGACGGCAATGGCCGCAACCGTAATACAACTACCCAACAGCCTAACTTAAATCTTGAAAGTAACGCTCCTAAAGGCAACTCTCGCATTACAGGTTTTGTCATTGATTCTGCTGCTACGCAAGCGGTGGAGTTTGCGAACATCGCGCTCTTCAACAAAGCTACAGGTAAGCCCGTAGATGGTACCATGGCCGACGAAAAAGGAAAGTTTACCTTAAAAAGTATTGCCGCTGGTGACTATAAGTTGATGATTTCGTTTATCGGCTTTAAAGACAAAACCATTGACAACATCAAACTTACCAAAGGCCAAGAGCTTGATCTGGCAGTAATTAAACTTACCCCTGACGTTCGCACTCTTGCCGAAGTAGTGGTGACGGGAGAAAAATCAATGATTGAGGAAAAAGTAGACCGAATGGTGTATAATGCCGAAAAAGACCTTACTTCTCGCGGAGGTGATGCCGCCGACGTCCTCAAAAAAGTACCGATGTTGAGCGTTGACCTAGACGGAAACGTTTCGCTTCGTGGTAGTGCTAACATTCGAGTGTTGATTAATAACAAACCTTCTACCATCGTAGCAAGTAGCATTGCCGATGCGCTCAAAATGATTCCAGCCGATTTGATTAAATCAGTAGAAGTAATTACCTCTCCATCAGCCAAATACGACGCAGAAGGCTCGGCAGGTATCATCAACATCATCACCAAAAAATCTACCCTCCAAGGACTGACGCTCAACCTTGATGCGGGCGTAGGGGCTAGGGGCTCAAACCTTAGCTTGAATGGCAATTATCGCCAAGGCAAATTGGGCGTAACGCTCGGTGGGTTTGGACGGATGTTTTACAACAAAGCTGCTACCACTTTAGACCAAACCACGATTCAAAATGGCCTATCGTTGCTAACGAAGCAGTCGACCGACGCTTATGACAATGGCTTGTTTGGACGATACAACCTCGGATTTGATTATGATTTGGGTAAAAAACAATCGCTAACGGCAGGGGTGAGTTTCGGAACGCGTAATATGATTCGTAGCCAGGACATGACCAGCAATTTGTTTAAGAATAACACCCTGGCTTCTACGACTTTCCGTGACGTAACCACTCTCGACCTTTCAAACAACGTAGACATGAACCTCGACTATATCCGCACGTTTAAAACACCAGGAAAAGAGTGGTCGATTTCGACACAGTATAGCCGTAGCAACCTTACCAACAACTTTAACGCTGACCTTTTGAGCCAAAACAGTGTCTTGTTGAGTCGTCAGAAGAACTTAAACTCAAACGTCAACCAAGAGGCGACGATTCAGACCGATTACCAAACTCCTATTAAAACCAATCAGATGTTTGAAATCGGTGCCAAAACCATCATGCGTCAAGTAAATAGCGATTTTAGCTACCAAGTGGCAGGGGCAACGGGTGAGTTTGCCGCCGATACCCGTAATCCAAAAGGGTTACTGAACTATAACCAAAACATCGTGGCAGGGTACATATCGTACACTTACTCAACTGCCAACAAATATACCTTTAAAGTAGGGTCACGCTATGAATACACAACGATTAATGCCCAAGACCAAATTGGTAAAATCAACATTCCTAGCTACGGTAGCTTAGTGCCAAGCATCAATATCTCGAAAAATATCAAAGGAAAAACTACCTTAAAAGCCGCCTATAACCGCCGTATACAGCGCCCAGGGTTGCAGCAGTTGAACCCCAACTTTAACGCCGCTAACCCCTACAATATCAGCATTGGTAATCCGAACTTGAAACCTGAATTGACAGATAACTTTGAGTTAGCACTAAGCACAAGCATCAAGAAAACGTACCTCAACACCTCGGTATTTAGCCGCTCAACCAACAACAGTATCATGCGTTTGAGCACTCCTTCCGATACACTTGCAGGAGCCATCATTACAACGTTTGAAAACATCGGTAAACAACAAGTGATAGGGGCCAACGTATTTGCCAACGTGTATCTTACGTCAAAATGGACATTGAACGGTGGTGTGGATGTGTACTACAACTACCTAGAAGGCAAGGTACAAGGCTTAGACGGAACCTCTATCAATGCAAGCAACTCGGGAGTAGTGATTGGCGGACGTGTCATGTCAAACCTTTCATTGAAAAAAGGCTGGGCTATGCAACTACACGGTGGAATGAGAGGTAATCAAATCACTCTCCAAGGTATTCAGGGAAGTTTTTACATGTACTCGCTCGGAATTCGTAAAGAGTTCACTAACAAAAAAGGAAGTCTTGGCCTTGCTGCCGACAACTTCTTGGGTGGCATGAAAATGACTTCGACCTCCGTGACCCCAGTATTGAAACAAAGCATGGTCAACAATATCTATAACCAAAACATCAAACTCACCTTTAGCTACAAAATTGGTAAAATGAGCTTTGTAGCTCCCAAGAAAACCAAAGGTGTGAAAAACGACGACGTGAAAGAAGGCGGCGATAACAACTAGCCTCCTCTCCTATACCAAAAGACAAGTAGATAGATAGAATGAATACGAAAGACGACGAGCATTTGCTCGCCGTCTTTCTTTTTATCTTTTTAGTATAAAAGCGCTTCTAAACTATTTTGAAAATGTCTAAATTAGAAATTCTTTTTAGAATAGAGCAACACTCAATAAAAAGCATACGTAATATCTAGTAAAGAACCAAATAATAGTTCAACACATGGAACGCTACTCGCGCTATCAATTTTTAAAGTCAATGGGGTTTAAGGGAGCTGCTCTCATGGCATTGATGACCTCGTGTATTCGTGAAGAAGACACCTACGTAGAAGCCTTGTCGGTGAACCCAAATGCAAGTTCAGGAACAGGCACGGGTACAGGAAGTAACCCAAGCCCTGGTAGCACAACAGGCTCAACCAACGACAACGACCTTACTACTATTACGAATCGTCTTCTTACCATTGACCTTACTACTAGCACTGCTCTAAAAACAGTAGGCGGATACCTTATCCAAAGCGGAATTGTCGTAGCACAGTCAAGTGCAGGCGTATATGTGGCCGCCACTCAAACATGCTCACACGAACCTAAGAAGAAAATCATCTTTAATAAAACAGAGTATTATTGCACCGACCACGGCGCGCGCTTTGACCTGACGGGCAAAGGCTTAAATAGTTTTGGAAGCAAGGGGCTTACCGTCTATAAAACAGCTACTGATGGTAAAACTCTTGTAGTATATAAATAATTGACACTTCTTTTTCCTCAAATAACCATGAAATTCATCACAGCAATTTTGTTTAGCACCTTATGGCTAGCCGCTCCTCAATGGGGCAACGATTTCGCTAAAGCTCAAAGCGAAGCCACCCAAAAGCACAAATACATCTTATTGAATTTTTGTGGCTCAGATTGGTGCGGACCGTGTATCAAGCTAAAAAAAGACATTTTCGAATCCAATGATTTTGAGCAATTTGCTTCTCAAAACCTTGTATTGGTAAGAGCCGACTTTCCTCGTCAAAAAAAGAATCAACTCGATTTGAAGCAAACCTCACACAACGAATCGTTAGCTGAAAAATACAATCAACAAGGCAAATTTCCCCTAACTATACTACTTGATGGCAACGGAAAAGTAGTAAAAGAATGGGAAGGATACCCTACTTCTATGAATACCCAAGGGCTTATTGGCGATATTGAAGCCGTAATCAACAGCAAAAAATAAAAACGTAGCCCTTGAAAAATTTGCACAAACGCGTGTGCCGATTGATGGGCAATCGCTTCGAAATTAGTGTGGTGTCGGACGACCAAACGTGGGCTGAAGCGAGAATCGACGAAGCAGTGGCAGAAATTCAACGGATTGAGGCCCTTTTTACCACCTTTAACGACCATAGCCAAACCAATCAAATCAACGCAAATGCAGGTATTGCTCCCGTACAAGTCGACCATGAAGTCTTTAAATTAATAAAGAGGTCGATACGCATTTCGGAAGTAACCCAAGGCGCATTTGATATAACGTATGGGTCAATCGATAAAAGTTTGTGGAATTTTGATACCCATATGACTTCCTTGCCCGACCCCACTACTGCTCGCCAAATGGTACGGCTCATCAACTACCGAAATGTAGTTTTGAACGAAGCTGAATGTAGCGTTTTCTTGAAGGAAAAAGGAATGCGTATAGGTTTTGGAGGCATCGGAAAAGGGTATGCTGCCGAAATGGCCAAACGCCTGATGATACAACGAGGGGTAGAGAGCGGAATTGTGAATGCCTCGGGCGATTTAACGACCTGGGGAGCGCAACCCAACGGCGAACCATGGACGATTGGAATCGCTGACCCCAATGCCAAGGAACAACCTTTTTCTTACTTCAACATCAGCAATATTTCAGTAGCTACTTCAGGAAATTACGAGAAATATGTGATGATTGGTGGAAAGAAATATTCGCATACGATTGACCCCAAAACGGGCCTGCCTGTATCTGGAATTAAAAGTGTGACGATTATTTGTCCCAATGCCGAGATTGCGGATGCCATGGCCACTCCCGTAACTGTGATGGGGGTCCGAGTAGGGTTAGATTTAATCAACCAAATGCAAGGAATTGCCTGTGTCATTATTGATGATACTAATCGTGTGTTTACCTCAAAAAATATCAAAATCAGTTAATCTAAACTGATAAAACCCTATGAAAAAGCAATTAAAATACGGGTTCTTCTTCGCGGCACTTGTGGGAAGTATAACCTCTTGCGTTACGGTAAAAGAATACCAAAAAAGCCGAATCAACGATTCTGAAATGGAGCTTTCGGCGCGCAAGTCCGAAAAATTTGAACAAAGTTTTTACCTCTACCGTGAGGGTGCTTCGGGAGCCAATGGCGGCAAAAGCGGCGGTGGCTGTGGCTGCAACTAGTATTTATCCAACCCACTTATTTCATCTGACGTTTCAATGAAAAAAATTATCATTAGTGTAGGGCTGCTTGCGGGGCTACTTCGGGGAGGATATGCTCAAACCGAAAAAGACAGCTACGAAAAGCGTAAACTTAAAATCGACGAAATCAACCTAGTTAGTAGCTACTACGGCCAAGACGGCAACAACTCGGCCGTTACGGGCGGGATTGGCACCGAAAAACTCGGAGACTTTGCAAACTCCATTGATTTAAAACTTTCGTTTATCGACCGTAAAAGTCGCCAACATAGCATCGTGGCCGATTTCAACATCGACCATTATACCTCTGCCTCTTCCGACAATATCGACCCTTTAACGGTTTCTTCGGCATCGCGCAGTGATACCCACATTTATCCGTCGCTGTCGTGGAGCATGAAAAACGATGCCACTCATACTACGCGAGGTATTAGTTATTCGTACTCCACCGAATACGACTACCAATCGCACGGAATAAACCTTAGCTTTTCTAAATCTTCTAAAGACAACAACCGTGAGTTTAACCTCAAAGCAGGAGCCTTCTTTGATACTTGGACAGCCATTCTTCCTTCTGAGTTGCGGCCTTCGGGTTATGGTTCTGCGGCAGAAAGAGACCGTGATCCAGTAGCTTATAAACCACGAAATTCGTACAATTTAGCCGTGTCGCTCTCGCAGGTTATCAACAAACGCTTGCAAGTATTATTTACCATAGAGCCTGCCTTTCAGCAAGGCCTCCTTAGTACACCTTACCACCGAGTTTATTTTACCAACGGCTCACACACGGTAGAAAAGCTCCCTGGCAGCCGTTTTAAACTTCCCGTGGGAGCGCGTATCAGTTACTTTGCAGGCGACCGCCTCATTCTGCGTGGATTTTACCGATTCTATAACGACGACTGGGGTATGACCGCTCATACTGTCAACATTGAGGCATCGTACAAAGTGAGTCCGTTTTTCTCGGTCAGTCCGTTTTATCGGTTCAGCAACCAAACAGCCGTGCGTTACTTCAAGCCATACGCCCAACATAGCACGACCACAGCGTACTATACCAGCGATTATGACATATCGGGTTTCACAAGCCACTTTGTAGGTGCAGGGATTCGCCTAGCGCCTCCAGGAGGGATGTTTAGCATCAAGCATTGGAACACGATTGAGCTGCGCTATGGACACTATATGCGAAGTACAGGCATGGTAGGCAACAGTATCACGCTGGCCATGAAATTGAAATAAATGCAGGTTGCTATTCCCATACCTTATTGCCCCCGACGTGCGCGCGCCGGGGCTTTTTGTTTTAAGGCTTAAAATTACCAATGGTTAATTTTGAGCTGTTGAAAAAAAGTCACTTCGTCTAATTCTCGTATTTGTCCAGGTTGTAGGTCGCCCAAGCTCAGGTCTTCAATAGCAACCCTAATAAGTCGCTGGCAACGGTGATTAATAGCGGTCACCATTTTACGTATTTGGCGAAACTTTCCTTCGGTCATCGTAATGCGAAGCCAAGTATGAGGAATTCGTTCATCAAATTCGTAACCACTTTGAAATAAATCAGTCGGTTTTTCTACTATTTCTACTTCGCAGGGGGCAGTAACATACGCTTCTTCGGCACCCCGTATCCTAATCGACACTCCCTCGCGAAGACGTTGTAAGCTTTTGGGGCTCACTACTTTATACACCTGTACCAAATAGCTACGCTTGTGCATTGTTTCGCCTTGAAAAAGTAACCTAGTCACTTTTTTATTGGTAGTCAACAACAATAACCCTTCCGAAATCCCATCCAACCGCCCAATGGGGTGTGTTCCTTCGGGAAAATCAAACGCCAGCTCATCTAGCTTCCGAGCATCAGCAGGCCCGATAAACTGCGACAGCATATTATAGGGCTTATTGAGCACAAAGTACCGATGCGAAGAGGTCATCATCTGTTATAGGCTTGTTAAAAAGGCCATTGTATCTACGCCGTCGGCATAGTCAAAAAGCGTGGGTGCTTGGGCTTGACCTAGCGACAAGCTATTAGGAAACCAGCCATTTTGAGAAACAATGCACTGAATTTTTTCGGATTGAGCGGCAAGTTTGGCGGTCAGTTCTTCTGTTGAAGCATACGTTTCATAAAACAATACAGAAATCGGTGAAACTAACGCTTCTGATTGACGCATCATCAAAAATCCGTTATCAAAATGCGGCTCACGATTGACCAAGTACACCGACCTGTTGTACTCATAATTATTAAAGTACTTGTGGTGATTAATATACGTACTTGCTTTATATTCAATGGTCTCGTAAAATGTATCAAACAAGTAACCTTCAGGTACATACACCTTAGAAACATTACGGCAGCCAAGACCAAAATACTGAAGCACGTCTCGCCCCAATGCGTCGAGTTCTTCAGTAGTTTCATGGCCGTTAAGCACGCCTACCGACGTCCGATTGCGCCGAATAATGTGGGGCTTTTTTGAAAAATAATACTCAAAATAACGAGCGGTATTGTCGCTACCCGTAGCAATGTAAGCATCGGCATCATTGAGGCGTTCGGCTACTGTGATACGTTCGGCTAGGGCAGGCTCCAATTCGGTCAGTTTTTGAATCAAAAAGAGCATCAATAGGCGATCGTCCGCACTGAGTTTGGCTAACAAATGGTGCCCACTCAAAAGAACACACAGCATATCATGGAAGCCTACTGCGGGAATGTTACCTGCCATCACTACTCCGATTTTTTGCGGCATCACCTCTTCCGATGCAGGATACTTCTGCAACCACTTTCGAAGGTTATCTTCTTCCAAATAAGCCGAAGCAATGGAACGCAGTGATTCGGCCACAAACTCAGGCGTAAACCAATGATTTTGCGATTGAGCACGGTACGTGATTTCTTCAATGGCGTTTGTTTTGAGTAGTTTTCCTAAGGAAACAAACGGAGCTATACGTTTTTCGAGATTATTCATTGAACTATTTATAGGAAAAGTACAAATAAAATAAGAAATACATTTTTTGTACCCCAACCGAAACTTTAAATAAGTAAATTTGTTTTTTAATTACGAATGCAAATATCCCAAAACTAAACGATACTCTGCAATATGGCTATCATGATTACTGAAGAATGCATCAACTGTGGTGCATGTGAGCCAGAATGTCCGAATACTGCAATATACGAAGGAGGTGTAGAATGGACCTTCGCAGGAGGCACAGGCCTTGAAGAAATCGACTATGGCGACGGCACCATTGTAAGCGCCAAAGTAAAGCAAAAACCTGTTTCAGACGAGTTTTACTATATCGTAACCGATAAGTGCACAGAATGTGTGGGCTTCCATGAAGAACCCCAATGTGCTGCGGTATGTCCTGTAGACTGCTGCGTACCTGATCCAGAAAACGAAGAAGATGAAGAAACACTCCTCGCAAAAAAAGCGTGGATGCACGGCGAATAGTCAGGCAATACATTACATCTCGACACCAATAAAAAGCCGCTCCGTTATAGAAGCGGCTTTTTTGTTCCAAAGGCTTGACTGTTTGCTTATCGCTTAGTCTTTGTGGTCGATGTTTTCAAGAATTTTAAGGGCTTCTTTTTCGGCTTCTGCGTCTTTGTCGTCAAACGTAATCACGATAAAGAAATTGGTACGGCTCTGCAAATCTACCACCCCTGCTAGCATCACTCGGTCGCCGTCCTTAAATCCTTCTACATAATACCCCGCAAAGTCGCCGTTTTTAAACGATTCTTCTTCGTCCACTTCTTGTAATTTGAGTTCTTTGGCAAGCTCAACCGTCGCTTCATCCATCTCATCGACGGTCAATTTCTTTTGGTTCCAGATGTACATGTACAGCTCCATGCCATCTCCTTCCATTTCAAATTCGTTACTAGTATTTTTTACAATTTTAAAATCGCGTGGAACGGTGATTTCGATGTTGTATTGTTCCCAATAATAGGTCTTATCAACCGCCGTCGTAAAGGCAAAAAAAGAGCAGATAACTGCTAAAGGCAGCAACATTCGTAGCATGTTTTTCATACAGGTAAATTAGCTGGGGTTAATTTAAAAATAGAGAAAGCTCAAGCCGTACATTTGGACAAACGAATATATATATATTCTAATTACTAACCAAACCCCAGCATCCAAGTCTCCAAAGGTATATTTGATGCTTTGTATTATTTCTCACCAAAATCGTTGCCGCTTTCCCCATTTAAAGCCTTCAAACCAGCCAACACATACCAAGCCTATCAAAGTAGCCAAACCCATCTGTGGCAATGACAACGGAACAAGCTTAAAAAAATCAGCTAAGACAGGAATATACATCAAGCTTACCAACAGTACTATAGTTACCCCAATCACTCCCAATAATAAATTATTTTTGTACTTAAAGCTCTCAACTACCGACGCATAAAAAGAGCGATTGGCCAGTGTCAGAAAAATATTCGCTACCACCAGTGTAGCAAACACCATCGTTCGGGTAAGGTTTTCGGAATACCCCTGCTGGACAGCGTATTGGTACGCAAACAACGTTCCTACCGTAATCATTAACCCCTGAACAATGCTAATTGACAACTCACGTAGATTCAGAAAGGTAGTTGTCAACGGGCGCGGTGGCTGGTGCATACTGCGTTTTTCGAGTGGTTCATTTTCATAGACAATCGAGCAAGTCGGCCCCATAATTAGTTCCAAAAAGATAACGTGAACGGGCGTAAAAATGGCAGGATATACCCACCCTAACACCAACGGCAGCGCTACCGTCAGAATAATGGGAATGTGAATGGAAATAATGTATTGAATGGCTTTTTTGAGGTTATTATAGATTTTTCGCCCTGCCGCCACAGCCTCCACCATTTTACCAAAATCATCATCTACCAAAATCAGCGAAGAGACTTGTTTGGCAATTTCGGAGCCTCGTTTTCCCATCGCAATCCCAATGTGAGCAGCTTTGAGCGCAGGGCCATCGTTGACACCATCGCCCGTCATTCCCACAATCTGTTGTTGGGCTTTTAATGTATTGATAATCTTCAACTTGGCTTCTGGAAACATGCGAGTAAAGATTGTTGTTTTCGCAATTTCCTCCTCCGCTTCTTCGGGAGAAAGACGCAGCAGTTCCTCCCCCGTCAATGGTGGAGTAATACTTCTAAAATGCGCCTGTTTGGCGATGGCCTCCGTCGTGAGGGAATTGTCGCCCGTAATAATTTTCAGTTGAATGCCCGCGTCGTAGAACTGCTTGAATACCCTAGCGATGTTGGGTTTCGGTGGGTCATAAAAACCAACTAACCCCAAAAACTCAAACGTCAACTTTTGTTGTTTTTCGGGAAACGTTTTTCCTTCAAACAACGCCACTCCTACCCCTAGCATCCGAAGCCCGTCGGCAGCAAAAACAGCCACTTGACGGTGTACTTTTTCTTTCTCTTCATCGCTCAACGTAGAATGATGAAGAAGCGCTTCGGGCGCTCCTTTGCAAGCAATAATTCGTTTTCCAGACTGATTTTCAAAGACGTGGGTCATCATCGGCGGCTTTCCCGAAAGTGGATATTCGTGCACGAGTCGAAACTCCGCACGCTCGTCTTTCTCCGTCGATTGGCGATAAGCTTCGTGCAAGGCTTTTTCCATAGGGTCAAAGGGGGCAGGCTCACTTGCCCACATCGCTACTTCAATCAGTCGGCGAGCAGGTGCATTTTGCCATTCACTTTCCCCGAAAACAGCTTCATTTTCATTGACATACAAACAGCGCAAAGCCATTTTATTTTCGGTAATGGTACCCGTTTTATCCGTACAAATTATCGTCGCTGAACCCAATGCTTCCACCGTTTGGGTCTGTTTGACGATAATTCCTTGTTTCATCAAACGCCAAGCGCCAAGCGCCATAAACGTAGCAAAAGCCACAGGAATTTCTTCGGGTAGCACCGACATCGCAATCGTTAAGCCTTTGAGTAAACTTCCTAAAATATCGCGTGATTGAACGTAGTTAATGCCCCAAATCAATAAAAAAATAACCGCCCCAACCGCTGCCATTCGTTCTACAAATTGGTCGATTTGAAGTTGTAAAGGCGTTTTTTCGGTTTCAATCGTCGCCAATGAAGTGCCAATTTTTCCCAAACGCGTATGCTGTCCTACCGCCGTTGTTTCAAACACTCCTTGCCCCGACTGCACCAATGCACCCTGAAACACCTGATTGTTTTCGGCAGTTTGAAGTTCTTTGTGAACCGCAAACGCCTCGCCCGTCAAAATAGATTCATTGACCGAAAAGTCGTGGATTTGGAGTAATTTCCCATCGGCAGGAATAAGCTCCCCTTCCGACACCACCACCACATCGCCCACCACAATCTCCGCCGAGGGGAGTTCGACGACCTCGTTATTTCGGATAACCGTCGCAGAGGCCTGGGTATATGATTTGAGGGCTTCAAGGGCTTTTTTACTGCGTGAATCTTGGTAAAACGAGATAGCCGACACTACCAAAATCGCCCCCAACATAAAAAAACCTTCAGCCGACTCATTGAGCGAAAAATAGATAACGGTACAAGCTACCAATAAAATAAACATCGGTTCGGTAACGGTCTCTTTAAGGGCTTCCCACCAAGCGCTGTTGGCAGCGTCTTGAGGGGCATTCGTGCCATTTTCCCGCCGCGATTGCTCAACTTGGGCATCGGTGAGTCCTTGAAATGGATAGGGATGTGTGGACATAAAAAAAACGATTCGTGATTTCTTTTTGTGCTTGAAAGAGGAATTGATAAGTTTGCCAAAACTACAAAATATGCGGGATTTCGCAGCTGATTTCATCCACAAACTCCTTTTTACAACCCTTATGAAATACGTAATTTTACTTTTCTGCTTGCCTTTGTCTCTTTGGGCGCAACGTTTTACAAAAGCCGAAATCGCTCGGTATGAACAACAGGCTAAACGCGTGACCATCGTTCGCGATAACTGGGGAATTCCGCACATTTACGGAAAAACCGACGCCGATGCGGTATTTGGACTGCTCTACGCCCAATGCGAGGACGATTTTAAGCGGGTAGAAATAAACTACATCGAAAAACTAGGCCGAACGGCGGAGCTTAAAGGCGAATCGGCGCTGTACAACGACCTCCAAATCAAGCTATTGATAGATACAGCAGATGCTATTTCGGACTACAAAAAAGCCGAGCCGTGGCTCAAGAAATTACTTCAAGCTTATGCTGACGGAATCAATTATTATTTGTACAAACACCCTCAAACCAAGCCTGCTTTGCTCCAGCGTTTTGAGCCTTGGTACCAGCTACTTTGGACCGACGGCAGCATTGGCGCCATAAGTACGGCTGATTTGAGCGTAGCAGAATTGAAAAATTTTTACTCGGGTGAGGTTACGGCAGCCATCGCTCCCCCCAAAGACCCTGAACACCAAACAGGCTCAAATGGCTTTGCGTTTGGCCCCTCTATCACGGCGTCTGGTAACGCCATTTTGTACATCAACCCCCACGTAACGTTTTATTTTCGCCCTGAAGTACAGGTCGTGAGCGACGAGGGACTTCATGCCTACGGCGCCGTTACTTGGGGGCAGTTCTTTGTCTATCAAGGATTTAATAAGTATTGCGGCTGGATGCACACGTCTTGCAATGTGGATGTAGCTGATATTTACGCCGAGAAGGTAACCAAAAAAGGCGACACGTTTTTTTACGAATACAACCAGCAACTTAAGCCCATCACGGAAAAGAAAATAACGCTCAAGTACCTAGAAAACAACATTATCAAAACAAAAACCTTCACTACGTACTTTACTCACCACGGCCCCATTATGGCTAAAAGAGAAGGAAAATGGGTGAGTTTGCGCTCATTTAACCGCTCCATGACTAGCCTTGTACAAAGTTGGCAACGCACCAAAGCCAAGGGGTTTGATGAGTACAAAAAAACAATGGAGTTGAAGGGAAATACTTCCAACAATACCGTTTTTGCCGACAACAAAGGCAACATCGCCTACTGGCACGGCAACTACATACCTATCCGCGACAAATCGTTGAATTGGGCTAAACTCATGGACGGCACCACCCCCAATACCGAATGGAAGGGATTGCACCCCGTAGACGAAACCGTACACATTTACAACCCCAGCAACGGCTGGATTCAAAACTGTAACTCTACGCCTTTCACCGTTTCAGGCGCAGCAAGTCCTAAACGCGAAAATTACCCACCGTACATGGCCCCCGATGGGGAGAATTTTAGAGGAGTCAACGCCGTTCGAGTATTAAGCAATCAAAAAGGGTACACCCTCGATAAAGTCATTGAGGCAGGCTACAACACTTATTTGTCGGCCTTTGAGGTCTTAGTCCCTGCATTGGTAGCATCATTTGAGAAAAATGTAAAACCTAGCGATTCGCTGTACACATCGCTGGCCGAAGCGGTACAATTGTTAAAAAAATGGGACTACCACGTCGCTGAAAACTCAGTAGCGACCACCGTGGCCATCGAATGGGCACAAAAACTTACCCCAACTATTACGCGTTTGTACATTGACCAAGGCGAACGCGACCAAGTAGAAAACACCAAACTTTTTGCCGCCAACGCGACCTTAGCTCAGCTTACTACTCCCCTACTCGCTACGTTGGCCGAATTGAAAACAAAGTTTGGAAAATGGCAAATGCCGTGGGGCGAAGTCAATCGTTTTCAGCGCCTTACCAACGACCTACAAACCAAACACGACGACGCCCAACCTAGCTATCCTGTCAAATATGGATCGGCATTGTGGGGAATGTTGCCATCTTACAACAGCCGCCCCTACCCTGGCACCAACAAACGCTACGGCGTAAGTGGCAATAGTTTTATTTGTGCCGTTGAGTTTGGACCTCGCATCAAAGCGAAATCACTTTTGGCAGGAGGCAACAGCGGCGACCCCGCGTCTAAGCATTTCAGCGACCAAGCCGAAATGTACACTCAAGGTAAGTTTAAAGAGGTGTTATTTTACAAAGAAGACGTACTCAAACACGCCGAACGAACGTATCACCCTGGGCAGTAGAAAGTAAATTGGCAAAGGGCACTTGTGAAAGGGGTTTTTCAAAACCCCACATCATTCATCATTCGTAAACTATGGAAGGTTTAAATCCCCATTTACTTCGAGATTTAGTAGAAATAAAAATGCCTTTTGGAAAGTACAAAGGGATGATACTCTGTGACTTGCCAGAGCCTTATTTGGTGTGGTTTCATGCCAAGGGGTTTCCTGCGGGGAAGCTAGGAATGTTACTTTCAACCCTCTACGAAATCAAAATTAATGGTTTGGAGTACTTGTTAAAGCCATTGAAGAACGGAGGAAGATAAAAAGACCTCCCGATAGTTTTGACACGTTCGGGAGGTCTTTTAAGCAATTACCTCATAAATCATCAGCGGGTTAGCTTTATTTTTGAGCGTCACTTCGCCAATAGATTTACATTGGAATGATTCTTTGATTGTATCGTACGCACTTTGGCCAATCACGATTTGTCCTGGCTTGGCCGCCGACTGAAAGCGCTGAGCAACGTTTACGGTATCGCCAATGACTGTATAATCCAAACGGCGTAACGAAACCGAGCCAATGTTACCCGAAATCATCTCTCCAGAATTGATGCCAATCGCCACACGCGGCATGTAGGTGCTGTGGTTCAAGAGATTTTCTTCAATTGACTCAATTTGAGTCCGAACCGCCAACGCCGCTTCAACGGCATGGTCTAGGTGGTATTCCCCCCGAAAAACAGCCATCACGGCATCTCCCATAAACTTATCGACGTGCCCCCCTTGCGCAATGATTTCTTTCACCATCACATCAAAATATTTGTTGATAAGCTTCACTACGGTATCGGCATCTACGTTTTCAGTAATAGCCGTAAACCCACAAATATCCATAAATACGACCGTAGCTTCCACTAATTCATTGGCCATAAGCGATGACTCAAACTCCTGACGATTCATAAAATTCAGGACGTTTTCATCGACGTACATTCGCAGGATATTGTTCTCCTTGATGGCTTGTAAAGTTTCGCGCAAGTGTTGAACATGTTGAAGTGTTTTTTCAACGGTAACTTCCAAATCGTCAAAATTGACAGGTTTACACACAAAGTCAAACGCCCCTCGATTCATGGCCGTACGAATATTATCCATATCGCTGTAAGCTGATACCATCACTACCTTAATAAGCGGACTCAACTCATTCACTTTGGTCAGCAACGTCAATCCATCCATCACAGGCATATTAATATCACTCAATACCAAGTCAATATTCGCCTCTTTCTGAATTACTTCTATAGCCTCGGCACCATTGGGGGCAAAATGAAACTCGTAGGAACCTTCACGAATTTTTCTTCTAAACTTCTGTTTAATAAGCAATTCCAAATCGCTTTCATCATCTACGACGAGCATTTTAGCTTTTGTCATAACGATTCAAAGAGTTTTTGTTTCAGACTAGTAAAATCAATGGGTTTATTCAAAAAATCATCCGCCCCAAACTTCTTAGCTTGGTTGTAGTTTTCTTCATCGTTGTAAGCAGTAATCATCATGATGGTAGGGGGAGAGGTAGGATGAGTACTTCTAATCCGCTTTAAAAGCTCAATACCACTCATACCTGGCATATTAATATCGGATAAAATAAGCACCACTTCCGATAGATGATCTCCAAGAAATGCGAGTGCTTCTTCTCCCGAGTAGGCAAAATTAAAGTTCAATTCTCCGCTTCGGATTTCGCGTCGAAAGCGTTGTTCAAACAGAGTTTTTATATCGTGTTCGTCGTCAACAACTAGAATTTTCATGGTGTTGCAGCAGGTTTTACAGGTGTAATAATACAAAAAATGTTGGAAACTAAAGTAGAAAGCCAGTAGTTAAAGAATAGAACATTATATTGTCGCTATTCATCAAATCGACAACATCGTAGTAAAAGCCCGTTCTAGGCAAAAAGAAGGTATCTTTGAGAATATTCAAAAAAGAACGAACTTTAACAAAGTTTCTAATCGGTTTTTACCTATGCCATATAGTCAATTTACCTTGTTGGGAGCAAAAAAATCATTCTCTCTTCACAACACTTCGCAAATACTGTTTCCTGACGTCGCACCTGTAAGTCCAAGCGAATGGTTAACCGAAACCTTACGAAAAACTATTTCGGTAGCTTATGTAAGTGAAAAGGCTCGTTCGGAAGCTACCGAACACCCTTATCTTTCTAACTGATATAATTAAAAAACCATGAATAATTTTCAATACCATAATCCCGTGCGCATCCTGTTCGGAAAAGGACAAATAACGCAACTTCCCAAGCAAATTCCCGCCCAAGCCAAAATAATGCTCACCTACGGCGGAGGAAGTATCTTCAAAAACGGCGTGTACGACCAAGTAAAAGCGGCCCTAAGTAGCTACACAGTGGTAGAATTTGGCGGTATCGAGGCCAATCCAACCTACGAAACCCTCATGAAAGGGGTTGAAATAGCGCGCCAAGAAGGCATTGATTTTTTGCTTTCTGTAGGCGGAGGGTCAGTACTGGACGGCACCAAATTTATGGCCGCTGCCATTCCTTTTGAAGGCCCCGATGCGTGGCAAATTGTGGCCAACCGTGCCAAATTTACCAAGGCAATTCCGATTGGAGCTGTGCTGACATTGCCCGCAACAGGTTCAGAAATGAACTATTACGCGGTTATCAGTCGCCAAGAAACGCAGGAGAAAAAAGGCATGGGCAACCCGCTCGTTTATCCGCAGTTTTCAATCCTCGACCCCGAAACCACATTTTCGCTCCCACTTCGCCAAATTGCCAACGGCATTGCCGATGCGTTTACGCACGTTATGGAACAATACATGACCTACCCCGTACGCGCCGAAATGCAAGACCGAATGGCCGAAGCTGTGTTACTCACGCTCATCGATGAAGGCCCTAAAATGTTGGCAAACCCCACCGATTACGATTCGGCAGCCAACATCATGTGGGCAGCCACGATGGCCCTCAATGGCTTGCTAGCCGCAGGGGTTCCTACCGACTGGGCCACGCACCAAATTGGCCACGAACTCACGGCCTTACATGGAATCGATCATGCGCGTACGTTGGCGGTAGTGTTACCTCATTTATTAGAAATCAAGAAAGAAACCAAACGCGAGAAACTGCTCCAGTACGGTCGTCGGGTGTGGCAATTGATCGGCACGGACGACGAAATAGTGACGAGCGCTATTCAAAAGACGGCAGATTTTTACGAATCACTAGGTATTCCTACCAAAGCCAGTGCCTATGCTATTCCGGCTAGTACCGTCACCGAAGTGGTACAGCGTTTTGAAGCACGCGGGATGAATTTTGGTGAGCTAGCCGACATCACCCCACAGGTAGTGGGCGAAATTTTGGAGATTAGTTTGGCCTAGCTTGCCTTATTAACTTTCGCAAATTCCGTAAGAAAATCCATTTGTCGGCGGCGCGAAACGACCTCCACCTCACCATTAGACAAGTGTATTTCTAACGAAAAGTCATTTTTGGAATAATACGAAATTTGGCTTAAATTAATAACGCTTCCCCGACTGACCCTAAAAAATTGTTCGCTCGCCGCAAGTCGTTGGGCGACAATTTTTAGGGTACGTGAAAACAGAAACTTTTTACCGTTGATGTGGATAATTTCTGTGTAATTCTGTACACTTCGTAAGGCAACAATTTCATCGGAAGTAATCCATAACTTATTGGCATGAATAGGAATGAGTAAACCGTGCATCATAATTCAGGTGGAGATTTAGTACTCTTACAATTTCCTAAATCTTTGGCATACTTTACAGCACGACTTTGCCAATAGCGCTTTTTTCTTTGTGGATACAGGGGTTTATTTTGTGGAGAGGGGATTGTCGTTTGTTAATGGTCTTAATCTATCATTTCCCTGTCATCTGATACACATTCACAGTACCTCCCGTTTTCACATTAGCGGTGGTACGGGTCAAAGTCATGGAATTATCGGTAAAATCACTAATCGTAAACGCTATCGTACCGATTGTACCCGTGGGTTGTGGCGTTAGATTTTTCAAAACAAGTTTGGTATCTCCCTGCAACTCCCACTGCCCTGTGAAACGCATACCGTCAAAATCGGTAAAGACTACCGTACCGCCGCTTAAACTGACAGCTATGGTGAGAAAATTACCAACATAATTAAGAAAGTTATTGCTTTTTAATCAAAGTACCGATATTAGCCTGCATCAACTCTACAAATAAATTAGATGAATACTTTGGACTTTGGCGAAAATCAAACTCAATCGCCAAATTATTTTCAATCTTAACCATCAACTGTTTCATAGCTTGGTCAGTACCTCCAAATCGTCCATCAGCAGCCATGACCAAATAGTCATTGGGTGAATCCGGTAAAAATCGTAACATAATTTCTTTGTCTTTCATAGAACTGATCGAAAATCCCGCATCTTTTATCTCTCCTGTAACGGTCACAAATTGCAACGTAGCACCGCCGCTTTCACTTTTGATAAACATTCGTTTGCTCGAATTTAACCGTCCGTAATACCCTTTGGCTCTTTCCAAGTGAAATTCTTGAGTACCGATTAAAACTTTTTTGGAAACATACGTTTTTTGAACTACATCCAATGAATAAGCCATGGCGTAATAATTCCTATTTTCTTGAATAGAAGAAAATGAAATTTGGTCGTCACTACTCTGAATTTTTGTACCAATTAATTTGGAATCTGTATCGTATTGGGCCAATAGTTCAGAACCATTATACCACATAGCAATAGGGGTATATGGTATGGCCATCGCATCCGTGAGTTTTCCTGTATTCAGATTTAAGTTTTTAATATTTCCTCCGTTGAATCCCAAAAAAATAGCATCTTCTTCCTTTGTAAAACAAGCTGAAACAGGGTTGGCATTTTTCAAAACTATCCCTTTTTGTGCTGTAAGATTCAATAACGCATCTAGCGAATCTCCGATCAAATATTCACCTTCAAACGTATAGCCAAAAAATGTTTTACCAGAGTTAGATACGGCAACGTAAACCAGAGGAACTTTTGTATCAAATGATTTGAGAATTTTACCCGTTTCGACATCTTGCAGGGCCAGTTTATAGCCATTGTAATTGACAAGGACTTTTTTCTTGTTTTCATAATAACAGTAATTAAACCCTGCTGATGGAGACATGTCAGGAGTCATCTCACTTCCGGATTCATAATTTATTTTAAGAGCTCCCCCATGTATTAAAAGTTCATTATTTTCACTAAAACTAAGGTCGAAAAAACCCCTTTCTTTGTATTTTTCGTCGATTTTCAAAACATTACCACTTAATATATCAATCTCAGTAAATCCATCAGAACCAGATATATGGTGCTCCCCAATTGTTGGACAGGATTTCGGTGTTTTTATGCTTGTTGGATGACGCCTAAAAATTGTACTTTTTCTTTCTCTTCTATTCTTTCTTCGAACCACATAGCCGGGGTCTGATACCCCAATGACTGATGTTTGCGTTCGTAGTTATAAAAATGAAAATACTCCGTAAGGCCTTGGT